>JACCDW010859635.1_pt1 | contig 12824 bp, 15 predicted proteins | sample 7449781 | NCBI WGS metagenome assembly JACCDW01 (sample SAMN15323449, study PRJNA562643) | freshwater metagenome | isolation source: river surface water | place: USA:Blue River Watershed | collected 2017-08-18 | reverse complement strand
TAGGACTTGATATAGAGATTCCGCAGATTGAATGGGATAAGTCCACTCTTCTTACCTTCGAGCGCGAGATGCTCGGTCTCTACGTTTCGGATCATCCACTCCTGGGTGTTGAACATGTTCTGCGTTCACATACAGATATGTCAATCAGCCAATTACTTGATGACAGTCCACCAGAAGGCGTCGTCACTATCGGTGGCCTCATCACCGGAATCCAACGAAAAGTTTCGCGTCAAGGAGCTTCTTGGGCCGTTGTTAATGTGGAAGACCTAGAAGGCGCAATAGAAGTCCTCTTCTTCTCAAATACTTACAACCAATATGCGCTTTCATTGACAGAAGACCGAGTGGTTGTTGTCCGTGGACGTTTCTCTCGCACCGATGAACAAGTTCGCTTTACTGCACTTGAAATGAAGATGCCAGATATCTCTGCGGCACCTACTGGTCCTTTGCTGATCTCAGTTCCTGCAGCACAAGTAACGCCGCCCATCGTTGAGCGAATCAAGGAGATCCTTCGTTCACATCCAGGTAAGCGCGAAGTTCACCTGCAAGTCATCGATCAGCAGAAATCAACGACTCATAAAATTGACGCGCTAGTAACATCATCACCAAGTTTGAGCGCAGATCTCAAAGCGATTCTCGGCCCCGACTGTCTCGTTCGGGTTTAATTTCATCTCGCCGGCTCCGGTGAGCAAAGTAGACTACGAAGGTGATTCGTACCGTAGACCTACGTGGAAAATCTCTCGATAAAGCTGGTTATCTCGAGCAACTTCCACGCGCTTCGCTAGATGTCGCACAGGCTATGGTTGCAATCGAACCGATCTTAAAGTGTGTCCGCGAGGGATCTGAATCTGATCTCATCGCACTTGCAGTTGAATTCGATGGAGTTACTCCACCATCTATTCGCGTACCGCAGAGCGCTCTTGATGCAGCCCTTAGTGGCTTGGATCCAAAGATCCGCGCTGCACTCGAAATCTCAATAGAGCGAATTCGCAAAGTTCACTTAGATCAAAGACGCGTTGATTCAAAGACGGTTGTCGTCGACGGTGGCGTCGTCACAGAGCGCTGGATTCCAGTTGATCGCGTTGGGCTCTACGTTCCAGGTGGCCGCGCCGTCTATCCAAGTAGCGTGATTATGAATGTCGTACCTGCGCAAATTGCAGAGGTTCCAAGTATCGCTGTCGCATCTCCGCCACAGAAAGAGTTTGGCGGCCTTCCGCACCCAACAATCCTTGCAACATGTGCGCTGCTTGGAATCACAGAGGTATATGCCGTTGGGGGAGCGCAAGCAATTGCCCTCTTTGCATATGGAATGAAAGATCTCTGCCAGAAATGTGATCTCGTTACCGGCCCTGGAAATATCTATGTAGCTGCTGCTAAGCGAGCTCTACGTGGAATTATCGGAATTGATTCAGAGGCAGGTCCCACCGAGATTGCTGTTCTTGCCGATGAGAGTGCAAACGCAGCCGATGTAGCATCGGATTTAATAAGCCAAGCAGAACACGATGTCATCGCAGCGGCAATCCTGGTGACGACTTCAGAGAAATTAGCGGCAGATGTTGAGAAGGAACTGGCTCTTCGCGTTGCGAAAACGAAGCACTCGGATCGAATTAGAGAGGCTCTTGGTGGAAAACAATCTGCAATTGCTCTCGTTGATTCAATCGAACAAGGCCTTGATGTTGTTAATGCCTATGCGGCAGAACACTTAGAGATTCAAACCGAGAATTCGGCATCAGATGCTCGCAAGATTCGAAATGCAGGCGCAGTCTTCATTGGTCGCTTCTCGCCTGTCTCTCTCGGCGATTATTCAGCTGGCTCGAATCACGTACTGCCAACCGGTGGATGTGCATGTCACAGCAGTGGTCTCTCCGTTCAAACTTTCCTTCGTGGCCTTCACTTCATTGAATATAGCGAAGCCGCATTCCGCGAGATTGCACAGACAGTGATAACTCTTGCTAACTCTGAAGATTTACCAGCACATGGTGAGGCGATCACCGCACGTTTGGAGAATTCATGACTGAGATGAATTGGCCAACATGGCTGCCTCTGCGTGATGACCTTCGCTCGCTATCACCATATGGCGCACCTCAACTTCCAGCCGATGCAGTGATGAATACAAATGAGAATCCATATGCGCCATCTAAAGAGTTAGCTCAGGCCATTTCGCTGCGCGTTGCAGAAGTTGCCACGAGCCTCAATCGTTATCCAGATAGAGATGCCACAAAGCTTCGCAGCAAGCTAGCTGATTTCATCAACTCGCTCTCCGGCACAACTCTTACTAGTGAAAATATCTGGGCTGCTAATGGCAGCAACGAAATCATCCAATCCCTCTTCTTGGCTTTCGGAAAGTCATCAGCCCTTGGCTTTACTCCTTCTTATTCAATGCACCCACTGATTGCCAAGGTTTGTCAGGTCTCCTGGATTGCAGGTACGCGAAATTCAGATTTCTCACTCAATATCGATAGCGCGTTAGAGCAAATCAATGCCGCACAACCTGCACTTACATTCATCACAACTCCTAATAATCCAACGGGTGAATCAATCACTATTGAAGAGATTGAGAAGTTGGCTAAGTGCGTTCCTGGACTTCTCGTTGTTGATGAGGCCTATGCTGAGTTTTCTGATGAACTCTCTGCGGTGACTCTCATTGAGAAGTATCCCCAGATTGTTGTTATCCGCACCATGAGCAAAGCCTTTGCATTTGCCGGGGCGAGAGTTGGATATTTAGTTGCCAGCCCTTCCGTAATTAGCGCTTTATTCTTAGTGAGATTGCCGTATCACCTCAGCGCACTTACTCAAGCAGCTGCAGAGGTAGCACTTGATTTCCAAGGCGAACTCCTGGGTACCGTTTCGCAGTTGCGCATCGCGAGAGAGAAGATGGCGATCGATCTTGCAAACCTTGGGCTCACTGTTCTCCCAAGTAGCTCCAACTTCTTACTCTTCACCGGATTTAAGCCTTCATCTGAAGATCTCTGGCGCCGCCTGCTCGATAGAGGAGTTCTAATCCGAGATGTGGGATTATTGGGTTACTTAAGAGTCACCATTGGCAATGAGGCCGAGAATAAGAAATTTATCGATTCGCTATCGGCATGCCTGGGGGAGATGTAATGAGAAATGCACGCGTCGAACGCACAACGAAAGAGTCAAGCGTCCTCGTTGAGATCAATCTCGATGGAACCGGAGAAATCTCAGTAGAGACCGGTGTTCCATTCTTTGACCACATGCTCTCGCAATTAGGTAAGCACTCAGGATTCGATCTCACTGTTAAGACAACGGGTGATGTTGATGTCGATTCACACCACACAGTTGAAGATACATCTCTTGCATTTGGCCAAGCACTGCGCGAAGCTCTCGGTGATAAAGCAGGCATTCGTCGCTTTGGCGATGCGATGGTTCCACTCGATGAAGTCTTGGTACAGGCCGCTGTAGATCTTTCAGGTCGTCCGTATCTAGTTCACCGCCAACCAGAGATCGTTGAACTCATCGGAACATTCGATACAACTCTTGGCAAGCACATCTGGGAATCCATTGTCGCTGAGGCTCGTATCGCACTTCACGTCCGCGTACTTGAAGGTCGAAATGCACACCATGTATTTGAGGCTCAATTTAAAGCGGTCGCTCGCGCTCTTCGCGATGCTGTTGCGATTGATCCACGCGTTGCCGGGATTCCATCAACAAAGGGTTCACTCTAAATTCGTGATTGCAATTCTCGATTACGGATCAGGAAACCTTCGTTCAGCGCATCGCGCATTCGAAACTTCCGGTAAAGAAGTCCAGATCACTTCAGATTATGAAACTGCGCTCAACGCAGAAGGTTTGGTAGTACCTGGGGTTGGCGCATTCGCTGCCTGCATGACAGGTTTGCAATCCGTTCGCGGTGATCAACTTGTGCGCGAGAGAATCTCGCTGAAACGACCAACTCTCGGCATCTGTGTTGGAATGCAGATCCTCTTTGCATCCGGCGTTGAACATGGCACACATCAGGGTGTCGGAATATGGAATGCGACAGTTGAAAAACTCAACGCACCGATTGCGCCCCACATGGGATGGAATACCGTCTCGACGCCTCAAGGCAGTTCGCTCTTCTCAGGCGTTGAAGATCAATCTTTCTACTTTGTTCACTCATATGCAGTCAAAGAGAAGGTCGGCTCGCTCTCGACTATGGCGCACTACGGTGAAGATTTCCTAGCAGCCGTTGAAGATGGGGCTATAAGTGCAACACAATTTCACCCAGAGAAATCTGGTGATGCAGGACTCGCCTTAATTAAGAATTGGACATCATCGTTATGAGTTATCTAGAGCTACTACCGGCAGTCGATGTCAAAGATGGAAGAGCAGTTCGATTGGTGCAGGGTGAACTCAGTGCAGAGACTGCATATGGCAATCCACTCGAGGTAGCACTTGAATTTCAATCAGCGGGCGCTGACTGGCTCCACCTAGTTGATCTTGATGCAGCATTTGGTCGCGGAGAAAATAGCGCGCTCTTGGCAGAGGTAGTGGGCAAACTAGATATCAAGGTTGAACTATCAGGTGGTATTCGAGATGACGAATCCCTTACACGCGCCCTTGCAACAGGTTGTCGCCGAATCAATTTGGGTACTGCAGCACTTGAAAATCCAGAATGGACATCGAAAGTCATCGCTGAACATGGCGACAAGATTGCAATTGGTCTCGATGTGCGTGGCCACGTCCTGGCAGCCCGTGGATGGACTCAAGAAGGTGGCGATCTCTTCGAAACTATCGAACGCCTAGAGCGCGATGGTTGCCAGCGATATGTTGTTACTGATGTAACTAAGGATGGAACTCTTCAAGGACCGAATCTAACTTTGTTACGTGAAGTTTGTGCGGTTACTAAGGCTCCAGTGATTGCATCTGGCGGAATTTCCAGCCTCGATGACATTGCAGCGCTTGCTTCGTTGCGTTCAAGTGGCGTCGAAGGCGCAATTGTTGGAAAGGCACTTTATGCCGGTGCATTCACGCTGCAAGAAGCACTGGAGCTCACGAAGCGATGAGCCTTTCAGTTCGAATTATTCCTTGCCTCGATGTCACAGATGGAAGAGTCGTAAAGGGAGTTAACTTTACAAATCTTCAGGATGCAGGTGATCCCGTTGAGATGGCTGCGCTCTATGGAGCAGAAGGCGCAGATGAACTTACCTTCCTCGATATTTCTGCAAGTGTTGCTGGTCGAGAAACGACTCTCGATGTTGTGCGTCGTACAGCAGAGCAAGTATTTATCCCACTGACGGTGGGAGGTGGCATTCGCTCTGTAGATGATGTCGACCGTTTGTTACGAGCAGGAGCTGACAAGGTAAGTATCAATACCGCTGCAATCGCTCGCCCTGAACTCATTGCAGAGATTGCCGATCGTTTTGGTTCGCAAGTTCTTGTGATCTCTATTGACGCACGTAGAGCTCGAACAGATTCAGGTTTTGAAGTTACAACTCATGGCGGCAGGCAGAGCGCCGGCCTTGATGCTCTTGCCTGGGTCGAAAAAGCATGCGAATTAGGCGTGGGAGAGATTCTTCTCAACTCAATGGATGCAGATGGCACTCGCGCCGGATATGACATAGGAATGATTACTGCAGTTCGCGCCGTTTCCAAAGTTCCCTTGATTGCAAGCGGTGGAGCAGGCTCACTTGAAGATTTCGCAGCCGCCCTCGATGCGGGTGCCGACGCGCTCTTAGCTGCCAGCGTCTTTCACTTTGGAGTTCACCGCATAGGCGATGTGAAGAAGTACCTCGGCGATCACAACTATTCAGTGCGCAACGCACGCACTGCGTAAGGCAGAATAAGAACATGAGCCCAGAACTTTCAGCTGAAGTAACTGCGCTCCTCAAAGACCCTCAAGCGCTTGTCCCAGTAGTCGCTCAAGATGTGAAGAGCAATGAGGTTCTGATGCTCGCTTATATGAATGCAGAATCACTGGCAATCACTTTAGCGACAGGTAAAGCCACTTACTTCTCTCGCAGCCGTAATGAGCTCTGGGAGAAAGGTGCAACATCTGGCCATACTCAATTAGTTCACTCTATCGATATCGACTGCGATGGAGATGCGCTCGTGATGAAGGTGGAACAGGTGGGCGCTGCTTGCCATACCGGTGATCGCAGCTGCTTCCATAGAAGAATTACATCAGAAGGCGTAGAATCTCTATGAAGATAGAAGAATTCCGAGAGTACGCCAAGAGTAATAACGTTATTCCGGTTTACCGCAAACTCTTAGCCGATGGTGAAACGCCGCTAAACATTTATAAGAAACTAGCTAAGAACAAAGCTGGAACATTTCTGCTGGAATCGGCAGAGCATGGGGGAGTCTGGTCTCGTTACTCATTTATTGGAGCCCACAGCAAGACTTCACTGACCGAGAGAGATGGCCTTGCAACATGGATTGGTACGCCACCTGCTGGTGTACCAACAGGAATGGATCCACTTACTGCGTTGCGCATGAGCGTTGCACATCTGAAATCTCCAAAGATTGAAGGCTTACCAACTCTTACCGGTGGACTCGTTGGATATATGGGTTACGACGCAGTGCGTAGATTAGAGAAGTTGCCGGAACTCTCTGCAAAAGATTTAGCGCTACCCGAGATCACCTTCATTCTTGCCAGCGATTTAGCTGTGCTCGATCACAGCGATGGAACAATCATCTTGATTGCCAATGCAATTAACTGGGATGGCTCTAACGAACGCATTGATGAAGCATTCCACGATGCTCAATCGCGTCTTGATCGAATGCAGAGTGAACTGATGCAACCTATCTCTGGAAATGTCTCTGAGATTCCGGCACCAAGCAAGCCTCTCTTCGAGATCAATATGCGGGAAGCAGAGTTTCTCTCCAAAGTGGATCTTGCTAAGGAGGAAATCCGCGCAGGTGAAGCTTTCCAAATCGTTCTCTCGCAGCGTTTTGGAATGGATACCAAGGCAGATGCTCTTGATATCTATCGAATGCTCCGCCTTAACAATCCAAGCCCATATATGTATCTCTTCCGATTTGAAGATGGTTTTGATGTTGTGGGTTCAAGCCCAGAAGCACTTGTTAAGGTCACTGGCAGAGAAGTCATGGTCCATCCCATTGCAGGAACACGTAAACGGTCTGCATCTGTTGAAGAAGATATCCGCTTAGGCGAAGAGTTACTTGCTGATCCAAAGGAACGCGCTGAGCATTTGATGCTGGTAGATCTTGGGCGCAACGATTTAGGTCGGATCTGTACCGCCGGTAGCGTTGAAGTAGTTGATTTCATGCACATTGAACGTTACTCACACGTGATGCATATCGTCTCAACTGTTATTGGAGAACTCGCCGAAGATAAATCTCCTATCGATGCGCTCTTCTCAGTATTTCCTGCAGGAACACTCTCTGGCGCACCTAAGCCACGAGCAATGGAGATTATCGAAACACTCGAACCAACTCGACGCGCACTCTATGGCGGTGCAATTGGATACTTTGACTTCACCGGAAATATTGATGCATGTATCGCAATCCGCACAGCGTTGATTCATCAGGGCAAGGCATATGTACAGGCTGGTGCTGGAATCGTTGCTGATTCAGATCCACGCTCTGAGTATGAGGAGACACTTAATAAGGCAGCAGCAGTATTAGGTGCAATCGCTGCAGCCAATGAGATGAGTTCTAAGTGAAACTCTTTATCTCACTCGTTGTCGTCGCGGTTATTGCAGTAACTCTTAGTCGTTCTCTCAAACTCTCATCCAAGTATGAGCGCACACCTAAAGAGCTTCCCAATAAGAAACTCTCCGAGTGGAAAGCAATGGATAACGGAATCGACCCAACTGATGAAGTAGGGGATGAGAAATGACCGTTCTTGATTCTATTGTCGAAGGAGTCCGCGAAGATTTAGCAGCGCGCCGTCTGCCACTTTCGCAGATACATGAAGCAATGGAGAAGGCCACTGCTCCGATTGATGCCTACGCATCCCTATCTCGCGATGAGATGAACGTTATTGCAGAGGTAAAGCGATCTTCTCCCAGCAAAGGCGCTCTTGCAGATATTGCCGATCCTGCAGCCCTTGCTGAGCAGTATCAGGAAGCAGGTGCTGGAGCAATCAGTGTTCTTACCGAGAGACGTCGCTTTGGTGGATCGCTGGAAGATCTCGATGCAGTGAAAAAGAGAGTTTCATTACCAGTATTGCGTAAAGATTTTTTGGTTGATGAGTACCAATTCTTAGAGGCGCGTGCGCATAGCGCAGATATAGTTTTGCTCATTGTTGCCGCCTTATCGAAATCACAACTAAAAGATTTCTACGACCTGTCATGCGAACTCGGAATGGCATCTTTAATTGAAGTCCACACCGCGCAAGAACTAGAGAGCGCTATGGATATCTCACCGAAGATGATTGGTGTGAATTCACGAAATCTGAAGACCCTCGATGTTGATACGCGAGCTTTCCAAGAACTTATCCCTCAGATTCCATCTGGAATCATCCGGGTTGCTGAATCAGGAATTTCATCTCGTAAAGATGTCGAAATCGCGGCCTCGGCGGGCGCAACTGTGATTTTGGTCGGAGAAGCGCTTGTGAAGTCGGGCGATCCAATTTCCGCCATGCAGGAATTACTAGGTCGCCGGTAGTCTTTACGCATGACGACCATGGAAGACCTCGCTGGCCACTTTGGCCAATATGGCGGTCGCTTTGTTCCCGAGGCTTTAATCGGTGCGCTCGAAGAGTTAGATGCAGCGCGCATCAAGGCCCAGACCGATCCAACTTTTATTGCAGAGCTTGCCGAACTTCATCGCACATACACAGGTCGTCCAAGCATCATCACAGAAGCCAAGCGCTTCTCAGAATATTGCGGCGGCGCACGAATCCTTTTGAAGCGCGAAGATCTCAACCACACCGGTAGCCATAAGATCAATAATGTTTTAGGACAAGCGCTTCTCACTAAGCGCATGGGTAAGAAGCGAATCATCGCTGAAACAGGTGCAGGTCAACACGGTGTTGCATCTGCGACAGCTGCGGCACTTATGGGACTTGAGTGCGTCGTATACATGGGCGAAGAAGATACAAAGCGTCAGGCTCTTAACGTTGCTCGAATGAAGTTACTGGGCGCTGAAGTTGTGCCCGTGACATCAGGGTCTCGCACTCTAAAAGATGCAATCAACGAGGCGATGCGCGACTGGGTAACCAATGTTGAATCTACGCATTATATGTTGGGCACCGTCGCAGGACCTCATCCATTTCCATCTATGGTCCGCGATTTTCATAAGATCATCGGAGAAGAATCTCGCGAACAAGTATTAGCACTTACTGGAAAGTTGCCTGACGCTGTTCTTGCCTGCGTTGGTGGTGGATCGAATGCAATCGGAATCTTCCATCGCTTTATTGGCGATGAATCTGTAAGACTGATTGGACTTGAAGCAGCAGGCGATGGCGTTGAAACAGGACGCCATGCAGCGACAATTACTGGCGGATCTCCAGGAGTACTCCACGGAAACCGCACCTATGTTTTGCAAGATGAGAACGGTCAGACAATTGAATCGCATTCAATTTCTGCAGGTTTAGATTATCCGGGCGTTGGACCTGAACATGCCTATCTTCACGACATTGGTCGCGCCGAGTATCGCGCAATTACAGATGCGCAGGCGATGGAAGCGTTCTCGCTTCTCTCCAAGACTGAAGGAATCATTCCTGCAATTGAGACAGCACATGCCCTTGCGGGTGCGATGCAGATTGGTCGCGAACTCGGACCAAGCGCAACACTCTTACTTAACCTCTCAGGTCGCGGAGATAAGGATGTTCAAACAGCAGCTGCCTACTTTGGAATTCCTCTCTAAATGAGTACGGCGCTCGAAGATCTCTTCATTAAGGTAAGGAGCGAAGATAGAGCTGCTCTCATTGCATATATTCCTGCAGGTTTTCCCACACAGGCAGGATGCAAGAAAGTTATTGATGCATTTATCGCTGGCGGAGTAGATGCGATTGAAATTGGTTTTCCCTATAGCGATCCAGTGATGGATGGCCCAACCATTCAGGCTGCCGCAGATCGTGCCCTTTCTCAGGGCACCGGAGCAGCAGAAGTTTTCGATGCTCTCAAGTATGCAACCGATAAGGGCGTCCCATCGGTAGTGATGACCTACTGGAATCCAATTGAAAAATATGGTGTTGAGAAATTTGCTGATGCAATCCACAGCAATGGTGGATCAGGTGTTATCACTCCAGATCTCACAATCGAAGAATCTTCACGTTGGAAAACAGCAGTTGAAAGTAGCGAAATCAATCCAATCTATGTTGTAGCGCCAAGCACCACGGATGCACGACTTGATCAGGTTACCTCGCGTTGTGGTGGCTTTATCTATGCCGCGAGTTTGATGGGCGTTACCGGAACTCGTACTAGCGTTTCTACAGGAGCTGCAGATCTCGTTGCTCGAATCCGAAAGAGTTCAAAGACTCCAGTCGCAGTTGGACTTGGCGTTTCAACTCGCGAACAAGCCAAGGGCGTTGCCGCTTACGCCGATGGCGTTATCGTTGGGTCGGCATTTATTAATAAACTTCTTGATGCGCCAAATGAGGAAAGTGGATTGCAAGCAGTACAAGAATTAGCAGCAGAGCTTTCAAAGGGAGTACGTGAGGGACGATGAGTAAAGATACTTTCGAAAAATTTGCACCATGGATCGGACTAGTAGCTCGCCTTACACTCGGCGGAGTTCTCTTCCTAGCGGGATACCTCAAATTTGATGAACTCGATAAATCTCAGATGGCAGTCCGTGCATACGAAATGCTCCCAGTGGCGTTAGCTAATTTCATCGGAATCGTTCTACCTTTCGCAGAAATCTTTATGGGAATACTCCTCATCCTCGGCGCAGGTACGCGCCTGATGGGAATATTGAGCGCCCTCTTAATGTTGGTATTTGTAATCGGAATCTCTCAGGCATGGGCGCGTGGTCTATCGATCGACTGTGGCTGCTTTGGTGGGGGAGGAAAGGTAGAGCCTGGTGAGGCGAACTACCTAACTCCACTCTTGCGCGATGCAGGCTTAGCCGCACTTGGGATTTACCTTTTTCTCTACCCACGAAGTAAATTTGCACTTGATAAAACGCCATCAGCAGGAACCGCTTCCACAGAAAAGGATAAGTAGATGAGCAAGAAGCAGCAGCCAGGTAAAGATAACTTCACTAGAAACCTAGTAATTGTTGTCGTTCTGGGAGTTACATTAATCATGCTTGTTCCAACTCTGCTTTCAAAGCAGACAAACTCTGATGCAAAGATTCCTGCAAGCGTCTCTGCAGATCGTGGCTACGGAATCGTCTTCAATGGCGAACTCACAGGTGTACCTGTTATTGATATTTATGAAGATTTCCAATGCCCAGTCTGTGCGCAATTTGAAGCAGCTCAAGGAGATTACCTTGAAGGGCTAATTGCTGATAAGAAGGCAACTGTCGTTTATCACACCCTCTCTTTCCTAGGACCTGAATCAATTGCGGCGGCAAACGCTGCGGCTTGTTCTGCAGATGAAGGTAAGTTCCTTGATTATCACAAGATGCTGATGCTTACTCAGCCAAAGGAGAACTCTGGCGCGTGGACAAATAACTCACTCGCTGCTGCGGGAGCATCTGTTGGAATCACATCTCAGAAGTTCACTAATTGCGTAACAAAGGGTGAATACGCAGACTGGGTTCAGAATGTTGCTGTTGAAGGCGCGAAGGCGAATGTGAATTCGACGCCAACTGTATTTATCAACGGTAAGGAACTCACACGCGGAAACGCTTACTACGATCGCAAACTATTCCAGGCTGCTGTAGAAAAGGGTTAATTCTTGCGCTTTGCAATTCCTACGCCGACAATTTCAGCGTTTGCAATTGGCCCGCTCACCATTCACATGTATGCGCTATGCATCATTGTGGGGGCGGGTCTTGCAATTTGGATAGGTAATAAACGTTTCCTTGCTCATTTTCCGGATGGGAAAAATGTTGTTGGAGATGTTGCAATCTATGCGATTCCTGCAGGCGTGATTGGTGGACGCCTCTATCACGTGCTGACAACACCGGAGAAATACTTTGCATCTCCTGAATCGCTTCTTGAGATTGTCAAAATCTGGAAGGGCGGCCTTGGAATCTGGGGTGCGATTTCACTCGGAGCACTCGCTGCATTTATTGCATATAAGAAGATGGCGCGTGATCGCGATCTACCGAGCTTTGCGCATTTTGCTGATGCAGTTGCACCTGGGTTGCTCATCGCACAAGCAGTCGGTCGTTTTGGAAATTGGTTTAATGCAGAGCTCTTTGGTCGCCCGCTAGATGCTCCATGGGCGCTGGAAATTGCAAGATATGCAAGACCTGATGAATACCTCTCATATTCGACCTTCCATCCAACTTTCCTCTATGAATCACTCTGGTGTTCTGCGGCAGCACTACTGCTGATTTTTCTCGGTGGACGTTACAAAGCTGGTTCAATTTTCGCACTTTACGTAATTCTCTATAGCGCAGGTCGCTTCTTTATCGAGGGACTTCGCATAGATCCAGCGCAGATCTTCGCAGGCTTACGCATCAATCAATATCTCGCTGCCGCGCTCTTTCTCGGCGCAGGCGCTTACTTCCTCAAGATATCCCGCGCCAAGCGGTAGGCTTGAAAAATGGGTCTAGAAGATGTCTATCAAAGAAACCTTAACCACCGCACCCATCGTGCGGGTTGGTTGCGTGCCGCCGTTCTTGGTGCAAATGATGGATTGGTCTCTACCGCAAGTTTGATGATTGGTGTTGCCGCTGCAAAAGCTGGCGAACAAAGTTTTCTCGTCACCGCCGGTGCTGCTGGAATTGCAGCAGGTGCAATGTCGATGGCAGTGGGTGAGTACGTCTCGGTTCGCTCGCAGAACGATATTGAAGAG
>JACCDW010468697.1_pt1 | contig 12829 bp, 9 predicted proteins | sample 7449781 | NCBI WGS metagenome assembly JACCDW01 (sample SAMN15323449, study PRJNA562643) | freshwater metagenome | isolation source: river surface water | place: USA:Blue River Watershed | collected 2017-08-18 | reverse complement strand
GCATGCGGTAAGTGCGCCTCCTGTCAATCCTTCCAAGAAAATACCTCCCTAACGATTCATGAATTAGATGCTGCTTCGAATAACTCCGTGGATGATATTCGTAACCTCATCGATCAAGTTCGTTACCCACCTCAAAGCGGGAAATACAAGATTTACATCATTGATGAGGTTCATATGCTTTCAGCATCCGCATTTAATGCCTTTTTAAAGACATTAGAAGAGCCTCCCTCCTATGCCATTTTCATTTTAGCAACGACAGAGAAACACAAGATTTTACCCACGATTCTTTCTCGTTGCCAAATTTTCGACTTTAATCGAATTCAATGGAAAGATATGGCATCCCACCTGTCTTCCATTGCGGAGAAAGAAGGAATTACCGCTGAGCCGGCCGCTTTGGAATTAATTTCAATCAAAGCTGATGGGGGGCTTCGCGATGCTCTATCTATGTTCGACTTGAATGTGACATTCTCAACTGATAATTCGCTGAAATACGCGGATGTATTAGAGAATCTACACATTTTAGATAGCGATTATTACTTCCAGCTAACAGATTACTTTGTCAATCAAGACCATTCCCAGGCACTCGTTCTGTTAGATGAGATAATGCGCAAGGGTTTTGATGGACAACAGTTTATTTCAGGCCTTTCTGAGCATTTCCGTAATTTATTATTTGCCAAAGATCCCAAGACGCTGGCCTTAATGGAATTAAGCGAAGAGAATCGGGCTAAATTTCAAACACAATGCGGGAAAACATCAGCCTCATTCTTGCTTTCAGCTATGAACTTGTGCTCTCAATGCGAGATTCATTACAAAGCAGCGAAGAATGCGCGCCTACATGTTGAATTAACCCTTTTAAAAATAAATTACTTGCCGTCGGTTTACCAACCCACTGCGGCTCAACCTGCGGCGGAGGGTGGCGCCGGAAAAAAGTCTGAGACTAAACCGATAGCATCGGCTGCGGTTTCAGCTGCAGTTACAGAAACAGCTCCCGTTCCATCGAGTGCCCCAGAACCGGTGGCACCAGTCGTAGCAATAGAAAAAACACCCACGGAGGAAACGCCTGTCGTTAGACCCACCAGTCACGGGTTAAGAAGTGCTAAAAAAGTTGTCAACTCAAATCAATCAGAGAATGCCGAGCAGACTAGCACGCTGGGCAAAGTGCAAAATGAGTCATTTACTTTTGAGGAGCTACATTTTATTTGGACACAGATTGCCCAAGGATTCAAACAAGCTAATTTCATCAATAAGTATGTGATGATGAATCGAGAGATTAGCCTGGTCGATTCCATTGTTCATATTAAGGTAGAAGGTGAAGTTCAGATTCAACAGTTCAATGATTCGCTGAAATTAGAATTAATTACTCAATTACGTGAAAAGCTAAAGAATGATTCAATTGACATTAGTTTAGACCTTATTGAGGGGGAAGTAAGCGATAAAAAAATGATCTATACTCAATCGGATAAATACGAATTCCTTTCCCAAAAACACCCGATTCTCATCGAGATGAAGCAAAGAATGGGATTAGATCACGAATTTTAGCGGGTTTGACCTTGCCCTATTCCAATCCATTTCTCCGTGACTAATTTCTCTAAAGCGAACGGACCACGTGCGTGTAATTTTTGAGTGGAAATACCTATTTCTGCACCTAAACCAAATTCCCCGCCATCTGTGAATCGAGTCGAGGCGTTCCAATAAACGGCCGCGGCGTCCACTGCAGAAAGGAAATAGTTAGCCTCTTCCTCATCCGAAGTTATAATTGCTTCCGAATGCCTTGATGAATGAGAGGCTATGTGCGTAAGAGCTTCTTGAAAGTCGGCCACAACTTTAATGGAGCAAGCAAAATCTAGAAATTCCCGTCCAAAATCAGCCAACTTTGCTTTTTCCAAAAAGGGGTAAGACAGGGAGGCTAAAATAGCATGCGAAGTTTCATCCGCATAGATCTTAACATGATAAGAAGTAAATGGGTCAACAAGCCTCGCTAAAAATTCGGCTACTTTAGATTCGTGAACGACAATCGTATCTAATGAATTACAGACAGATGGCCTAGAGACTTTGGCATTCACCACAATAGCAACTGACATTTCAACTTCAGCTTTAGCGGCCACATAAGTATGGCAAACTCCTGCTCCTGTTTCTATAGTAGGCACTAAAGATTCTTTTCTAACTCGCTGAATCAAAGCCTCTGATCCTCGAGGAATAATTACATCAATGTACTTAACAGCAGTTAACAAAGTGGTCACTAACTCCCGGTCTGTAGGCATTAAATACACTATATCCGTAGAAAATCCATTCTGAATTAATGCCTGATGAATCAATTCCACTAAAAAAGTATTCGTATGTATAGCATCCGAGCCGCCGCGCAGGACAACCGCATTACCAGAACGAATACATAAGGCTGCTACATCAATAGTAACGTTAGGTCGTGATTCAAAAATGACTCCCACAACACCTAAGGGCACCGTTTTTTTCGATAAGGTCAAACCATTAGACAGAATTCTATGCGATAAAACTTGCCCCGTTGGATCGGGCAGTTGAGTCACAGAAAGAACACTTGCAGCTAAATCATGAAGTCTTTCGTGGGTTAATTTTAATCGATCACGCATCGGGTGATCTGTTGCCATCCGATCTAAATCTTTCTGATTTTCACGTAAAATTTCAGCAGAATTATGGCCAATTAATGAGGCAATGCTTCGAAGAACAGCATTTCTAGACTCGCCACTAGCCATTGCTAAAGACGAGGCTGCTGCACGAGTGCGCGCAAATTGTTCTAATACCGTAGCCATACTATTTTGTTAAAAGCAATCTGATTTTTTCAGTGGGTCCTTCCGATGAACTCCATTGAAACAGGTAAGATCCAGCGGATAAATTTGTGACGTCCACAGGGTAAACTTGCTCCCCAGCCCCAAAATTAAGGACTTTAGAAGAAAATAGGTTTCGGCCTTGGCTATCTATGATTTGGTAGGTGACCTCGGCAGGTTTTGCTAGGCTGAACTTCCAATTAAATAATCCGCCTGACGGATTCGGATAGATGGTAGCTGAAGCCTCTTTAGGTTCATTGCCTAAAATAGGGCTATCAAATAAGGCCATTTGGGCATCTAACCAAGTCATCCGACCTTGCATCCAGTTTTTTAACCAATTCACTTCGTCCGATAAGGTGGCTCCGACGTAATAATTAGGCCAAATCTTTTTACCCATCAAAGGGTATTTTTGGAAATTCCGTGCTAATGGATCCTTTAAAACAACCTGAGCTGAATCGATGGTGGCAAATAGTGTATTTGTATTCAAAAAGCTGGATCGAACAGCCTTCCAACGCGATGCCAAAGCCTTCCGGAAACTCGCATCTTGAATTAATTTATTCCACCAAAAGGGAACCTGCCAGTAATCTTTCGAACCAGCTTCCGTTTCCATAGCCTTATATACAAACCCATCTGTCTTCCAGCCATTTAGATAATCTGCATTCCCAAAAGCAATATTGAAATCCCAGGCAGGTCCCATTTTAATTTTACCTCCTAAAGATTCTTTATCCTTATATAAATAGGAACTTAATCGATACCCATCCACATTTCGAGTCACTTCATTCAAAATAAAGTAATTAACAAAAGAAGGCATGTCCATAAAATCTCTGAAGCTAGCCTTCGGATCATTCATATCTTCTGTCATTAATTTCTGCTCCCAGTTATTAATGTAATTCCGTATGTAATTAAACTGTTGCTGTGTAATGATGCCAAATTTCGGATATTCAATTTGGAATTCACATTTTTGAGTCGCGTTTATTCCAGAGGTATAATTACTTTTCCAAGTGGTAGAAGGTGAACCACTCGTCTTATCAATTTTCAACAAATAGCCCCCCGTTACATCATCCCCTGCATTTTCTGTGGGATACAAATCAGAAATAGGTACGCGGTTTTTACCTTGTTTAATTTTTTCCATGAGCATGTAAACGCCACGGTATTCATTATTGATTACTAATTCAACAAATTTAGTCTCACTATGTAGTAAACCTAAACGTCCAGCTATTTGATGAGCCATAAAATCTCGCATGAAGGAACGATCATTATAGGAGGCATTCAGTACCCAATCTGACTCCTCAGGCATTTGAATAAGCGACATACGTTTCGCTGTTACTCCCGTTGAATCTGTCCATAGCTCAATACCATAAGGCTTTTTCACAAAGCCAGGGAGAAAATAAAAATCCGCTTGAGAGGTGGATCCTCTGAACTCGATTCCTGCAACGGTAGTAATGGTAGGGCTGGCCGAGAGTTGATTTAATTGCCCATTTCCTTTATCAAACACCTCCATCACTACGGGAATTTTAGGCTCATCCTGTATGACCCGGGTTTTTGTATTTATTCGAATGATGGGCAGATTGGAAACGCTGAGACTTTGTGAATAAAGTGCTACAGGCAGCAATAGTAAAAAGAAAACAAAGCTTTTTTTCATCTAAAAATCGTATCCTAAAGTAAGGTAAGTCACAGGGGATTTCAATTCCTTGTTTTCTAATCCAAATGCATAATCTAATTTAACAAAGTAGCCTAAAACTGTTGCCCTCACCCCAAAACCATAGCCCACTAAAAAAGGATTACGGTAATCTGTCACAGTCGCTTGAAATGGATTCCTATTCCCTCCATAGACATTGGTATTAAATCCATTCGTTTTTGCAAATGGACTCGAACCAGACCAGGCTGAACCCACATCGGTAAAACCAACTAATTGAACAGAACTCAAAATAGATGAGGATTCCACCGACATCAAGGATTTTAACGGCATTCGTAACTCGACATTTAATAACAAATGACTGTTTCCACTTAATTTATTTAAGTTAAATCCTCGCAATGGGGCAATAAATTGACTCATGAATACATCCCGGTTAGCTAGGTTTGAGGTCCCTAGGGGTGTATTTTGAGTACGCGGTTCTACCCTATTAAAGAACCAATTATCCATTCCTCCTAACATAGAGGCCTGCGTAGCTGAACCCAATTGATGGGAGGCTGAAAAGCGAGATGCAAAATAGAATGAATTCGTCAGCTTCTTATAATAGCGAACATCTAACCCTAATCGAACAAAATTTCCCTCATTGATGATGTTTTGATTTGCTTCAGCTAAGAAACTGAATCGCAATCCAGTTCTGATATTTTCAAAGACCGGAACCGTGTTATCGAACACATAATTTACCTGAGCGCCAGCATAACCAGAATAGTCTTCCTGATTTGTTAAAGAGTATTGACTAAACAATCGGTTCGTGGAATACATTCCTGTAACCGAAATTTTACTTAGTAAGCTAAAAGGATAGGTTGCACTTAAGGCGAATCGATTAAAGCGAATCTTTTGAGCATCCGATTCTGTATTTTGATCTAAAACTTTTCTGTCGTACCTAAACTTCCAATCAAGCTTGTTCGCTAAAAAACTGTATTCGCCCCAAAGGTCGGTATTTCGAAGGTTTGCTGTTAAGAAACCTCCAGCTTTGAAAAGATGATTTTCTAGAAGATCATTGGCCTTTAACTCATATGCATATCCAATTCCTCGGATAGGATCTGAACCAAAGAGACCCTCTGAGCTATTCATAATGAGTGAATTCTCGTAGTCTAAAGGGCCAATTAACTTACTAGGTTCCCTTTTTAAGCGAATGGTTTGCTGGCGATCTAGACGAGCACGCCTTGATTTTTTTGCCAAATCAATGTTCGTTTCTACCACAACCGGACTCACTGGTTTCTCTTCATCAGGATTAACAATCCCCGGAATCCAAGCAGATCCTCCTATTTCATCCAAACTTTCCCAAGGATAACGTTCGATTTTTTCTACCAAAATCGAGTTCTCCTTACTAGAAATCCCAGCAGGAGAAATCTCAAAATTATCCCAAGCTACAGTACGAATCGCTAATTGCTGAAAGCTAGAATCAACTAAGGAGTACCGAATAAGTCTATTTCCTTGACTCTGCGCATGCAAGAAATAGGCTAGCGAATCAGACCTAAATTGAAAATTCGACACTTTACCTGAGGTAGAAAAAAGACGTGTAGGATTTTCAGGCTCCTCTGGATTCCAAACCATAACAGAGGTAAAGGGCGCAGCAGGTGCTGGAAGTGAATCAATATACCTATTTGTCAAATACAACACCCGATTATCCGGTAATAAATGTGCCTCAGATTCATCAAAAGCATCTTTCGTCACAGGATTTAAGCGATTTCTTTTTAGGTCATAAATTCCCACGTCTACTTGGCCTTTTTCCAAAACCCGCACCAACATCTTCGACCCATTCTTATTCATTTCCATATCCAGGTAGGACAGGTTCGCAATTTTCTTTTTATCCTCTCCTTTTACCCCACCCTTTTTATCGATTTGAAATAGCTTCAACCAGCTAAATCCTTGATCAGAAAACAGCACGGCTAATTGATTCGAACCTATCCAAGATAGCAGTGGACCTTTGCCAGATGATAATCGATTCACATCCTTCAACCCAGATTGCATAATTACTTGGGTTTTCTTAGAAGCTATCGGGTGCAGATTTACGCTATAGCGTCCAGATTCATCTGAAACCCACACTTCGTACAATCCATCCGGGCTGAGGCGATAGGAATTTACGGAGGTTTGTGACGGAATAAATTCCGACTGGGCGAACACTTTCTTTGAATTAATTTCTAACTGCTTCGCGTCATTCAAATAATACTCATACCATTCTTTCAAAAACTTGGAGAATGGTTTTCGAATCGTACTAGAAATACTGGATTGTTCATTATGGATAATCCGCGTTAAATTTAAGATGTTCCCAATGGCTTGCTTACCGTATGTCAAGGAAATATAGGACCAAATCGATTGACCTAACAATTCTGCCTCTTTACCTTTTGCTAATTGTAATTTGCGAATTTTATTTTCACTAATTATTTGGTAGGTAAATCTCCTCACTTCAGGCGTATCACCTGAGGCAATGTATGCAGCCATTCCTAAAATATACCAATCGGAAACAGAAAGCAGAAAGGAGTTCTGTAAAATATCCTTTACACTTCCTCCGTACAACAAGTCTTGCAAGTAAACTCGCGCCACTTGCTTTGTCAATTCTTGCTTGAATGCGGCTAAATTATCTTTAAATGGAATTTCAATGTGAAATTTAGAAAGATTCTGTTCTTCTATTTCCTTCACATTCACTAAAGAAATACCCCCGTTACTTTGTAACCAAGTCTCATGATTAGGGTAAATAAAAATCTTTATTTTTTGAACGGGGGAATAGGAAATGAGCTCTGTCAATCGTACAAAATCTGCTTCCAGGTAGGACAACGTAGTTCTAGCTAAAGGCTCACTTTTCTCTAAGTAATACACCTCAAAGTTAGAACTAGCGACAAATTTCCAATCAAATTTTTGGTATTGAATCCGGTGATTTTCTGGAACCCAATGCGATCCTTGGGCTCTTAGCTCTTGAATAGCTAAAGTCAAAATCAAAATGACTACAAAAAGTGATTTTAAATTACGCATTTTGCCCATAGACATTAAATCCAAATTTACAGATTTAAACGGAAAATAAATGATAAAATCTACGAATTGATGCCTCCGGATGAACAGAAGAGTTAGTAAGGATTTCGTCTGTCCATTGTTTGGCAAAATAAGGGCTCAAAGAAACCCCTTTCGACCCAAATCCATTAAATATTCCTGCCTCAAATTGCGGATGAAAACCCACAAAGGGTCGGCGATCCTGGGTAGCGGGCCTAACTCCCGTTTTTTGCCTAAGTATTTGAAAATGATCACATCCCATCAAGGCTAACTTCTTTGTTAATTCTTCTAAACCCTCCGGAGTTATTTCGTTCGTAAACTCTTGCCAACCATACGTCGCACCCACTTTAAATTGATGAGAACCCAAAGGCAACAAGAAACCATTTTTATTCAAAATAAACTCCTCAGAGGGCTCATTTGTTTCTATTTCAATTAACTCCCCTTTCGCAGGCAAAAAAGGTAAACAACTCCAAAGTGGATTTTGTTGACCGTGGAACCCTTCACAAAAAATAGCCTCACTACCTCTGTACTCCGATTCTTTTAACAAACCAAGTGAAGAAAAATATACACGGGACACCCGCAATAAGGTAGCAACATCGACCCATCCCGCCTTTTCCACCCAAACACCATCCGAATCCCAGCGCAAATAATCGTGGTGAATCTCGTCTTTTCGGGTGATTAGCCAATCTTTCATTTCCTGGTTTGCAAAAGGACGAAAAAGCGGCATGGGAAAAAAGAACTTTTCTCCAAGTGTAAGTTCCAATCGAGGATAAAATTCAAAAAGGTAAGAAAACAACTCATCTGCGAGCCAGGTTTGTTCTAATTTTCGACCTGTAACCGGATTAAAAATGCCCCCTGCAGCTTGAGATGAATTAAAATGGGTCTGAGGTGAATCCCAAATTTCAAAAGATATTCCCGCCTCCAAAAAATGATGCGCTAGAATAGTGCCAGCTAGACCCTGGCCTACGATGATAAAAGGATTAGCGTTTTTCACCTTGCACGCGTCGAACGTGATCTAAAACAAATTCTACCTGCTCATCCATTGTTCGATAGGATGTATCTAAATCAATAGCATCCGATGCACGCTTTAAAGGCCCTTCGCTTCGGTTTGAATCAATCTCATCTCTTTTGCGCAAGTTCTCGATGATTTCCTCCAATGGAAGATCTTCGCCCTTTTGTAAAAGCTCCAATTTGCGTCTATGAGCCCGAATATGTGGCTCTGCCGTCATAAATATTTTCAATTCTGCCTGAGGGAAAACGACCGTACCTATGTCTCGGCCATCCATAACAATTCCCTTCTTCTCCCCCATTCTTTGTTGTTGAGCCACCATAGCATGTCTCACTTCTGGGATAGCGGCCACTTGACTCACTAAATCAGAAATATGCATTTTACGAATCTCTGACTCCACATTCTCCCCGTTTAAAATGGTATCCGAGGCTTGCTTAGCTGGATTGAATTGAAAGGTAATTTCTACATGTGCTAATGCTTCTTTCACCGCTTGCAAATCAGCTAAATCCACTCGTTGCCGATCGAAATAAAGTGCTACTGCTCGGTACATGGCACCCGTATCTAAAAAGGCATAATGCAGAGCTGATGCGACATGGCGAGCAGTCGTACTTTTTCCACAAGAAGAGAAGCCATCTAAGGCAATGATAATATCAGACATGAACAAATTGATTAATGGCCATGGCTACTGCTTCAGGCGCTTCATAGGTACCTTGATGGCCTACGTTTGGCAAAATTACAACCGATTTCGTTACAAACCGAGTAATAGACTCCGGAGAAATCAAGGCATCTTGTTCTCCCAAGATAAATAGGATAGGGATTTTAGATGTCTGAACAAAGGTGGTAAAATCTTTTCTATCCCGCATCGCCTTGGTGGCAGCAATTAATCCAGCTGCAGGTAACTCTCGGTACCTGGATGCTAAGGTAGAAATGAGCTCTTGAGATGCTGATGCAAACAAATTAGGCAAGAAAGGACCGATAAAAAATGCCGTTCCTTTTTTTAAGAGTAATTCTGCCGTTCGATCTCGATTGATTTTCTTTTCCTCTGTGTCTGCCACAAAAGTAGAATGTAACATCACGACTTTTTCAACCTGCTCAGGAAATAACGACGCTAATTCTAAGGCAATGTACCCTCCCATCGAATGGCCGACCACACAAAACTGAAGACCAGAAGGCAAAGACGATTGTATTTTTTTTGCGTAATCTTCTAAGGTTGGACAATCAGTCCAAGAAGCATAAGATGGTGTGTGAGTGGTGAAATTATCCCCTATATAAGGTAAAAAGTCGGCCCAAATACGTTCATCCTCCCCAAAACCATGCAACATAACAAGCTGGGTGGTAAGCATGTTAATAGGTATGTAATAACCCTGCAATCGTAAATAATAGGCCGATAAAGGCAGATAAACCACCGACAAAGCCTAGGCCAATTACCGCTAAAACCACACCCAATGCAATAAGTGTGAAACCTATTTTCAATTTAGGATGCCAACCTCTTGGCTCCACCGCTTTTTTCACTGATTTCACCTCTGAGCTAAGGGTAACCTTCACTTTCTTAGATGCAACCAGCGTTTTCTTCTCGGTAGAGATCTCTGTGGCTACAACCGGTGTTGCATTCGGAGAGACAGCCGCCGCGGCAGTAGATACAACAGTTGTTGAGACATTTTCAACCGGCGCCACATGTAAGGCAGTGGGCTGTTTGTTTTCTTCTCCAGCGAAGGCTGGTAGGCCTATCAACAAAAATAAAATGAATTTTTTCATAGCGTTAAGCGACTACTTTCATTTGATGGAATACCGTTCGTTCGAACTTAGACTTCGCATAATTTAGATCCACCTCAAATTTCTTCATTCCCGTTTGAGACGGAATTTCATACATGGCATCTATCATCACGGCTTCCATGATTGAACGTAAACCGCGCGCGCCTAATTTAAATTGCATCGCTTGTTCTACCATGTACACGAGTGCTTCGTGCTGGAAAGTTAACGAAACCCCTTCCATCTCGAAAAGCTTCTCATATTGCTTCACAAGGGCATTTTTAGGCTCCGTTAAAATCGATAACATAGCCGTCGTATCCAACGGGTTCAAGTAGGTAACAACAGGAAGACGGCCAAGTAATTCTGGGATTAGACCGAATGATTTTAAATCTTGGGCCGTCACATACTTCATAATTTGATCTTTCTCGAACGATTCGTGGAAGGTATCATCTCCAGAGAATCCAATCGGACGGGAGTTCAAACGCTTCGCGATATGACGATCGATACCATCGAATGCACCACCACAGATGAACAAGATGTTCTCGGTGTTAACGGCGATCATTTTTTGGTCAGGATGTTTACGTCCTCCTTGTGGTGGTACGTTTACAATCGAACCTTCTAATAATTTCAATAATGCTTGTTGTACTCCTTCTCCAGACACATCACGCGTGATGGATGGATTATCAGATTTACGCGCAATTTTATCAATTTCATCGATGAAAACGATGCCGCATTCGGCCTTTTCTACGTCGTAATTTGCTGCTTGCAATAGACGTGTCAAAATCGTTTCTACGTCCTCTCCCACATAACCAGCCTCCGTAATGACGGTCGCATCAGCGATACAAAAGGGAACTTGTAATTTTTGGGCTAGAGTCCGAGCCAAATACGTTTTTCCTGTACCAGTCTCGCCTACCATCAAGATATTGGACTTCTCAATCTTTACATCGTCATTCGAAGGGGACTGCATTAAACGCTTGTAATGATTATAAACAGCCACAGACAAATGCTTCTTCGCCTCTTCTTGACCGATGATGTATCCGTCTAAATATTCTTTCAGATCCTTCGGTTTTACTAATTCGAAGGAATGCTTTGTGTTTGATTTAGTCGCTGCAGCCACTCCCATCTCCTCTTTGACTACCTCGTATCCTTGCTGTAAGCAGTTATTACAAATATGGCCATCAATGCCGGAGAGCAATAAACCTACCTCGTTTTTAGGACGACCGCAGAAAGAACAACTTGTTTTTTTACTAGCCACTAGACAGTTCTCGTTAAAATCTCATCAATTAAACCATATTCCTTAGCCTCTGCCGCCTTCATCCAATAATCGCGATCTGAATCACGCTCGATATCTTCGAATGATTTACCAGAGTGTTTTGCTAAGATTTCGTACAATTCTTGGCGAATTTTAACGATTTCACGCGCAGTAATTTCGATATCACGCGATTGACCTTGTGCCCCACCTGATGGTTGGTGAATCATTACACGAGCATGCTCTAAAGCAGAACGTTTTCCAGCTGCACCTCCGGCTAATAAAACGGCTCCCATCGAAGCGGCAAGTGAGGTACACACCGTTGCCACCTCTGGACGGATGTAGTTCATCGTATCGTAGATACCTAAACCGGCATAAACAGATCCGCCGGGGCTATTGATGTACATTACAATGTCTTTTTTGGCATCTGTAGACTCCATAAACAACAATTGAGCAACAATAATATTGGCCATGTAATCATCCACCGGAACACCCATAAAGATGATACGATCCATGATTAAACGAGAAAATACATCGATTTGAGCAAAACGCATCGGGCGTTCCTCAATGATGTATTGCGTCATATCGTCGATTTGGGGCACCGGGCGACTGCCGATGTTATTCATATATTGATCAACCGCAAGACCGTTCAAACCTCTATGGTGAACCGCATACTTACGAAACTCTTCTGATGATAACTCCTTTGGATACATAGATTTTAATGTTTAAAAATCAAATTTAGACTTTTTTAGAATTTATACTACCTAGAACACAAATATAAGAACCTTTGTTCACAGAAAACCCCGCAATGTGCGGGGCTTCCAAAAAATATCAGGACAATTTTAAAATTAAAGCGCCGCAGCGATTTCTTTGAACTTGTCTACGTCGATTTTCGTCACTTTGTGAGGAATGTTTGCTACGATCGCAGCAGAAACTTTGTCCGCGAAAGCTTGATTGTATAAGTTCATGAAGTTATCTGACTTCGACTTATCGCTCAAGTAACCCATCGCGATTTTCTCAATCATTTCTTCAATACCTGGCTCATTAGACGATAAATAACCGCCAAACTGGGCACGTACCATATCTTTTGCTTTCTCTACCACCTCTGGATATTCTACTTTCACGTCGAATTTCTCAGCGATTTCGTTCTTGATCAAGTTCCAACGCATATCTTTCTTCACATTATCAAAGTCTTGATCAATTTGCTCTGGCGTAAATTTGCCTTCATTGATACGAATCAACCAAGTGCGTAAGAATTTCTCGGGCAAGTCGATTTTCACAGCGTCTAAAATGGCTTTCTCTGCATCAATACGCAATAAGTATTCCGCTTCACGCTTGTAGTTCTC
>JACCDW010069987.1_pt1 | contig 12831 bp, 14 predicted proteins | sample 7449781 | NCBI WGS metagenome assembly JACCDW01 (sample SAMN15323449, study PRJNA562643) | freshwater metagenome | isolation source: river surface water | place: USA:Blue River Watershed | collected 2017-08-18 | reverse complement strand
GTTTGAGAAAATGCCGATATTGATACTGTGAGTATAAAAATCAACGTAAAAATAAACTTATTCATTGTTAGAACCATTTTTTAGGATTTTTAATTTTATTAACCACTTTATTTACTTCTTTAGTTGCAGTATTAACAACTTTTTTAGTTTCATGTGCAACTGTGTTCGCAACCTCAGGAACCTTTTCAACTATTTTTTCAGTTTCATGAACAACTTTTTCGGTTGTGTTAATTGCGTCACCTACGGGAATGTCGACATTAATGTCGGCATCGATACCGGCGATTAATGCAATATCTCCACTAATACCTAAACTTAAATCACCATTTTCATATGTTGCATGTGCATCACCACCGATACCTACTTGTGCACCAATACTAACTTCTGCACCTGTTTCAACTTTTACACCTGCAATATTACCTTCAACACTTCCTTCGGCACCAACCGATGCACCGGCGGATAAATCACCACTAATTGATGCACCATGTTCACCAACAGACGCTTCAGCTTCTGCTGTTGCGTGTGCTTCCGCACCCACTTCACCCTCGGCACTTACACCTGTGGTAATATCACCCAAAGGTGTATCAATACCCGCACTTGCTTCTGCATCTGCACTAACATTAACTTCAACACTTGCTTCCGCACCACCACTTACATATGCGTCATGACCATCAAACCCACCATCAAAGTGTGTGGATGCTTCTGCACTTGCTTCTGCGGATACATGTGCACCGGCCTCTGCGTGTGCCTCAACACCATCAATTATTTCATGTGATACCGACTCATCAACACCAGCATGTGCTTCTGCCGAAACTTCCACAGACGCATCTAAATGTATTTCTGAATCAGTAACTACAACAGATGCTTCAACACTAACATCTGCAGATGCACCTATATTTTCATCACCAATATTTGTAGATTCTGATATTTCTACATTTTTATTTTCTTCCATAATATTTTCTTTTACTAATAAATATCAAAAAAGGGAGTTTAAAACTCCCTTTATTTTTATCCAATTTCCTCATCTTTTTTGCTTCGATTGACAAATTTGTCTATCGAACCAATACCAAGAGAACCTAAGGTTATTGTTAAAAAGGAATTATATATAAATTCATTTATAACTAAATCTCTTCCAAAGTATCCGGTAATTAAATCTGCTAATGCAAATAATGTCATTACACCGAATGCTGCGAATCCGATTACTGACTTTTCATTGATATCATTTTTATCACTGAAAAGATTATTAAAAAAATTTTTCATATTAATTGTGTTTTTGTGTTTGGTAGTTTATTTTTTATCCTTCCGAATCCTCTTCTGGTTCGTCGTCTTTTATTTTACCACATACAAGACATTCTAAGTCACCGTCATTGTCACTGTCTCCCCAAACATGTTGACATTGTCTGTGTTCAAAATATTCGTCAATGACACCGTCCCCGTCAGTATCATATCCGTCCATCACACCATCACCATCCTCATCAATTTCAACCTTGACAACTGATGGTTTAGATGTTTCTTCTTTAGAACTGTTTATTGCTGCAGTAAAACTTTCAGGTACAATTGGTGTAGATGATATTGGACCACTTTCAGCCGCTCCACCTGTATTTGATAATGATACACCATCTTCCTCATCCATTTTCTGTACTAACATTTTATCTTTGTCAGTATCAGAGAACCAGTAATCAATAATTTTACCATAAGAACCAATAAAGGCTCCAAGTAAAAGTAATAATAGTTCTTTCCATTCACCTTGAATTTCAGCTTTACCGACTATGGCAAAACCTATACCAAGAACTATTCCAAAAAATGTTAATAAGACTATTAGGGTTATCAACCATCTTCTAGTCATCATAGAGTATAAAAGGTCCTTAAAACCTGAACTCTGAGTTTGCTGTATTTCGCTCATAAATTTAAAATTTAAAAATTATTACCACTTAGGTGCCTCTTCTTTAAATTCGTCACCTTCCTTTTTCTTTGGTTTTGGTGCCGGTGCTGCTGCAGGTTGTCCTGATGCAGCTTTTTCCTTAATAATAACAGTTTTTCCACCTCCCGCAGATTGTTGTTGCGTTTGATTGTTTTGAATGTTTATTACAGGTGCTGCTGCAGGTGCCGCTGCTGGTTGTTCTCCACCACCGAACATTTGAGAACCTAACCATGCACCGCCTGCGGTCACGATTGTTCCAACTGTACCAATGATTGTTTTCACCAAACCAGACATTGTTCCGTCATTTTCTGTTTCTTCTGCCATTGTTTTAATTTAATTTAGTTTATTATAGTTTATTAAAGTCAGTAATACCCATCATATTGTTATTTGAATCAAAAAGACCGATTCTATAAGCTGATTGAGGTAATGCATTTGTGTACACTTTTAAAAGATTGTCACCAGCAACCACATTAACATTTTCTTTTGATACAACTCTATTTGCAATATCAAATATTTTAATTGTTGCGGTTCCGGCTTTCTCTAATTTAACGTTCATTGCAACTTCATTTGTTACGAACACCGATTGTAATTTTATACCAACAGTGTTGGTAATTTTAAGGTCAGGAGATACATTTACCGAATCTATAGGTGCAAAATTGTCTTCGATACAACTTGTTAACCCTAATCCAATAAAAAGAACTAAAAGTACTTTTTTCATTTTATAATAATTGTTGTTTTGTTTATTTGTTTTTTGTTTATGTCTTCCAATACTAAATATAAATACTTCGTTTCTAATGATTTTGTGTATAGTTTTTTTATATTTTCACCACCCTTACCTGTAAACTTCTCTCTACTTACTATTTGACCATTATTTTTATCAATTAAAGTAAAAATATAACTACCATCGGTAGGTAATTCAAAATATATTGATTGTCCATCAACCACTAAATTTTCAGGTTGTGTGAAAATTTTTTGATTTACAACTTCAGGTACCGGTATTAACTCAACCTCGGTACATGATACCATAAAAATCAAACATATAAATGTTAAAATTTTTTTCATTAGTTTAATATTATTTTTAATTGAGTACCGTCTTTACTAACCGCATCTGTTGATGATATTGAAGTTAAACCCAATATACCATCTATTTTATTTTTTGGTGTAAATGTTATTTTGTATTCAGTTGTTTTATCTAACGTAGTTGAACCATCAGTAATTAATGAACCCAAGCTCACATATGTACCTTTATCGGTTCCAAAATTTGTTGGGTTCCCTTTTGTTGTATACTCAACTTTTTCAAATTGTAATAATGAATTATCATAATTTAGTTGAAATTGAGTTCCTACAACTTGTTGTTGTAATGGGTCTAATGAAATTGTTATTATTACTTTATCTCCAATATTTTCACCCATAACTGATGCGTTTATTTCATTTGACACTATCCTATTCATAGTACCAATACTATTTGTTGTTTGTCCTGTTTGTGTTGTTTGTTGAGCAGAATGTGAAAGATTTACGTCACCAATCCAAGTTACATTTATATTGTATGTATTATTTAAAACACCGGTATTCAAACTAAATGGAAATAAACTTCTTGTTGAATTAAATTGAGTATTCCAATTTGTTTTTGTAATTGCATCATAATCTGATTTACTATATAATTTCATCAAATATGTTAACGCCGAATATTGTGTAAGTGGTTGAACTCCGGTTAAATGTTGTAATAATTTATACGTATCCGCTTCATTAAAAATACCATTTCCATCAACATCGGCATTCATGTATTGTATACCCGATGTAAATTCATTACCCGTTTCATTATCAAGTATTCCTCTATTTGATAACTCCTTAAATGCTATAAAAACATCCGATACAGTTACAATACTATTATATAATGTGTTTAATTCCGTTTGAGAATTTGCAATTATATCAATTCCATGTTGTTTATATTCTTTATTATCTATAAAAGTATAATCCGCTTTGAAAGCGTACCAACCGTCTTGCAGTCTTATATTATTTTGATATGAACTTGCCGCCACTTTATTTGTAAGATTTATATTTCCCGGTACGGTCCATTGTTTCCACCAACCATTAAAATCTAATGGGGTAACCGGTCCCTCATATATGTCAAATAATTTTACTTGTTTAATGTCATTTAAATTTACACCCGAAAATACTCTTTCATCGATTTGTAATCTGTGACCACCCAAATTTGGTTCATATGGGTTTATGAGTGACCATTCCGTTTGTCCAACAACAATAACCGCTTTTTTACCATTTGTATATCTTGCGGTATCTAAATCACTTGTTATATCTACTTTACCTAATCCTGTTAATGTTCTTGATGTGTTAGTTGTTGTCCCCCACAAATTATTCACATATGTGTTTGCTTTTGCTGAAAATTTAGTTTCATCAACATTTACACCAAAATCAATATTAAATCTTGCAGTTAAAACATCTCCATTTGAGTGAGTTGTAGAGTTTGTGTAGAATTCAGTAAATGTTGCATCATCCGGATTACTCCAAGTCCCATATTCGATTACATAAGGATTCGCCCAATTATTTGATAAATCATTCCATTGATTACCATTCCATTTAGTTACCGCATAATCCTCAGTATGATTACTACCATTTGGTTCACCACCAGCCCAGTTGTTATATTGACCTACAACATTACCAGTTGATGCGTTTGTTGTTTTTATTACAGTACCCTTTTCAGGTCCCGCGTCAATTACCCATCTACCATCAACTACTTCATCCGTACAAGCAAACCATATATTAGTTTGTGGTACATTTAATTGGATGAACGCGTCTTCAGATGCGGATGTAATTGTTACTAAATACCCTTGTTGTCCTTTGAATGTTGTACTTAATGAAATTTCTCTGGCAGACGTATAAGTTGTCCCCGTTGTTACGGGTTTGTAAAAGTGTCCATTTACACCATTGTAATAATAACCCGTTGGATTTACAGTTGCCGCAACTGATAATTTAACATTACCTTTTGTTGCACCTGTATTTACTTTTAGAGATGCCAATGCGGTATTGATGCTTGACATTGTACCCGTAAATACTAAACGAGTCTTATTACCAACCATACCAAATCCACTTGCCGCAGTTAAATTTGCGTAAGTGCTTAGATAGAAAGTAGTACCTGTTGGAAATTCAACTAAACTAATTGATGCTAATATAGTTGCATTAGGTGCGAATCCACTTAATACAAACCCACTCGCATCTTGTCCATTTGTGGATGGTATAAACGATTTAGAGTCCGGAGCAGATACACTCTGTCCGAACCCTAAAAATGAAGTAAATAATAAAAATATTATTAAAAGTTTTTTCATTATTCCACTATAAGAGTCACTTTGTTACCCTTAGCATCTACTGCGTCTGATAAAACAAAGTAGAATAAACCTGCGGTATTTGTCAAAGTCTCTTTAGTAGTAAATATTAACTTATAAGGATTTCCTGTTTTAATTCTTGAAGTTTTTAGTTGGTCTATTGAACCAAATGTTAATCTACCATCTTCTTTTGTTGAGAAGTTAGTAATTGTGGAACCTGCATCAAATATTACGTTTTCTAAAGTTAATTTAGATGCATCATAGTTCATAACTATTTGTAATCCTGCTAATCCTTCTTTTGTTAATTTTGTTGTTAAAACAACTTTACCATTTTCTATTGTTGACGTTACACCTAAATTAGCTGTTTCTAATGTTTTATTCACATACGTCATCGAAATTGGATTCGATACTGTTCTCAACATCGTCGGTTGTGAAGATGTTTTACTTGAATTTGTAAATTGGCCAGCTGTAATTCTACTTGCAATTTCAGAGGGTGCGGATGAATGTGACCAATCTAAATCACCACCCCAAGCAAATACTGCATGTGCTTCTTGAATAGGTTGTGTAATATATACTTTATTTGTAGGTGTTCCATTTAACCAACTTTGATTTAATAAACCACTATACCACCTAACATTTGATGATGTTGATTTTGGTAACATGGCTTTTGATGATACATCTTGTCCTAATATGTGTGCAAATATATAATACGAATCAGACTCACCGAATGGATTATTATTTCCTGTAGTTACTTTACCAACTTTCTTTTCTAATGCCGGTAATGTAAAGTAATTTGGAGTTCCACTAATATCAGTTTGAGACACACCTAAAAACGCTTTATATGCGTCGGATACTGTTACAATGTTATTCATCCAAGTCTTTTGCCAAGCAGGCGCAATAAACACACCTAACGAATCACCAACTTTAACTTGTGTTGTGAATATTGCTTCACCAGCACCATCTAAAGGTGCAGTTGCAATAGGTTGTTGATTCCAATCTATTGTACCATTTGCCGCTAATTTCATTAACTGAACTGTATGGTCACTAATTGTATATCCTTGTGGAAATAATGCTCTTACTTTAAATTGAGATGTATTACCTGTTACATTTCCTAATGATGACCAACCACCACCATAAATTGTTCCAACGGCCGCACCTGTGGTGTCAGTACCCGTAGCCAAATCTATTTTGAAAATGTTTTGATAACTGTTTAAGTCTTTCAAAGTATATTTTTGAGTCGCAATTAATCCATTGATTGAAGCGTCAGCTCTTTGTACTGTTAATTGACCAACATTCCAATCAGGATTTGAGGTATAATTCCAAGGAGTCAAACCATATTGAACATCCAAGTCATTATCACTCGCACCACCATTAAAATTGAATTTATAGTTATTCCAACTTGTATAGAATGTTTGTGCAGATGCACCCTGATTAAATACGGTAGATACGTAATTTAACGCTTTGTTATTATACTGATATCTAAACCACAAATAACGAGGATTTTTAATTACCTGTCCTTTTGATAATGTGTATTTAACTGTTATCGTATCACCAACCTTCATTCCGGATGGTGGTACCATTGATTGACTAATTGTTAATTGTCCAAATGACATGAACGACATTAAGATTAGTGAGAGAGATACTAAGAGTTTTTTCATATTTTTTCTGTAAGTTTATTTATTAATGATTCGCATGTCTTTTTTATAGCGGACGATAACGCCTGTTGATTTACTGTATCAGAACCTTCGCCTGTTAAAATCGTTGAAGTCGAAATTTCCGAACTCGATTCCTCGGCTACATATTCTTTAATTTTTTTACCTTCTTTTGTTTTTATTAAACCTTTAATAATAACAAGAGTCTCTTCTTTATCCGAATGAAAAACAGATACATTTCTTTTAGTTCTGTTTACATCGAAATACATAATTTCGGCACTGATGATATAATCAGTATCTTCTGAATTTTCAACAATGTCTAAATTTTTGTCTTGTAAAATTTCTTGAAAAATGTTTTTTACACCAAATGCGAAATTTCTGTTTCCTGTAACAGGACCAATTTTTATACGATTTTCAATTTCTGAAACATACACTTTTTTGGACTGACCAAATGTGTTAAAATTAAAAAATAGCACAGTAAATGCTATTATGATTAATGTGGAGAGAGATACATTTTTCATAGTTAATAATAAATATGACACAAATCAGTTTAGGTGTATTAATTTTTTTATATTTTTTTTTACACTTTTCTTGATTATGTCAATACTTATATATACATTTGTAAAAAAATAAAATAATACATTCAATGAAACGCTTTACACATATCGCATTTACGACGTTCGCAACCAAATGGTGTGCGATGGGTGAGATTGGTATGTCTCAGGGTTTCGTTGATATTATGGTGAGTTAAGAAAGTTTAACAATAATATAATAGAAAAACCCTGAGACAAAATCTCAGGGTTTTTTGTTTTTGGGCCGGATGTCAATGGCAGACCACCTGATTTGCAATCAGAGTGAAAGGGTTCGATTCCCTACGTGTCCACAGTATAGTTCTTTGAAATCGTGGGTAAAATTGTTTATGTGGCGCAACGGTTAGCGCATCGACCTGATACGTCGGAGGTTGGTGGTTCGAATCCATCCATAAACACATTTGGAGACGTAGCTCAGTTGGTAGAGCACTGCACTGAAGATGCAGGTGTCGGTGGTTCGAATCCACCCGTCTCCACATTATGACCTCTTAGCTCAGTTGGTTAGAGCTCTTCACTTTTAATGAAGAAGTCCCGCGTTCGAGTCGCGGAGGGGTCACATACACGGGTTAGGCTAAGGTAGCCAAATGGACTCCAAATCCATAGGAGAGGTTTCGATTACTTCAACCCGTGCAAATATGTGTTCAAACTATTGTTTTTTTGTTTGAACATAGTTATATTATAAAATATGAAAGAAAAAATTTTACAACTAAAAAATGAAGGGAAATCTTATAGTCAGATTTCTAAAATATTAAATTGTTCCAAGGGAACAATATCGTATCATTTAGGTAATGGTCAAAAAGAAAAAACATTATTAAGAAGACAAAAAAGAAGGGAAAATGTTTTGATAAGAAAATATGAATCATTCAAATATCGACAACCAAGATATGTTAGAGAAATGGTCAGAAAATTTAATAAATCATCAAATGGTAAACATGATAAAAATATTGAACAGACATTTATTTTAGATGATATTATAAATAAATTTGGTGTTGATACAGTTTGTTATTTATCCGGTGAAAAAATAAATTTATTTGAAAACAATTACAATTTTGACCATATTTTCCCATCAAGTAAAGGTGGAGATAATAGTTTAGAAAATTTAGGTATTACACATGAAATCGTTAATAAAATGAAAACTGATTTAACAGTAGATGAACTACTTGAATGGTGTGAAAAAATTTTAAAATTTAATAATTACACGGTATATAAAAATTAAAACAATGAAAAAAGAATTCGACATGTATTAGTTAATCTAATACAAAATGAAAAACAAAGAAGAAAGAGTAAAATGTATGAGAATAGAATGGAACTATTGTTTCATTTGTTCAAAGAGATGTGGAAGTTGGTTCTACGATTGTTCACCGTCTAAAATATGGGGTAGACATGGAAATGGTAAACCAATTTATTCACATAAACACAGAGAGTTTAGAAGTTGGAAACATAACCGTAAAACTCAATGGAAGTAAAGTTGGTTCTATGGTGTAATGGATAGCACCTGACACTACGGATGTCAAAGTTGGAGTTCGAGTCTCTATGGAACTACGTTAAAAGGTGAATTGTCCGAGCGGTTAGGGCGTGGTCTGCAAAACCATTTACATTGGTTCGAATCCAATATTCACCTCTTATATGGTGTTTGAAGCTTTAAGGTGAAGCACGAGTTTGTGGAGCTCGGGAAAACGGTTCGATACCGTTCTTACACCCAATATTGCGGGGAGGAAGGTCTCCCGACCGGTCTCATAAGCCGTGTCTTCCGAGTTCGATTCTCGGCCCCGCAACAAAAAATTTTAATAAACATTTTGTAATTAAAAAAACTTAATGTATATTTGTAAAACACTTAACAAAAAAGTTCTTTAACATGTATGGCGGGGTAGAGCAGTTGGTAGCTTGTTGGGCTCATAACCCAAAGGTCGGTGGTTCGAGTCCATCTCCCGCAACAAAGATAATGATTTTCACCACTCAACGAATGTCGACAATTCAGAGTGGAGTTTGAAAATAACACCCTGTGCCGGTGCACCGTAAAACTACGATTAAGCACTTAAGATTGGGGCGAGACGGGTACCCCAACATTATCTTACAGGCTCCCTTAACTCAGTTGGCCAGAGTAGCTGATTTGTAATCAGCCTGTCGGCGGTTCGAATCCGTCAGGGAGCTCGATGAGCAACACAATGGCTATGTGTTAAAATGATGAATAACGTGCCCCTACAATGGAGTAACAAAAGAGCCCTCATCAGGAAGGAAAGTCCGCAACTAAACCTACTTACACTTTGGAATGTAAAGTGAATTTGGCTCTATAGTTGTTTAGGTCGCTCCTTAAACAATGAGTGGGATAACGTGACGGTCAATCGTAAAGGCTCAAGGTACGTAACAAGTAGCGGTTGGTTGAAGTAAGTGACTTATCGAGATGGGTTCGATTCCCATTAGAGTCTCAAAACATAGGATTAATTACCCTATGTATGGATGGTTCGAAACATCCGATTGATTATAGTGTACGGTGCACGGCAGAAGGTAATACGGACGCAGGATTAAGGTTCAATTCCTTTCTAATCAGCAACAAGTGACGACTGTGGTGTAACCCCACGGTATATGAAATCTGAAATGGTCCTGTTGAAACCGGAATAGTCATACAGGTCAGGAGAGAGTTACTATAAGTCGGGAGTAATTAACCAATTGACGAAAATGTAACCACCAAGTAAAATTGGTCATGATGTCCATCGGGGACGATAAACTTGTTAATTTGTTAATTTAAATTCTGATGGTTTTTTAATAACTTGTTTAATTTAAACAATTTAGTTATAAATGAATTGAAGGATGACCCATCAACAAAGAAATTAGATTAACAAAATTTAATTACGGGAGGTGTCTCGTATAACTAATACAATCCCCTAATAGGGACTGATGTAAGATTAAGATTCTTACGACACCAAACGTGATTGAATCATTTGCTCGGTTCGACAAGCGGTTAAGTCATCCCCCTTTCACGGGGAAGTCACGGGTTCGATTCCCGTACCGAGTACCAAATTTAATGACTATGAAAAAGGTAATTTATTTATTATTATTGTTGATGATAACAACGAGTTGTATTACCTATGTTAAAGAAACCGGAAAATTTTATCCACGACAGAAAAATATTAAACCAACACATAGATTCGGAATTAACGGAATCAATTTGAAAAACAAACAATATCAAAAACGTGTAAATCGTTAGAATTTCGTATTTATAAATAAAAAATTATGAAAGAAATATTAGTTTTATTAGGATTAGTACCAGTTGGAAACGGAGATTTACCAACCATTGATTTTTATAGACATGAATTAAAAACCCAATCGGTTAACGAAAGAAATTTAAAAGAGGAAATAAAATTATTAGAATTTAAAAAAATGTATGATGATGTTGATAAAAAAAATATGGACTTTGTGAAAAAATGGGATAAAATCGATACAAAGACTGATAAAATACTAACCGATAAAAAAAGTGAACTTAAAGATACTCAAGATAAAATGAAAATTTTAAAAAAAATTATTCAAAAAGATTCGTTAGATAGATTACCACCCAAAATTGATACACTTTAATATTTTGGTATATTTATATATAAAAAAAAAACATTATGAAAAAAATATTATTATTGTTTGTTGCAATGCTCGGAATAAGTCTTGTATCAAACGCACAACAAATTTTAGTCTCAATGACAAGTAAAAACGATGGTTATGCAACTATTGGTTTGTTAAGTAAGAGTGGAATTGGTGTTTACTACGGTATGCAATATAACAATGCCGGTATCACCGGACAAGTTAACACAATTGCAACAGGTGCGTTACCGGCTAATACTTCATACGGTGTCTTGAAAATGTTAGCTAACGATAAATTGTTACTTGGCGGTGGTGTTAAAGAAAAAAACAACCAAAAATACTCAAACTTTTTAGTTGGTTATGCACCATTAAAGAATGAAGGAAGTACTAAATTATGGGTTACTGGTGAGATTACCGGTGGTCAATTATTTGGTGGTTTAGGTCTTAGTTATAAATTCGGTAAATAAAAACTTGACTATTAAATAACTTTTTTGTATATTTGTTATACTTATTAGAAAAAGAAATGAAGAACTTAATAAACACATTATCGCTTAGTTTGAACCCGTCATATAATGATAACGGGAGAGGCGTGCAATATGTGGTAAGTTCGGACCAAATATTAGGATAACAAAAAAAACTAAAATAAAGAAACCCGAACGACTTAAAAAATTGTTCGGGTTTTTTGTTTTAACAAAATTTTTACATATATTTGTAAAACAGTTCACCACAGAGGTGGTGAAAGATGTTCTTTGACATTGTGAGAAAATTTGCTCGGGTGGTGAAATAGGTAGACACGAAGGACTTAAAATCCTTTGGACAGAAATGTCCGTGCCGGTTCGACTCCGGCCCCGAGTACAAACACTATCGTTCTTTGATATTATATAAATTATGGATATACTATCTTTTATTTTAGGAATGTCTATGGTTGTGGTTGTTGCAGTTGCAATAGTTGCGGTCATAGCCTTTGTTAAGGTGAACAAACTGAACAAAGAAATTGAAACACTTCATACCATTTTAGGTATGGAAATTCAAACACAAAACAGAGAGCGTGAAGATGCAATCACCAATGTTTATAGAACATTGGATTCTCGTCTCGATAAACTTGAAAGTAAAATTGTTAGCCGTAAGGCATAAAGATTAAATAAAACTTTCAAAGACGATAGTGTTATTTGGTTCGGTAGCTCAGCTGGATAGAGCAACTGCCTTCTAAGCAGTAGGTCATAGGTTCGAATCCTATCCGAATCACAATATAGAGTAGTATATCAATGGCTAGATTACTTGATTTGGGTTCAAGAGGTTGCAGGTTCGAGTCCTGCCTATTCTACAATACGCTGATGTAGCTCAACGGCAGAGCAATTGACTGTTAATCAATAGGTTGAGATATCGTAATTCTCCATCAGCGCAACAAACCCTTGTGGACAAATGGCAAAGTCACCGGTCTTAGAAACCGGGTTTTGTAGGTTCGACTCCTACCATGGGTACCAACTAAATTTTTATTATCATGGCAGTTACATCAAAAAGAGTGGCAAAAAAGGCTAGCAAAGCTTTAAGTAGTAAAAAAACAAGTAAAACAACTAAAACTCTTGCAGGTAGTGCATTGAGACAAAGAAGAAAAAAATAGTAAGTTGGGAGTGTTGAGCAACGGTTGCTTAGCAGACTGTAAATCTGTGGTCTACGACATTGGCGGTTCGAATCCGTCCACTCCCACAATTTGGACTTATAGCTCAGTAGGTTAGAGCAGGTCGCTCATAACGACAAGGTCGGGG
>JACCDW010452769.1_pt1 | contig 12832 bp, 8 predicted proteins | sample 7449781 | NCBI WGS metagenome assembly JACCDW01 (sample SAMN15323449, study PRJNA562643) | freshwater metagenome | isolation source: river surface water | place: USA:Blue River Watershed | collected 2017-08-18 | reverse complement strand
GCGGTGGTTCAGACCCACGCCCTGGGGTAGCCCGTAGCGTTTGAGGACATCGGCCTCAAAAGCCACCGGGTCAGAGTGCAATTCGGCAGCACCCAATCCGTGCACCGCCATGTCGGTCAAGGCACTGGCCGTGTAGCGAACGGTCTCATAGCCCTGGCCGAAGTTGCGCGCAGCCTGAAGTTTGTCGATCAGGGCCTGGGCAATGGGCTCGTCGGTTACCACGTGTCGCGCATGCTCTTGCAGCACCTGGGGCTGGCCCATCCAATGCTCGAACAGCTGCGAGGGCAGCTCGACAAAGTCCCGCAACACCTGCGTACCCGACAGGCGCTCGTAGCGCACGCTGGACAGCAAGCCATGCAAACCGTGTCCGAACTCATGGAACAAGGTGCGCACGTCGTCGAAGCTTAGGAGAGTGGGTTGGCCTTGCGGGGCCTTGGCGAAGTTGTTGTTGTTGACGATGATGGGCAGGGTGGTTGCCAGACCGCGGCCCTCGGCCATATCTGGCAGGCCTGATTGCAGGCGGTAGGCACTCATCCACGCGCCGCTTCGCTTGGTGGGGCGCGCAAAGTTGTCGTGCAGGAACAGGCCCACAGCGGTGCCGTCCTCGCGCGTCACCTCGTAGCCCTTGACGTCCGGGTGATACAGCACAAGATCAGGGCGGTGCTTAAACCGGATGCCGAACAGGCGATGCGCGCAGTCGAAGGCCGCTTGCACCATGCGATCCAGCGAGAAGTAAGGCTTGACCTGCGCATCGTCGATCGCGTAGGTGCTGTGGCGGACCTTTTCGGCCCAATAGCGCCAATCCCACGCTTCGATCGGACCGGTTTGACCGAGGGAGGCCTTGAGCGAAAGCAGCTGCGCCCGCTCGGCCTCTACGGCCGGCAGCGCCCGCGTCCACACGTCGCTCAGCAGGTCCATCACGGCGGACTGCCGGCGCGCCATGGTGTCTTCCAAGGCATAGTCGGCAAAACAGCGGTGGCCGTGAAGGGCTGCCTGCTCGGCGCGAAGCTTGAGGATCTCAGCCACGATCGTGCGGTTGTCGGTTTCGCCCTCATGTTCGCCGCGAGAAGTCCAGGCACGCCACGCCTGCTCACGCAGATCCCGCCGCTCGCTGAAGGTGAGGAAGGGCACGATCAAGGACCGTGACAACGTGATCACATGGCCTTCCAAGCCACGCATGCGCGCGGCATCGGCGGCCGCGTCACGCACGAAGCCCGGCAACCCAGCCAAATCCTCTTCACCTTTCAGGGTCAGCGTGTAGGTGGATTCATCGGCCAGGACGTTTTGACCGAAACGGGTGTGAAGGTCGGCCAGGGTCTCCATCACCTGGGCATACCGTGCCTGTGCCGTCCCCTGCAAGCGGGCCCCGGCGCGCACGAAGTCCAGGTGCACGCGTTCCAGCAACCTCAGCGATTCACCGTCCAGCCCCAGACTGCCGCGCGACTCGTGCAGCGCATCGACCCGCGCGAACAGTGCAGCGTGCATGTACACGGCGTTGTTGTGGGCTGCCAGCGGTTGGGCCAGTCGGCGCTGTGCGGCCTGCAGTTCGGGCGAGGTTTCGGATGCACACAGGTTGTGGAACACGCCTTCCAGCCGCGCCAACAGCCGACCGGAGGCATCAAAGGCCTCGATGGTGTTGGCGAAGGTCGGAGCCTGGGGCTGTGCGGCAATCGCATCGAGCTCGGCTCGGTGCTCACCCATGGCCTTCTCGAAAGCTGGCTCGAAATCCTCGGCACGGATCCGATCAAAAGGAGGCAGGCCGAAGGGCGTGGCCCATGGCTGCAGCAATGGGTTGGGGTGTGAAGCTTGGTGTTGAATGCTCATGACACTGAAAGGCGTTTCGAACTGGGCTCTTGGCGTTTCACTTGCCCTCGCGAATGGCCTTCTCGTCGTCCTCGCGGTAGGGCCGGTCGGCACAGTCGCGCCGCCAGTCGGCCGAGGCTGCGGACATGTCTTCGCTGTCCTGTGTATGCCGTGTCTTGCGTTGATTCCAATCGGCCGCTCGATCCTCGGCAGCCTTGGCCTTCACGGCAAACGCCTTGATGGCATCTTCGTAGCCCTCCAGGAGCTGCTCGCGCTCTGCATTGAGCGCCTTGCGCTCGGCTTCGAGCGCGGGGATCTGCTTGCGCAGTTCCTCGAGCTGTCGGCCTTCGCTGGTGGTCATCCGGGTCTTGCCGCTGAGCTCACCCATGAGCCTGTTGAAGGTCTCGACCTTTTGTCCATAGGCCACCATCTTCGGCTGGAACTCTCGGATTCGCGTGGCACGCGCCTCCAGGCTGGCCCGTTCGGCGCGGATGGCATCAAGGGTCTGCTCGATCTGGGGGCGCTCGGCGTTGATCGCGGTCGCTTGATCGTCCAGATCCTTGGAACGGACCTTGAGGTCATCGTTGCGCTTGAGACAGGCGCGCAATTCCTCACGCGACATGATCTTCTTGCCGCCGACGGTTGCCGGCGCCGCTGCAGCTGCAGCCGCCGGCTTGGGCGCAGGAGCAGCCGCCGGCTTGGACGCAGGGGCAGCCTTTGCCGGCGCGGCGCCCGCACCGGCGGGGGTCTGGGCTTGTGCGGGTGCACAAACATGAGCCAGGAGAGCGCACATCACGGCGCCCAAGAATGCGGTGGAGGTAGTGCCCGACGTGCGCGAGCCAAGGAAGGGGGGACGCGAATTCATTTGCTGCGAGGCCGCTGATGCGGCGTTTGGGTGAACGACACATGACCGGGTCGGAACCCGGACTTGCGGAGGGACACCGCGCACCGACGTGGCCATGCCAGTGGGCGCGACAAGGTGGTGGAGCTTACGCCGAATTGAGCCGAAGTCGCGGCTTCAAGCCCCAGACGCCGAGCGGTTTTCTTCCTCTTGCAGCAGGCGCCACATCACCTTGCCTGAACCGCTCTTGGGCAGGCGATCCACAAAACGCACCACGCGGGGCACTTTGTAGGCCGCCATGTGCTCGCGCGCCCAATCGATGATGGCCTGTTCGGTGGCCTGCTCACGCGCTTCGGGCCGCGGGACCACCACCGCCTTGACGGTTTCCCCGCGGTAGGCATCCTTGGCTGAAATGATGCAGGCCTCCAGCACCAGGGGACACTTGTAGAGCAGCAACTCGACCTCGGTGGGCCACACCTTGAATCCGCTGGCGTTGATCATCCGCTTGAGTCGGTCGGTGATGAAGAAGTAGCCGTCCTCGTCGATACGGCCAAGGTCGCCCGTGCGGAAGAAACGCTTGCCGTTGAGCTCGATGAAGGCCTTCTCGGTGGCCTCGGTGTGCTTCCAATACCCTTTGAACACCATCGGTCCATGCGTGACGATCTCGCCAGACTCACCCTGCGGAAGTTCCTCAAGCGTTTGGGGGTCGATGATGCGTGAGTCGACACCGAAGATGGGGATGCCCAGGCACTGGAGCTTGGGCCGATCCGGCGGGTTCGAGTGGCTCGGTGCGGCGGTCTCGGTCAGCCCATAGCCCTCGGCGAACTTCAGGTTGAACTCATCAAGCAGGCGCTGCGCCACCGCCTGCGGCATCGCCGCGCCACCGCCGGCCAGCACCATCAGGCTGGACAAGTCGAACTGCCGATAGTTCGGGCTGCCGAATAGATCGATGATCATGGTGGGAATGCAGACCCACACCGTCACCTTGTGGAGGGAGATGAGCCGACCGGCGAGTTCGCGGTCCCACCGCGGCATCACCACCAGCGTGGCCCCCGTGTAGATGGGCATGAGCACGCCGTACAGCATGCCGGTGATGTGGAACATGGGCACCACCGCCAAGGACACGGTGTCCTGGCTGGTGTGCACAAAGCTGCCCACCACATTGGCCATCAGGGTGCGGTGGGTATGCATGCAGCCCTTTGGAAGGCCTGTGGTGCCGGAGGTGTAAGGCAATAGCGCCAGGTCGTCCGGATGCCTTGCCACCGGCTGGGCCAGCGGCGGATGCGCCAACCCATCGGACCAACTTGAAACCTGCACGCCCGGCACGCCGGACACCTCCGGCGGCGCCACGGTCACGGCCGCCCAAAGCGCTTCGGGCACGCCCAGATGGTCGGGCCGCTGCGACGGCAAGGCATCGGCATAGCGCACGACCATCACATGCGGTGCACGCTGTGCAGGCGCCAGCGCCTGCTGCGCCTGCTGCACCACGGCCAGCAGGTCTGCGGCGCAGATCACCACCCGGGTCTCAGGGTCGGTGATGTAGTGTCCGAACTCATCGGCACGGTTCATGGGATTGACCGGCACCACCACGCCCCCGGCAGCCTGCACCGCATAGAAGGCCACCAGAAACTGCGGGCAGTTCTGCATGAACAAGGCCACGCGGTCACCCGGCTGCACGCCGTGAGCCACGAGCCAGCCGCCGAGTGCCAGTGCCTGCCGGTGCAACTCGCCGTAGGTGATCGCCCGCCCCAGGAAAACAGCTGCATCCTTGCCGGGATAGCGCGCGGCGGTGACCTGCAGGTTGTGGAACAGGGTCACGTCGGGAATGGTCACCGTCTTCGTCAGACGTGCGGGCCAGAAGGCGTGGTGACGGGGTGCAGGGCTTGCGTTCATGGGCGTAGGTGTACCCGCGCCGGCTCAGGCGACAATACAGGGTTTACACCGCACCCGACCCACCCAGCAGCTGACGCCCCCCATGAGCACCATTCTCCAGTCGATTCCCGCCGGTCAGAAAGTCGGCATTGCGTTCTCCGGCGGCCTGGACACCTCCGCTGCGCTGCATTGGATGAAGCTCAAGGGCGCCCTTCCCTACGCCTACACCGCCAACCTCGGCCAGCCCGATGAGCCCGACTACGAGGCGATTCCGCGCAAGGCCATGGAATACGGGGCAGAGCTGGCACGCCTGATCGACTGCCGGGCGCAACTCGCACACGAGGGCATCGCCGCCTTGCAGGCCGGCGCCTTCCACATCACAACGGCAGGCGTCACCTATTTCAACACCACGCCCTTGGGCCGCGCCGTGACCGGCACCATGCTGGTGTCGGCGATGAAGGAAGACGATGTGAACATCTGGGGCGACGGCTCCACCTTCAAGGGCAACGACATCGAGCGCTTCTACCGCTATGGCCTGCTGACCAACCCGGCGCTGAAGATCTACAAGCCCTGGCTGGATCAGACCTTCATCAACGAGCTGGGGGGTCGCGCCGAGATGAGCGCCTTCCTCAACAAGGCGGGCTTTGGCTACAAGATGAGTGCCGAGAAGGCCTACAGCACCGACAGCAACATGCTGGGCGCCACGCACGAAGCCAAGGACCTGGAATTCCTCAACAGCGGCATCCGCATCGTCAACCCGATCATGGGCGTGGCCTTCTGGAAGCCTGAGGTGCAGATCAAGCCCGAAGAGGTCACGGTCCGCTTCGAAGAGGGCACTCCCGTGGCGATCAACGGCCGCTCCTTTGCTTCACTCGTGGACCTGATCCTCGAAGCCAACGCCGTCGGCGGCCGCCATGGCCTGGGGATGAGCGACCAGATCGAGAACCGCATCATCGAGGCCAAGAGCCGCGGCATCTATGAGGCCCCCGGCCTGGCACTGCTCTACATCGCCTATGAACGCCTGGTCACGGGCATCCACAACGAAGACACCATCGAGCAATATCGCGAAAACGGCCGCAAGCTCGGCCGATTGCTCTACCAGGGTCGCTGGTTCGACCCCCAGGCCATCATGCTGCGCGAAGCCGCCCAGCGCTGGGTGGCGCGCGCCGTGACCGGCGAGGTGACGATCGAACTGCGCCGCGGCAACGACTATTCGCTGCTCAACACCGCTTCACCCAACCTGACCTATGCGCCTGAGAGGCTGTCGATGGAAAAAGTCGAAGACGCGCCCTTCAGCCCGGCCGACCGAATCGGCCAGCTGACGATGCGCAACCTGGACATCATCGACACCCGCGGCAAACTGGGCATCTACAGCGCCGCGGGCCTGATGCAGGTGGGCTCCGACATCGCGTTGCCGCAGATCAAGAGCGACTGAGCTCAGCGCGCACGCTGAGCCAACACAATCAGTTGGTCTGCGCCAACTGCTCCAGGATGGCCGGGTTCTCGAGTGTGCTGGTGTCCTGCGTGATCGCCTCACCCTTGGCGATCGAGCGCAGCAAACGCCGCATGATCTTGCCCGAGCGCGTCTTGGGCAGGTTGTCCCCGAAGCGGATGTCCTTGGGCTTGGCGATCGGACCGATCTCCTTGGCCACCCAGTTGCGCAACTCGGCGGCGATCTTCTTGGCTTCCTCACCCGTGGGGCGCGGACGCTTCAACACCACGAAGGCGCAGATCGCCTCACCCGTGGTGTCGTCCGGGCGCCCCACCACGGCGGCCTCGGCCACCAGTTCGGTACAACTCACCAAGGCTGACTCGATCTCCATCGTGCCCATGCGGTGACCCGACACGTTCAGCACGTCATCGATGCGCCCGGTGATCGTGAAATAGGCGGTCTTGGCATCACGAATCGCGCCATCGCCGGCCAGGTAATAGCCTTTGAGTTCGGGCGGGAAGTAGCTCTTCTTGAAGCGCTCGCCGTCGCCCCAGATGGTACGGATCATGGAGGGCCAGGGCTTCTTCACGACCAGGATGCCGCCTGAACCATTGGGCACATCGGCGCCGGTTTCGTCCACGATGGCCGCCTGGATGCCCGGGAAGGGCAGCGTGCACGAACCCGGCACCATGGGTGTGGCACCGGGCAGCGGCGTGATCATGTGGCCGCCGGTCTCGGTCTGCCAGAAGGTGTCCACGATGGGGCAACGGCCGCCGCCCACATTGGCGTGGTACCACTCCCAGGCTGCGGGGTTGATGGGCTCGCCCACCGAACCCAGCAGCCGCAGGCTGGACAGGTCGTAGCGCTTGGGGTGCACGGCCTCATTGGTTTCAGCGGCCTTGATCAGCGAACGAATCGCCGTGGGGGCGGTGTAGAAGATGCTGACCTTGTGGTCCTGAATCATCTTCCAGAAGCGGCCGGCATCGGGGTAGGTGGGCACGCCCTCGAGCACGAACTCGGTGCCGCCCAGGGCCAAGGTGCAATAGGCAATATAGGTGTGCCCGGTGACCCAGCCGATGTCGGCCGTGCACCAGAAGACGTCGTCGGCCTTGAGGTCGAAGGTCCACGCGGTGGTCAGCGCCGCGTGCAGCAGGTAGCCGCCGGTGGAATGCTGCACACCCTTGGGCTTGCCGGTGGAGCCCGAGGTGTAGAGCAGGAACAGCGGATGCTCCGCCTCGACCCACTCAGGTTCGCAGGTCGTGGGCTGGGCATCCACCACCTCGCCCATCCAGCGGTCACGCCCGGCGGTCATGGCCACATCGTGGCCCGTGCGCTTGACCACCAGCACGTTCTTCACGGTGTCGCAGCCACCCAGGGTCAGCGCCTCATCCACAATGGCCTTCAGGGGCAGATTCTTTCCGCCACGAACCTGCTGGTCCGCGGTGATCACCGCCACGGCACCCGTGTCCTCGATGCGGTCGCGAAGCGACTGCGCCGAAAAGCCGCCGAACACCACCGAGTGCGTGGCACCGATGCGCGCGCAGGCCTGCATGGCCGCCACGCCGTCCACCGACATCGAGATGTAGATGATGACGCGGTCGCCCTTCTTGACGCCCAGGCTCTTGAGGCCGTTGGCGATCTGGCAGGTGCGGGCCAGCAGTTGCGAGTAGCTCGTGCGCGTGACAGCGCCATCATCGGCTTCGAAAATGAGGGCCGTCTTGCCGCCCAGTCCGCGTTCGATGTTGCGGTCCAGGCAGTTGTAGGACGCATTGAGTGTGCCGTCGGCGAACCACTTGAAGAAGGGTGCGTTGGACGAGTCCAGTACCTGGGTAAAGGGTTTCTTCCAAGCGATGAACTCGCGCGCCAGACGTGCCCAATAGCCTTCATAGTCGGAAGCCGCCTCGGCCACCAGCCTTTCGTAGGCGGCCATGCCCGACACGCGTGCGCCCTTCACGGCGGCGTCAGAGGGCAGATACAGCTTCTGGTCCTGGTTCTCGCTCACGGGGTTCTCCTCATTGGAATTTCAGTCGGGTTCCTGGGTCGCATGACCGGCCGCCTCACCTGGCGAAGACGGGCGCGCAAACTCAAACCGAGATGGTCAGCGCGTGCGCTGACTAACCCCTTACTTTAGGTCGCAAGGGGCGCCTTGCGGAAGGCTTCGGCCCCTCAATCGCCGGGACGGGCGCCCTAGAATACGCGTTTGCTCTCATCCCGGCGCCCAGCGCCCCACCGCCGAATGTCCTCCACCCCTCCGGCCGGCAACGGCCACATGGGCGCCCTGCCCCGCGCCATCTTCGCCAGTCGTTGGCTGCAGTTGCCCCTTTATCTGGGCCTGATCCTGGCTCAGTGCGTGTACGTATTCCAGTTCTGGACCGAACTGGTGCACCTGGTGGAAGCCGCCTTTGGCCACCAGGACGCGCTGGCCAGCCTGGTCAAGAGCATCGGCTACAAGGCCACCCCCATCAAGGACGCCGCTGGCGCCGTGATCGGCTACGAGCCGATCGCCAAGCTCAATGAAACCATCTTGATGCTGGTCGTGCTGGGCCTGATCGACGTGGTGATGATCAGCAACCTGCTCATCATGGTGATCGTTGGCGGCTACGAAACCTTTGTCTCGCGGATGAACCTGGAAGGCCACCCCGACCAGCCCGAGTGGCTCAGCCACGTGAATGCCTCGGTGCTCAAGGTCAAGCTGGCCACCGCCATCATCGGCATCTCCTCGATTCACCTGCTCAAGACCTTCATCAATGCCGACAACTACACCGACAAGGTGCTCTTGTGGCAAACCGTGATCCATATTGCCTTCCTGCTGTCGGCCCTGGCCATCGCCTATGCCGACCGGCTGATGTCCCACGTCACCGACAAGCACTGAACGCCACCCGCCTTCCGCCCCCAAGCACGAGGAAGCCCCGATGAGCACCACCATCCGCCACGACGATCTGGTTGAAACCGTTGCCGCCGCGCTGCAGTACATCAGCTATTACCACCCGGCCGACTACATCGCCCATCTGGCCCGCGCCTATGAACGCGAGCAGAGCCCGGCGGCCAAGGACGCGATTGCCCAGATCCTCACCAACAGCCGCCTGTGCGCCGAGGGCCACCGGCCCTTGTGCCAGGACACCGGCATCGTCAACGTGTTCCTGAAGATCGGCATGGATGTGCGCTTCGAGGGCTTCAAGGGGTCGATCGAAGATGCCATCAACGAAGGCGTACGCCGGGGCTACAACCACACGGACAACAAGCTGCGCGCCTCGGTACTCGCCGACCCGATCTTCGAGCGCAAGAACACCAAGGACAACACGCCCGCGGTGGTGCACATGAGCGTGGTGCCGGGCAATACGGTCGACGTGACTGTGGCCGCCAAGGGTGGCGGCTCGGAGAACAAGAGCAAGTTCGTGATGATGAACCCCAGTGACAACTTGGTGGACTGGGTGCTCAAGACCGTTCCCACCATGGGTGCGGGCTGGTGCCCGCCGGGCATGCTCGGCATCGGGGTGGGCGGCACGGCCGAGAAGGCGATGCTGCTGGCCAAGGAATCGCTGATGGACCCGATCGACATGTACGAGCTGCAGGCCCGCGGACCGCAGAACAAGCTCGAAGAGCTTCGGCTGGAGCTTTACGAGAAGGTCAACGCCTTGGGCATCGGCGCGCAGGGCCTGGGCGGCCTGACCACGGTGCTGGACATCAAGATCGCCACCTTCCCCACCCACGCGGCCAGCAAGCCGGTGGCCATGATTCCCAATTGTGCGGCCACGCGGCATGCGCATGTGGTGATGGACGGCAGCGGCCCGGCCTACATGGAGCCCCCCTCACTGGACCTGTGGCCCAAGGTGAACTGGACGCCCGACGCGCAAAAGAGCAAGCGTGTGGACCTCAACACGCTCACCGCGGCGGAGGTGGCCAGCTGGAAGCCCGGCGACACCCTGCTGCTCAACGGCAAGATGCTCACGGGGCGAGATGCCGCACACAAGCGCATCCAAGACATGCTGGCCAAGGGCGAGAAGTTGCCAGTGGACTTCACCAACCGCGTGATTTACTACGTCGGCCCTGTAGACCCTGTGCGTGACGAGGTGGTTGGCCCTGCTGGCCCCACCACGGCCACACGCATGGACAAGTTCACCGAGATGATGCTGTCACAAACAGGCTTGATCTCGATGGTGGGCAAAGCCGAGCGTGGTCCAACTGCCATTGAGGCCATCAAGAAGCACAAATCGGCTTACCTCATGGCTGTAGGCGGTGCGGCTTACCTTGTGTCCAAAGCGATCAAGCACGCCAAAGTGGTGGGCTTTGCCGACCTGGGTATGGAAGCCATTTACGAGTTCGACGTGGTGGACATGCCCGTCACCGTGGCTGTGGACTCTGGTGGCACCAGCGCCCACATCACAGGCCCTGCTGAGTGGGAAAAGCGCATTGCCACAGGTGAGTTCAAAGGCATTGGCATCAAGTCCAACTAAGCATTCATTGCCTCAACAAAAAAACCGCGCTAAGCGCGGTTTTTTTATCCCCGACGAAACAGCGTGACCGATCAGTGCAAATGACGAGGTTTGCGACCACCGTGGCCACCACCATGACCACCGTTCGGCCCACGCGGCGGGCGCCCCAAATCGAGCGAGTTCACAAGGTTGTCAAAGCGCTGCGAAAACAGTTTGTCGATTTCATTCACCACACCACCTAATTCAGCGCCATCAAAATGACGCTCCATCAGGTGGATCACATCATTGACCAACATGTCACGCTGCGCTTGCATGATGTCAGCAGGCGTTGGACCCACAAACAACATCATGAAATCGTCGCGTGAATCTTGCCCACGATTTTCGTCGTCTTCATCAAAATCGTTGTCATAAAACGTGACTTCGATGGGAGCTCCTGCGGCAGTGAGCTCGTTCAGATTCATGCACATCTCATCCACGCTTTGACGGAAGTCATCATCACCAGACACGGTCCAGCACATTTGCAACGTGTGCTCTTCTGGGTTGAAACGAATACCAGGCTCTTCTGGGTATGAGCTGTTAGCTCCGTCTTCAAGAGACGACGCACCTGCGTACTGCCACAAAGGGCGCAAGGCATCTTGCAATTGATCTAGGCCGACTTCAGGCTGCAGTGGAACCAGCCCATGCACATGAATTTCATACGCGGCGTTGTAGCGTGCCATGACGAAACTCCTTCTTTGTGCCTATGTGATGGTGCCTGAGACCGGAATCGAACCGGTACGCCCCTTACGGAAGCGAGAGATTTTAAGTCTCTTGTGTCTACCAATTTCACCACTCAGGCAGTGTCGTTGTGAAGGCAGATTTTACGTCAGACCACCCCCGAGACCTGGGGAAGTCATGACCGATTTCTCATATTTTTTCGTCTATATTGGCAAAGGTTTTTTTTGAGCCTCTCTTAAGACATTCCACACCTAAATCATCTATAGGAAACTTTCATGCCCCATCGTACTGCGCGTCATTTCGTTTTGGTTGCCATACTAGGTCTAGGTTTCAGCATGGCTCATGCTGCTGACAAAAAGGAAGCTTCTGAGCCTGTTGTCAAAAAATCAGATGCAGGCATTTGCCATGACAAAAGTAGCAACTCTTATGGCAACACCAAGAAATTCACAGGCTTTGCTTCTATGGACGAATGTGTCAAAAGCGGAGGCCGACCTGCAGCTGCTGCAGAACCGATCATCAAAAAATCTGACTCAGGCATTTGTCACGACAAAAGCAGTGCAAGCTATGAGCGAACAAAAAAATTCACAGAATTCAAAACTGTGGACGAATGCCTGAAGAGCGGCGGCACTTTGCCAAAAAAATAATCGGCACCAACGCAGCGTCAGGCTCATAAGCCTGCGCTGTTGCGAGCCACCTCATCGTAAATCTTTTGACGAATTTCATTTTTACGACGCAACTGTGAGCGCTTATTGGAAGGCACCTCTTGCTCCGAACGCGCGACCCACTGAATCGGCAAGTTCCAATGAATTTTGGAAAGCGCCCCAGAGGTGCCCATTTCTTCCCACAGGCTGTCGTAGCTTTGTCCAACGCGTTGAGACAGGCTTCGATAACCCGAGTACACGTGGGCCACGTCTGAAACACCCACCATCCCAGTCAATTGCCAGCCAGATGCAAGACCTTGAAGTGCTGTCATCAAAATATTCTGGGGACGCGTGCGTTCCATTTTCTGGGTCACGATTTTGATTTCTTGATTCAAAAACCGCTGCCCCTGCATATTGCCAATCGCCATCACATAGCCAGACCCCATCATGCCCACCATGTGGGTTGGCAAGATATTGAATGCAGCACGCATGACGGCCGCACCATTGAACTTCAAATGGAGCTCAAACTCACCTTCTCGCCCCAAACCTCGCCCCGGCTCAATTTCGATTGAGACAACCCCCTCAGGGTAACTTTGCGTGAAATACGCGTGCGAACCGCGTTTGTAAAAATCAATCACCGATTGCGCCGAATGACGCGCCATGAGCCATTCAAAATGAGCCAGCATGGCATCCGTTCGAGCCTGCGGCGTCAAGCCACCCCACAAATAAGGGCGCATAGGGCGAAGCATGACGGGCAACTCGGTATGGGTGAGTTCCTCCAAGCCATGGGCATGAAAAAACGCTCGAATGCGACCAAGTTGCGCCTGACACAACCAGTACCGCACGCGGAACTTCAAGCGTCGTTTCGCCGTTTGCAGCCACCCGCCTGAACCGTTGTCGGTTAAGTGAAATAACTCTTCTGAGCTTGGTGCATCCAAATGGCTATGGGTCATCGACGTTGTTTCGAAAGATACAAAAAAGCCCCTGCAACATGTGTTTCAGGGGCTCTTTGAAATTTGGAGCGGGAAACGAGGCTCGAACTCGCGACCTCAACCTTGGCAAGGTTGCGCTCTACCAACTGAGCTATTCCCGC
>JACCDW010614808.1_pt1 | contig 12836 bp, 13 predicted proteins | sample 7449781 | NCBI WGS metagenome assembly JACCDW01 (sample SAMN15323449, study PRJNA562643) | freshwater metagenome | isolation source: river surface water | place: USA:Blue River Watershed | collected 2017-08-18 | reverse complement strand
CGCTGGCCACCAAAAGGCCCCCAAGGCAGGCCAATGCCAGCGCGCCGAAGGTGATCCGAAGCGTGAACCACCAGCTCAGCATCAGGCTTTGGTGATCGAGCACCAGGGCATGCAACACACGGCTGGGCGCCGGTAGGGTGTAGGCGGGGATCTCGGCCACCCACACCAGGGCTTCCCAAAGAAAGACCAAGAGCAGGGGGGTGATCAGCGCCAAGCCCTTGCCAGATGCCGCGCCTAAGGATCGGTCAGCCGGCGTATTCACGCCTTCGCCCCTTCAAAGGCATCAGATGTTGCCTGAGCAAGGGCATCGGCCACGCGGACGCTGATCGCATGAAACCTTGCGCTGCGCCTGAACTCCGGCGCCCGGGGGTACGGTTCGTCCACCGAGATTTCGGCCATGATGCGGGCAGGGTGGGCGCCCATCACCACGATGCGCGAGCTCATGAAGACCGCCTCGGCCACCTGATGGGTGACGAAGCACAGCGCAAACCCCTGCGCCTGCCACCACTGCAACAGGTCTGCCTGCAAGCGCTGTCGCGTGGGGTCGTCCAAGGCGGAAAAGGGTTCGTCCATCAGCAGCAGGTCCGGCGTCATCACCAAAGCCCTGGCGATGGAAGCGCGCATCTTCATACCGCCCGAGAGCTCGTGTGGCAGGGCGGATTCGCGCCCGGACAGGCCCACCCGGCCCAGTACCTGCTGAACCAAGGCCGACCGTTGTGGCGCCGGCAGACCGCGAACCTTTAGGGGCAGGCCGACGTTGTCGTGCAATTCAGCCCAGGGCAGCAGTGCCGGATCCTGAAACACGAAGGCCGGCGCTTCGCTTCGGCTGGCGAGCTGCCCACCGGATAGGGGCTGCAGGCCGGCCATCACACGCAGCACCGTACTCTTGCCGCACCCCGATGGCCCCAAAAGGGTCAGACACTCGCCCGGGTGCAAGGCCAGGTTCAGATTCTCCCAAACCGGCGCGGCGCCACCAGGAAAATGCACCGCCGCGCCGACCAAGCGCACGATCGGGTCAGCCGAAACATCAGGCGCAACAACAGGAGCAACTCCAGGTGCAACATCCGGCGAGTCATCGGCGGGGGGCGGCGATGGGGCGTGCATGGGGTCAAGAATGGTCTTGAAAACCCCGAGGATACGTGCAGGCCTCGGGTGCGACGCCCACTGGCTCATGTACCCTTCAAAGCCGCACGAAGATTTTCGGAGACCAGCGCATGCCCACCCTGAACGTGAACGGCGAGAACCGCGAGCACCAAGCCGAAGCCGACACGCCGCTGCTGTGGGTGCTGCGTGAACACCTGGGGCTGACCGGCACCAAGTACGGCTGCGGCGTGGCCCAGTGCGGATCCTGCACAGTGATGATCGATGGTGCCCCGGTGCGCAGCTGTGTGGTGCCGGCCTCCAGCCTCAACACTGGCCAGCGGATCACCACCATCGAAGGACTTTCGCCACATGGCGACCACCCACTGCAAAAGGCTTGGCAGGCCCTGGACGTGCCGCAGTGCGGCTACTGCCAAAGCGGCATGCTGATGGCCGCAGCGGCCCTGCTGCAGCGCAAGCCAAAACCCACAGACGCCGACATCGATGCGGCCATGACCAACATCTGCCGGTGCGGCACCTACAGCCGGGTGCGCGCCGGCATCAAGATGGCGGCTGGCATGTCGCAGGTCACGCCGGCCTGAGGAACTTTTTGCCGATGTCACTGCCGGCATCACGCACGATGTTATTTGACATAATATACATCGTCGCGACAAGATCCAAGGCGAAATGCGCAGGGTTCAGGGCTTGGGCTTGCCCCGCTCCAAGGCATCGGCCAAGGCGTCGCGCCCCGCCCACCTCGCAGCCGCTACCGCATCCTGCCCGCCGGGATTGCGCTCACGCGGATCGGCGCCGGCCGCCACCAAGGCCCAAACCACCTCGTCGCGCCCGAACCGCGCCGCCATGATCAGCGCGGTGGAGCCGGCTGGATTGCGCGCCTGGAGGTTCGCGCCGGCTTTCAGCAGCACCTGAAGCGTCGCCACGTCTCCGCCCGAGGCCGCGTACAAGATCGGCGACCAGCCCGGACGGTTCACCGCCGCGCCCTTGTCGATCAGGCGCTGCGACCAACTGGCCAAGCCACGCAGGCTGGCCATCATCAGGGCCGTCTCGTTGTTCACATTGGGCAGGTCAACCTTCAAATCTGCATGCCGCATCAACGCCTCAGCCACCTCAAAGTGCCCGTCGCGGATGGCAGTGACCAAGGCAGGCTCTCCCTTTTCGCTCGGCGTGTTCGGGTCGAACCCGCGAGCCAACAAGGCCGCGACCGTCTTCCCGTCGTCAAAGCCGACGGCAGTGAAGAATCGCTGGTAGACATCCGCGCGAGCCGCCCCGACGGCAAACAACTGAATGATGACAAGGGTCTGCAGGATGAATCGAAGTGTTCGCTTTAATTCATTCATCATGGAGGCTCGAGATTGATAAACCTTTTATTGACAATTGATTACAAAGGTATTTGAAACAAACGGTTGAAATTATCCGTGGTGTGCTTCGCCACCGCCTCGACGCTGAGGCCTCGCAAGTCAGCGATCTGCAGAGCCACCTGTGGCACATAGGATGGCTGGTTCACCTTGCCACGATGTGGCGCAGGCGCCAAGAAGGGGCTGTCGGTTTCGATGAGCATTCGATCCATCGGCACCCAGGCTGCCACATCCCGCAGATCCTGCGCATTCTTGAAGGTCAGGATCCCGGAAAACGAGATGTAAAAACCCATGTCCAAGGCCGCGCGCGCCACATCGGCGGTCTCGGTGAAGCAATGGAAAACGCCGCCACAGGTATCGGCACCCTCCTCCTGCAGGATCGCCAGCGTGTCTTGGCTGGCGCTGCGCGTGTGCACGACCAGAGGCTTGCCACAGCGCCTGGCCGCACGGATGTGGGTACGAAATCGGTCGCGCTGCCACGCCATGTCAGCCACGGTGCGATCGCCCAGCCGGTAGTAGTCCAGCCCGGTTTCACCGATGCCCACCACCTTGGGGTGTGACGCCAATTCGAGCAGCATGGCTTCGTCGGGCTCGGTGAGGTCTTCGGTATCGGGGTGAACGCCAACGGTGCACCACCAGGCCGGCTCCTGCTCCGCCAAGGCACGCACCGCCGGGAACTCCTCGATGGTGGTGGAAATCACCATGGCCGCCTCCACACGGGCCTCAAGCATGGCCGCCTTGATCTCGGGCAGACGGTCGCGAAGCTCGGGAAAATTCAGGTGGCAGTGGGAGTCAACGAACATAGGGCTTCTTCGTATCGCGGACAGGCCAGCAGCGGCGGCCCTGCAGCACCAGGGACTCGATCAGCAACGCGGCGTTCCAGGGGTGATCTTCATGGCGTGCCGTGCGCTGTAGCTGGGTCCACCATGCCGCCAGGGCTTGCGCCTGGGCGCCCGCGGGCAACGCTTCCTCAGGGAAATAGGTGGCGCGTGCGCCTTGGGCGCGGGACATCAAATCCAGGCAGATCTTCTGCAGAAGGTCCACCACGCGTGGCACCGTCAAGCCATGGAAGAGCTCGGCACGCCCCTGGCGAACCGCATCGGGCAGTTCGGGCCATCTTCGCGCATCCAGGCCATCGCGCACCATTGCCAGTGCCTCTTGCGGTCGCCCGCCGGCGGCCGCCAACACGGCTCGTGCATCGTCCACACCGCGCGCTTCAAGCCACCTCGCCGAAATTTCAGGCGCGGGCATTGCCAATTGAACCTGCTGACAACGGCTGCGCAAGGTGGGCAGCAGGGCCTGCGGATCGGCCGTGCTCAAGATCAGGCGCAGAGCGCCAGCCGGCTCTTCCAGGGTCTTCAGCAGCGCATTGGCTGCCACCAGGTTCAAGGCCTGCGCCGGGTGCAGCACCAGCACCTTCCCGCGTCCGCGGCTGCTGGTCTGATGACCCCAATCGATGGCCCGGCGCACGTCGGCCACCCGGATCTCGCGCCCCGCCGTCTTGGATTTGGTCACAGCCCCCGTGGCCGCCCCACCCTCGCCGCCCTCGCCATCTGCCGATGCCAGGCTCAGGCCCAACGATTCGCGTAAGGCTTCAGGCACCAACACCATCAGGTCCGGGTGCGCGCCAGCCTGCAGCAGGTGGCAGGCCTCGCAATGCCCGCAGGGCGCACCCGTGGGCGCGCGCGCTGGGACGGGCGCCTCGCACAGCACGCTCTGGGCAAGGACCATGGCCAATTCGAACTGCCCAACGCCCTCAGGCCCGTGCACCAGCAAGGCATGGCCTCTTTGCGACAGGGCGGCACTCAAGCCCGTCTCCAGCCACGGCAAGGGCAAGTGGCCGTCAGCACCCACCCAAGGTGAAGGCAGCGCCTCAGATGCTCGGCTCATGGTGACGGGCTCCATCCGCCGGCACGCTCGGCCATGATGGACAGCACCTGGGCGCCCACCGAGTCGGGCGCTTGGGTCGCATCGATCAAGGCGAAACGGTCAGGCTGCGCGGCGCGGCGTCGCTCATAGGCTTGCCGCACCCGAATGAAGAAGGCGACGTCCTGGGCCTCGAAACGGTCGGGCTGCCTAACGGCTGCACGACGAGCCTCAGCCACCTCGGGCGGCACATCAAACAGAAAGGTTAGGTCGGGCTGGCGGTGGCCGTGTACCCAGGACTCCAATTGCCCCAGGACCGCCCAGTCGAACCCCCTGCCTCCACCCTGGTAGGCAAAAGTGGCATCGGTGAAGCGGTCGCAAAGAACCACTGCACCACGGGCCAGGGCGGGCTCAATCACCTTCAGCACATGTTCGCGTCGGGCTGCAAACACCAACAAGGACTCGGTCAACGGGTCCATGGGCTCGTGCAACACCATCTCACGCAAGCGTTCGGCCAAGGGAGTACCACCGGGCTCACGGGTCAGCACCACCTCACGCCCACGCGCACGCCACCACTGCGCCAACGCGGCGATGCGGGTGGACTTGCCGGCACCATCGATGCCTTCCAGGGAAATGAACACGAGACTGTCCTTCAACTACCGCGATGACGCGGCCGGCATTTTCTGATACCGCCACACCGCACGGTTGTGCTCGTCCAGGGTGGCGCTGAAGTGGCTGCCGCCATCACCCTTGGCCACGAAGTACAGGGCGGGTGTGGCCTCGGGTTGCATCGCGGCCCTCAGGGATTGGGCCCCCGGCATGGCGATGGCGTGTGGCGGCAGGCCACGCCGGGTATAGGTGTTAAAGGGCGTGTCGGTCTGGAGGTCTCGTTTGCGAAGGTTGCCGTCAAAGCGCGATCCCAAGCCGTAGATGACGGTGGGGTCGGTCTGCAGCGGCATGCCGATGCGCAGACGGTTGACGAACACACCGGCGATCTTCCCCCGGTCTGCTGCCTGCCCGGTTTCCTTCTCGATGATCGAGGCCAGCACCAAGGCCTGAGCCGGCGTGCTGATGGGCAGGTCCGGGTGTCTTTGCTCCCACGCCTTGTTCAGTTGCCGCTTCATCGCCTCATGTGCATTGAGCAGCACCGTGCGATCACTGACCCCTTTGCCGTAACGGTAGGTGTCGGGGAAGAACCAACCTTCGGCCGGCAGTTGCGGAGATCCCAAGGCCTGCATGACGGCCCGGTCATCCAAACCCTCAAGGGTCTGCCGCAGACCCGGTGCGCGGGCCAATGACGCGCGCACCTGGGCGAACGTCCATCCCTCGATGAAGACCACCGATTCCAGGCTCTCATCGCCACGGACCATCTTGGCCAAGAGCTCGGCGGGTGTGATACCGGGCTCGGCGGCATAACTGCCCGCCCGGATACGCCGCGCATCACCCGACCAACGAAACCACGCTTGCAGCGCCCACACCGGCGCGTCCACACCCGCAGCCACCCAGTCTTGCGCCACCAGCGCGGCACTGCGCCCGCGCTCGACATTGAGTTCCACCGTTGGGCCGCGCAGATCGAGCGGCGCCTGGACCCACCAGACTGCCATGCCCACCAGCAGCCCCACCGACAGCCCTGTCACCAGCAAAGCGCGCCACAGCCAAGTGCGCAGGCCTGTTGCCTTTCGCACCGCACGGTGGCCCTTCCCCTTTGCGGTCTCACCACGCCGCTTTGCTGCGGAACGTCGGTCCGCAACCCTTTTGGCGCCTGTGTTCATGGGGCAAATGATAATCAATGCATGTTGCAACCCACGCCCGATACCCCCTTGTTCAGCCCCCACGGCGTTCCCCTGCCCCACCTGGCCGTCATCCAGGCACAGGGCCCCGATGCTGGATCCTTCCTGCAGGGCCAATTGACACAGGACGCCCTGTCGATGAACAGCGCCGAGGCGCGTACCGGGGGTTACTGCAGCGCCAAGGGACGCCTGTTGGCCAACTTCGTGATGCTGCGGCCCGATCCGCAAACCTGGTGGCTCGTGACCGACGTTGGCTTGGTCGAGCCTTTGGTCAAGCGGCTCAAGATGTTCGTGCTGCGCGCCAAGTGCACGGTGACCCCGCGGACTGACCTGGTGGTTCGAGGGCTGCATCCCGCGCAGCCCGCGGCCCAGGCCATGTGGCACGTGGATTGGCACCCTGGGTCGGATGGAGCGTCGGCACAGGCCTGCTCGGTGGCATGGTGGGGTGCAAGGGTGCTGCAGATCGCGCCCGCGGCCCCGGCAGAACCGCCGAACGAACGCGCAAATGAACAGCTGCAAGCCTGGCGGTATGCCGATGTCGCGGCCGGTTGGCCCTGGATCGAACCGGCGACGGTCGAGCAGTTCGTGCCGCAGATGGTCAACTTCGAGTTGTTGGGCGGGGTGAACTTCCGCAAGGGTTGCTACCCCGGGCAAGAGGTGGTGGCCCGCAGCCAGTACCGTGGGACGCTCAAGCGGCGCATGGGCCTGTTCGCCTTGGAAGGTGTCGATGCCGCGCCGAGTGCGGCCACCGAACTGTTCCACAGCCAGGACCCGGGCCAGCCGGCCGGTCTGGTGGTCAACGCCGTGGTAGACCCGGCGCAGGCCACACGGGCGCTGCTGTTGGCCGAAGTGAAGCTGGCGGCGCTGGCCGAGGGGACGCTGCACTTGGGTGGCGCCGATGGCCCCCGGTTGATCCCCTGCAACCTTCCCTACCGAATCCCTGCCGAATCGGAGATGTAGCCGAATGTGCCTGATGGCCATGGCTTGGGGGATGCACCCGCGCCTGCCGCTGGTCCTGGCGGCCAATCGGGATGAGTTCCATGACCGCCAAGCCACGCCGATGGCATGGTGGGACGATGGCCACACGCTGGCCGGGCAAGACCTGCAGGCCGGTGGTACGTGGTTCGGGCTGAGCCGACAGGGCCGTATCGGCCTGCTCACCAATGTGCGCGAGCCGGGTCGCCAACAAGCGGATCTTCCTTCCCGCGGCGCGCTCGTGCCGCTCTGGTTGAAGGACGCCACCGACGCCGATGACATGTCGCAAAGGCTGCGCAACGTGGCCACCAACGGCTACAACCTGCTGGGCATCGACCTGATGCGGGCTCAGGCCCATTGCTGGAGCAACCGCCACGGGCATCGACACGCCTTGGACCCGGGCATCTACGGACTGTCCAATGCGGCACTCGACACGCCCTGGCCCAAGTTGCAAAGGCTCAAGGAATTCCTGTCATCGGCATTGGACCGGCATGCCCTTGAAGAGCTTCAGGACGGCTTGCTTCAGGCCTTGGCCGACCGTGCGCAACCCGAAGATGCGGCCTTGCCACAGACGGGTGTGTCGCTGGACTGGGAGCGCGTCTTGTCTCGAATCTTCATCGAGACACCGGATGGCCGCTACGGAACACGGTGCTCCACGGTGGTCGTGGTGGAACAGACCTCACCCGGACGATGGCAGGTGCACGCGGTCGAGCAGAGTTGGAATTCGCGCGGCGAACCCACCCAACGGGTTGCCCACCGCTTGCTTGTCGAAGGGCCTGCAGCCCCGACCGCCTGAGGCTTCGGTCGGCGCTGTTCCCGCCCCGCTTGGGTTCTCAGCCGAGCGCCTTGCGCATCAGGCGGTGCTCGATCCCGGCTTCCTCGAAGGGTTCGGATGCCACGCTGAATCCCGCCCGCTCATAGAAGCCCACCACTGACGACTGGGCATGCAGGATCACTTCACGCAGGCCCGATTGCACGGCCGCCTCGCATAGGGCCCGCAGGACGGCCTTGCCCACGGCGGCACCACGCACCGTGGGCATGACGGCCATGCGCCCGATCTTGCCGGTGTGCGCATCGAGTTGCACCAAGCGCCCGGTGCCCACGGCTTGACCCAGACGGTTGCGCGCCACCGCATGGTGTGCAGGCGCATCATGCGCGTCCTGTTCGACGTCTGCGGGCACGCCCTGCTCCTGCACGAAAACCGATTGCCGAAGGGGTTCGGCCGCTGCCCGCAGCTGCGCCCAAGTCCCCTGCTCCACCGTGACCATGGGTTCGCCGCGTTCGAAGGCCTCCATCCAATCCCTCAACACCGCGGGAATCGGGCGGCTGGTCTGGGAGACGGGATCCGCAAACACATAGACGATCTCACCGTGCACCAGGCGGCGTTGGCCCTTGAAGGCGCAAGCCTGAAGGGTCATCGACGACTTGCCCAGGCGCAGCAGCCGCATGCCGATGTGCAGCTGATCGTCATATCGGGCCGAGGCCTCGTACTCCAGCGTGGCTTTTCGCACGAAGAGGTCGCCCTGCAGCTCATGCATGGCCTCGTGATAGGGCATGGCCAAGAGCCGCCAATAGGCGGCCACCGCCGTATCGAAATACATCAGGTAATGGCCGTTGAAGACGATTCGCTGAAGGTCCACTTCGGCCCATCGCACCCGCAGCGGGTCTAGGCAGCGGAAGTCGCGTCGGTTCGGAAGCGCGGCGGGATCGTGGCTTGGGCTCATGGTGGGGGGCTGGACAGGAGATGGGTGGAAGCGGTCTGCAGCGCACACTCTAGTGGATCTACGGGTACAAGGCCTCCCGAAGGGCGGCTGCGCACCAGTCCTGGGCCTGGTGGGCCTCCCCAAGCGCCCTGCCCATCTTGATGAAATCGTGCACGACGCCACGCATCAATTCAAGCTGCACCGGCACCCCGGACATCCGCAGTCGGTCGGCATACGCCACACCCTCGTCCACCAGGGGGTCACATTCCGCCAGCAACACCGCCGCCGGTGCCGCGCCGTCCAGTGACTCGGCATTCAGCGGCGCAAATCGCCAATCCGCGCGTTGTGAATGGTCGATGTAATGCGAGAAAAACCCCTCGATGGTGTGGGCGTCCAGCAGGTAGCCCCGCCCGTAGCGCGCGTGGGACGGCGTGTCGGCATAGGCGGTGGTGCCGGGCGTGATCAACAACTGCAGGCGCAGCGGAATCTTCGCATCGCGTGCGAGCAGCGCACACACCGCAGCCAGCGTGCCGCCCGCGCTGTCGCCACCCAACGCCAGACGGCTCGAATCCAGGCCCCACCGTGCACCCGATCGGTAAAGGACAGACAGCGCATCGAAGCAGTCGTCAACGGCCACTGGAAAACGGTGCTCGGGTGCCAGCCGATAGTCCAGTGCCACCACGGTGGCCCCGCTGCGGTGCGCCAGTTGACGGCACAGGCTGTCGTGCGTTTCCAGGCTGCCCACGGTGAAGCCGCCGCCGTGAAGGTAGAGCATCGCAGGTTGGCTCGCCGACGTCTCACGCGGGCTGTACAGCCGCACCTTGAGAACGCCGCCGTCGCGACGGGGAAGTTCCAGGTCCTGCACCCGCGGCAGGGGTACGCGGGACTGATCCAAGACCTCGGCCGCACGCTCGTAGGCCGCGCGTGCCTGCTGTGCGGTTTGCTGATGGAACGGCACCTGGGAAGCGCGTTCAATGCGCTCGAGCAAAGCCCGCATGCCGGGCAGCAGGTCGCTGCGATCGCTCACCGAATCTCCCTTGGGCACAATCGACCCACCATCTGTGCTGCCACTGCCTTCAACATCACATGACCACGATCCATTATCTGACCCAGGTTTCCTTCGATCATGGCGCGGTGGCCACCCTACCCCAGGAATGCATGCGCGTGGGAATCAGCCGCGCCTTGGTGGTGACCGATGCAGGCGTACGCGACGCCGGCGTGCTGGGCCAGGCCTTGACAGCACTGAAGGATGTGCCGCATGTGGTGTTTGATGGCACCCCCAGCAACCCGACCGAAGCCGCCGTGCGTGCCGCGGTGCAGGCCTATCGGCAAGGCCGCTGCGATGGCCTGATCGCCGTGGGTGGCGGCTCCAGCATCGACCTGGCCAAGGGGGTGGCGATTGCAGCCACGCACGACGGCCCGCTGACCCACTACGCCACCATCGAGGGTGGTAGTCCCCGAATCACGGCTGCCGTGGCCCCCCTGATGGCGGTGCCCACCACCGCAGGTACGGGCAGCGAAGTGGCGCGCGGGGCGATTCTCATCGTGGACGATGGACGCAAGCTGGGCTTTCACAGTTGGCACCTGGTGCCGCGCAGCGCCGTGCTGGACCCCGATTTGACGCTGGGCCTGCCGTCGGGGCTCACCGCCGCCACCGGCATGGATGCCATTGCGCATTGCATGGAAACCTTCATGGCGCCGGCCGTGAATCCACCGGCCGACGGCATCGCGATTGACGGCCTGCAGCGGGGCTGGGCACACATCCTGCGGGCCACCCAGAACGGCAGTGACCGTCAAGCACGCTGGCAGATGATGTCGGCCAGCATGCAAGGGGCCATGGCCTTCCAAAAGGGCCTGGGCTGCGTGCACTCGCTCAGTCACAGCCTGGGCGGTGTGAACCCCAAGCTCCACCATGGCACGCTCAACGCCCTGTTTCTCCCCGCCGTGATTCGCTTCAATGCCCAAGCGGCATCGATACGGGATGAAAACCGTCTGTCCCGGTTGGCCGTGGCCATGGGCCTGACAGGCTGCGACGCCGCCGGCACGGAGGTGGCCGAAGCCGTTCGCGACATGAATGCCCGGCTGGGCCTGCCGCGAGGCCTCGCTGCCTTGGGTGTGCAGCGCGACACCTTCGACCGCGTCATCGCCGGTGCACTGGCCGACCATTGCCACAAGACCAACCCGGTCACGGCCACCGCGCAGGATTACCGGGAGCTGCTGGAGGCTTCGCTCTAGGCGGCCCGCCCGAGGGGTCAAAAGACCGCGTGATCACCACGCTGGTCGCCCTTGTCGCCGCACGCGAGTGCGCGGTAGTGGTCCAGCAAGGTGCGTTGCCCGTATTCGGGCGTGGCCTCGGCTGAGTAACGGGCCGCCGCGGCATCCCACACCAGCATCGATTCGGTGGCGTAGTAGCGCCCGATTCGCGCCAACTCGGCCTTGGAAGCGGCGACCGGCAGCACACGACCCGCCAGCGACAGTGCCGCAATGATGAGGTCCATGAGGACCACCGGCACCTGCTTGAAGCGCGGCTGCATCTGCAGGGCGTCGAACAGCAGCAGGCCCTGATCACGTGGGGTCAGGGCGGGCCCTGGACCTCCGATGGGCAGGACGCGCCGCTGAAGCGAAGGATCTTGCAGGCAAAGGGCCAGGTAGTCGCCTAGGTCTTCGTCGGCGATCGGCTTGCAGGCTGTGAGCGCGCCGCTTCCGAACAGCAGGAAAGGCTTGCCTTGGCGAACGCGCTGAAGCTGGCCGGACAGCGACTTGAAAAAGGCCGTTGGCCTCACGATCGAGTAGTTCAAGCCCGAGGCGATCAACTCGGCCTCGAAGGCCAACTTGGCCTTCTGAAAACCCAGCATCGGCTTTTGCACACAGATGGCCGACAACAGCACCACCTGCCCGATGCCCGCTTCTCGGCAGGCGCGCAGCGCAGCCGAGTGGGCGGCGTGGTCCACCGCCCAGGCATCGGCAGGCTCACCCGTGCGGGAGGCCAAACAGGACACCCAGGCGTCGAAACGCTCCCCGCACAAACCATCACGGCGCAGCGACTCAGCATCCAGCGCATTGCCGCACCGCAACTGCACGCCCGGCAGGGCGGCCAGGTCATGCAAGAGGTCACGGTCGGCGGCTGCGGTGCCACCCCCCCGTGGCAACGGGCCCCGCACGAGGCACACGACGGTGTGCCCGCGCCGGCTCAAGGCCCTGACGGTGGCCTGCCCGATGGTGCCTGTGGCACCCAGCATGAAGACACGCATGGGCCCACATCATAGGCACTTCCCGATCAGTGGAACTGCTCTTCTTCGGTGGAGCCTGTCAGGGCCTTCACGCTGGACGAGCCGCCCTGGATCACGGTCGTCACGTCGTCGAAGTAACCCGCCCCCACTTCCTGCTGGTGCGACACGAAGGTGTAGCCCTGCTCGCGCGCCTTGAACTCGGGCTCCTGCACCATCTCCACGTAGTGCTTCATGCCTTCGCCCTGCGCGTAGGCGTTGGCGAATCGGAAGGTCTGGTACCAGTTGATGTGGATGCCGGCCAGCGTGATGAACTGGTACTTGTAGCCCATGGCGCTCAGCTCTTCCTGGAAGGCGGCGATGGTCTTGTCATCGAGGTTCTTCTTCCAGTTGAACGAGGGCGAGCAGTTGTAGCTCAAGAGCTTGCCAGGGCACTTGGCATGCACGGCCTGCGCGAACTCGCGGGCGAAGCCCAGATCAGGGGTGCCGGTTTCGCACCAGACCAGATCGGCATAGGGTGCATAGGCCACGCCACGGCTGATGGCTTGCTCCAGGCCGTTTTTCACACGGTAGAAGCCTTCCTGGGTGCGCTCGCCGGTGAGGAAGGGCTTGTCGTTGGCGTCGTGATCGCTGGTCAGCAGGTTGGCCGCTTCTGCATCGGTGCGGGCAAGCACGATGGTGGGAACACCCATCACATCCGCGGCAAATCGGGCAGCAATCAACTTCTCACAGGCCTCATTGGTGGGCACCAGCACCTTGCCGCCCATGTGGCCGCACTTCTTGACGGCCGCCAATTGGTCTTCGAAGTGCACGCCGGCT
>JACCDW010183221.1_pt1 | contig 12836 bp, 11 predicted proteins | sample 7449781 | NCBI WGS metagenome assembly JACCDW01 (sample SAMN15323449, study PRJNA562643) | freshwater metagenome | isolation source: river surface water | place: USA:Blue River Watershed | collected 2017-08-18 | reverse complement strand
CCTGTAACGTTTAATAACGGTAGCGAATGGAAAGAGGGTGTAATCAGCTATTCTTGGGATTTTGGAGATGGCACCAACGCCACTGAGAGCGATCCCGTTCACCCATACAATGTAAATTTGACAACTACGTACAACGTAACCTTAAAAGCTAGTATCGAAGGCGGATGTGTAGATTCATTCACTAAGCAAGTAATCATCCACGAAGGTCCAAAAACGTGTGATTTCATTGCAACTCCAGACTATTCATATGGATATTATGGAATGAAGTTTGAGCCGATGGATGCACAAGGTAAGCCCGGTGCTCAAGGTACTGTAAATTACACCTGGATTATTGAGAATGGTGGTAAGCAAAATGCCGCCGCAGTTCAGCACAACTTTGTAAAAGATGGTGTTTATACCGTAACGATGTATGCCGTAACCAAATCAACCGGTTGCGAGTGTAGCATCACCAAGAAGGTAGTTATGGATAGAGCCGGTGCTGATGAGTTTATCAGCAGCGGTGTAACTGTATTCCCTAACCCAAGCGAAGGCAATTACAACGTATTGTTGAGCGAAAACTTCGGTAAAGTAATAACCATCGAAATGCGTTCTACCACCGGTGCTGTTGTAAAAGTAATGCAAGTGGATAACACCGGAATCATTCCAGTGGATGCTCATGGATTGAGCAACGGTATGTATTACGTGCGAATTTCTAGCGGTGAGAACACGGCTGTTCGCAAACTAAACATTAGCAAGTAATATAGAGCTAGTATATAGTTAGAAGCACGAAGGGCCACCCAATTGGGTGGCCCTTTTTTTTATGCATACAAAGAAGTAATTCCAATAATAATTTATACCATTAACAACCTAATGATATTCTTTTAGCGCAAATAAGTGCGCAATAAAAATTAAAATACTTCAGTTAATAAGTGGGGTGCTCCAAGCTCGTTTTAGTTTTATTCCTCCGTTGCTGTTTTTCTAGAACTGAGTAATTTTACTTTGTAGTGAGTTATTTTTTTACGATTATCTAATTGCACTTGCACCTCCTGATTGGCGTATTGTTCCGTGGATGGACCCCGTTTTTTGGTTCCTAAAAATCCTTTCTCACCGGTATAAGCACCTTTTACTTCTCTTCTAGAATCAACAATGTAGCTCATCGAAATAATTCCTTCAGCATTCTTAGTAACTACCACAGAGGAATCATCAAATTGAATTTCTTCTCTTACAACATCGGGATTCTTACTCGCTTCAAAGGTGGTTAACAAATCCGCTTTCGAGATATTCGCCTGATTCATGAAGATGGGAGTAACCGGATTAAAATATTGTAGTAATTCAGAATAAGCTCCCGATTGGAATAGTTCATAAAAGGACTTCATGTAAGCAATCAATTCACTTTTTTCTTCTGGAGTAACCAACGTTTTTAGCATTTGTTGTGCCGTTTGAATAAAGTTTCCCTCTGGATGGGTTTGAATATAACTGCGAAGTGCTTCTTGGGTTCCTGTCCGCGCCGCTACATTAAATTCCACGGAATCCAACATGTAAAAAGCTTCATCTAAGTGCATTCCCCCTAAGGATTCCATGGATTCTATGTATTTAGACAAGGTGGATTTTGATGGATAGGAGATGGCTTGAATCCACAATTGATCGTCTTGTTCGTTTATCTCCTTCATCCTTGCTCTAGCCAATGCAGAATAATTCCCGCTAGGGAAAGTGGCCAAGTACGATTGGTAGGCTCTTAGATTATCTTGATTTTGTGCTAGTTTCCATCGCTGATGTTCGTCATTGTAGTTATATAGATACCAGGCGCCCCAAACAACTACGGTTGTAGCAGAAACAACCACCAATCGAGTAATCCATTTTTTAACGGAACTCTTTGAATTTAATATTTTATCAAGTTCTTGGATAAGCTGTGCGACTTCGGTTTGCATGGATTCGGGTAAGTCGGACTCTGCTTTTTTAGCTTCTTCCAACGCCTCTGCCCATTGTTTTGTTTCTTTAAATTGTTTTGCTTTTTGTAAGGCTTTTTGCCCCATTGCAGATTTAATCTCTTTGGCGAGATTAATTATTTCATCCGATGGATTCAGCTCCATAGCCCGCCTAATGTGCACATTGGCCTCGTAAATTTCGCCAAGTTTGAAAGCAGCTACGGCTTTTTTATAGTGAATTTCGTGCGGGGCATTGGGGTTGTTTTCCACGATGTTTTGAGAATTTTCGAAAAGTTAATTGGATGGATGTCCGGCGTCGTACCAAGATTTAAACGCAGCCAAATCGGCCTGACTCAAACCAGCAGGAGGCATGGTTTTTTTAACATACACTTCGTCATAAATATGCTTGATATGATCCTGTATGGATTTGTCGTTAGAAGGATCGTATAGCCAAGAACCAGCGTTATATGTACCGTTACTATGGCAACTGGAGCAATTATTATCGAAGAATGCCTTCATGGTTGGGTTGGTGAATGCTGAACTTTCTTTGGTTTCGCAAGAAAAAATACTAAAGGATAGGCCTAAAAACAGAAGGGCAAGAACAATGGAGGACTTTTTTAGATGCATGGCGTAAAGATATTATGGGTTTATTGAATTTGTGATTAGAGGTACTATTATGATCAAGATTAATGTATACATTTTACTTGAATGTTCAGGCGGGTATACACATTTTTGGATCTTAGCCCCTATTGAATGTCAATGAATTAATCGATCAAAATACCAACTAGAACGTGGTTATATGTTTCAAAGCTTCTCGTTTCGATAATCCGGATAGGGCATGCTCGTGTTCTGATACAAAATTGATTACCCATTGGGAGTTAGAACGGGCATACTGCCTCAATGCCCAGCCAATCGCTTTACGCAGAAAAAATTCTTTACTGGGTATATGGGGAAGAATCGCTTGGGTTAAAAATTGGGTGTCGGTGGCAGTTCCGCATTTTAATTGTGCGATAATGGCGGTTCGATTTTCCCAAAAATTGTTACTTTGGATGAGCGCTTGAAAGTAAGGGTATAGCGATTCTGGGTGTTTTTTTACGATTTTACTAAGAATGGATCCTGCCAGTGCATCCACTGTGTCCCACCAACTTTTTTGAGGTATAAGAAGTAAAATATCGGGAATGTGATTGGGCGTTAATTGTTTATGCGATTTTTCCAACAAGGATAGTGCAGCGTATTGATATTCGCGTTCAGGGAGTGACCATAATTCATTGATGACTAAAAATAGCTCGGGTGGTTTTGGCAGATTTTCTTTTACGAGTATATCGGCTAATAAATCGGCCCTCAGTTGTGAGGTTAAACCCAGGAATTGAAAATGGTTTTTCATGTATTTTTCCATGGGTCCCGCTTTTTCGGGATTGGCGTTCAGCGTAAACCGTTTCATGACCTCAGTGGTCCAGGGATGATAACTCATTCTACGAATTTACCGGGTATTTTAATTTGTTTTTAGTATAGTGTGTGGTAATTTAAGGATTACGGCGGTTCCCTTAGGAAGGTTGTTCTCTATTTGGATATCGGCTTGAAGTTGGGGTAGAAGTTTGAAAATTAGATTATAGCCAAAACCATAGCTGCGATGTTTGATGTCGTTTTTATGCTGAATCTTAAAATTCTTCCCATTTAGTTGATTTTTGATTTCGGGCTGAATGCCTCTTCCTGTATCGGAAATAATTAGATGAATATTGGAGTTTATGTAATTCGACTCTACATTTATGATACCGCTGTGGGTAAATCGAATGGCATTACTAATGATGTTGGTAACGATGATAGACAAATGGTAATCATTGGATTTGATTTCTAGGAGTGGATCAAGGGCATTGATGAACTGAATATTCTTTGCCATCAAACCTATACTAAAGTACTCTTTGATTGATTCTATGAGTTGGTAGAGATTGATTTTTTGCGGTTCGATGGTTGAATTATCCTTATTGGGATTGAGCAATTCAAGCAAATTAGAACAGAGGAGCTCTAGGCGTTTCGTGGAATTAATTATCAATTGAAAATTGTCCAGTAGTTCTGTTTTGGTGTAGTTTTTTGGATTAAGATTATCCCCAATGATATTGATGAATTTGATGGGAGCGTATATGTCGTGATTGATTACACTAATATACAGTTCGATAAATTCTTTGGCTTGCGTTAATTCTGTAATTTTTTCCTGCAAGGAGCTTGCTATGACGGGATCGAAGTGTTCGTCTTTTTTGTTCACCTTTGGAAGATTTACAAAATCTTAGAGACATGAAGAATATTGTCGATTTCTTGCTTGTCTAGAATACGCCGTTTGTAAGTAGATACGGTATTGCTTTTGATATTGAGTTTTTGTGCAATTTCTTTGATAGGTATACCCGAAAGAATCAGTTGTAATACTTTTTCTTCCATTTCGGAAAATTTGGGTTTTTTCGGCTTTTGTTTAGCCTTTAATGTTCTATCATCCGTTTGTTGATGTACAAATTGGATCAGTAGTTTTTCGAATGTGGTTTGTTTTTCCTTTTTTTCACAAAATAGAATATTGGGGAATTGTTTTAACGTGTGTTCGAACAACGATTTAGGATGCATCGTAAACAGGAGAATTTGAATACTAGGTTCGTGTTTAAAGATTTCGTTGAGCATGCCAATGGTTGATTTTTCCGGAAAGGTGACATCAAGAATGGCATGACTAATATTGTGTTTAATTAAGTTCTCTATTATTTCGTCAGGAGATTCGCATTCATGCAGTGTTGCTTTGGGGAACTTTTTTTTAACAGAAAGGGTGATACCTCTGCGAATGATGGGATGGTCATCAGCAATCAAAATATTGAGGTTGTAGTAATCCATGGTAGCTCGCGAAAATAATTGAAAATGAATGAATAAGCCCTCAAAAACTTTGTAGATTAAACACTACGATTTGTTATTGAAACGTATGTATTTGCAGCAGTTAATTTTAAAATAATATTCGATGAATACATAAGAGCTAGAACATTTTTTGTATTTTTCGCTCCGTATAATCGATTGATAATGAGCGATTTTTTCTCAGGCTATTTATTGCCCAATAAGAACTTTTGTGCCAATACCTGGGAACATTGGCTAGCGGTATTATTTGTGGTTACCGTTTGCGGTAGCATTACCTTCTTTGCGGTTCGTTCCGATCAAAAGGGAAGGGATAAATTAACCCGTGGATTCGCTTGGGGCTTGGTAATCAATGTGCTGATTTGGCAATTTGTGAAATCCTATATCAGTTTTTTGCCGGAATCGGATCCGGCCTATGTTAAGTATCATTGGGGCGAAGATTTGCCATTGAACCCGTGCAATTGGTTGGCATTTGTTGCCTTGGGGTACAGTTATTTGAAAAAGCCTTGGATGTGGTTTTTGTTGTATTTTTTTGTTTGGGTTTTTACGTTTAATGCCATTTTAACTCCTGCCTTGTACGAGGGTTTTCCGCATTACAATTTCTGTAAGTTCTGGATTGCACATACGGGCTTGGTGATGTTTGTAATACATTTTTTGGTACTGGGTGCACCGAAGATCGAGACCAAGCATCTATTTCAAGCCTATGGGGTGTTGCAAGTTTTTGCGGTATCGGTAATCGCAATTAACTTTATTGTAGGCGAAACAGCCAATTACTTTTATTTAGCGCGCAAACCAGGCACGGCGTCCATCCTTGACATATTAGGACCTTGGCCTTGGTATATAATTCAAGGGGATATCGTTGCTTTGGGTCTATTTTTCTTGGCCTGGTTGCCGTACCGATTGTGGAGCAGACACCACCGCGGAATTCCTGTTCCCGCCAGCGTTTAATTTATTGAGAAACTATCGTAATTGAATGAAATACCGATAAGTTTCTGTCGGAATTCAATAGATTTCAGATATTTCGCATCTAGTATATGTCAAGTAATGGAATTATTAATGATTTTTAATGGAGTTAGAATCTAATTGAATCTTAAGTAGATTTCTCCTTCTTTATTAAATTGTGTCATTAAATCATAAATGATATCATAACAAGGTTAATTTATCAGAGTAGGGATTTTTTTGGTTCAGTAAAATTTAGTATGAATAGCTTGTCGAGATTCTCAACAGAAATTTCAATAGTTTTCTTGTTTACTAATTCAAGAAGAGACTCTGCAAACGCAAACTTATCACTAACTGTATTAACCTACAAAAGGATGAGTACATGTCATTTCATTTCGGTAGAATGGTTGGCATTTAGTTATTCGATGCTCATTCTTTTTCTTCTTTACCGAGGAAATCTGCCCAGCCTTTCCAGCCTTTGTTTTTGTATTCTCTGTCTGGGTTGGCGGGAACATTTTGAGGCATTTGATCGGATTTTACAAATTCTCTCCATGAGACACTACTTCTAATTTTAAACGGCCTGATTATTGCTTTTGCCTGATCATAATCTAATTTATTTCCTTTTTGATTGATATCGGCGCCTAAGAAATCAGCCCAACTAATCCAACCTTTTTCCTTGTATATAGCATCAGGTGCACCTGGAATGTTAAAAGGGCGATGAGTTTTAGACCATATTTTCCACTCACTTGTATTTTTCAAATTCTGATCTCTTACATATTTCTGAGCTTCCTCAAAATTTAGGTATTCAATTTCTCTGTGATTTTCTGTTCCTAAAAAATCAGCCCAATTAACCCATCCATTGTTTAAATAAACTATTTGAGGATGTCCTGGAACACCGTTAGGTAAATTGTCTTTTTTCTTAGCTATTTTCCATTCTTTTGCTGTCTTGATTCCAGATTGATGAGCCCATTTTTTAGACTCTTCAAAACTCAAATATGTTCGATTTTTCTTATTCCCCAGAAAAGTTCCCCAATCCTTCCAGCCCTGATTCATATAAGCGATATCAGGTGATTTGGGTATGTTATAAATATTCTGATTTTTTACCCACTTTAAAAACTGAATTTGTGTTTTAAACTTTAACTCTTTGACTATTAATTCAGCTTCTACATACGATAATTTATTTCGCTCAGTAATTCTACTATTACCCAAATAATCAGGCCAATTAGTCCATTTTGTACCATATACTTTTTCCGCAGCTAGGGGTAAGTCAGAAATAGTGTTTTCAACTACCCATGTAATATACTTATCCCTATTTGCAAGATGAAGTCTTCTCACAAACTCCCTCGCCTCTTCAAACGGCCTCCAGCTCAATTTAGCCAAACGACTCCAAGCTTGAAGTTCAATATAATTTAATAGATCGTCTGTTGCAATTTCATTTCCAATGATATCGTCAATATCAAATTGAACGAGATCTGATTTTTCTGATTTAGCATCAGGTTTTTGCTTTTCTCGGAAGTACTCAATGATCCTCTCGTCGTTAGCCGCAAGTGCTCTCAATGTTTGTAATATGGCCTGAAAATCTTCACTTTCGATAATGCTCTCTTTATCAGTGGATTCAGTGTAAACCGGAAGCAATATATATCCAAATTCTTTGCTTTTACTTCTTCTTAAAGCTCTTCCTACAGCTTGGACAATGTCAATGCTGCTTTTCCGTGGATCCGCAAACAAAACGCAATCAATATTGGGAACATCTACACCTTCAGTCAAGCATTTGGCGTTGGTAATGATTCCTCTTTCCGCCTGGGAAAATTCCGTAATGATTTTCGAACGTTGGCCAGTGGGTATAGCTCCGGTCACATGGAAGGAATTTACCACTTCAAAAGAGGGATAGGCTTGATCAAAGGCAGGCTGTAATTGTTCGAAAATTTTTGCGCGTTTGATGCTGGAATGAAAAGTCACGGCATGTTTGATAGGGAACTTTTGCATGGCTTTTCGAAGGGCAATTAACGAACTCAAAGTCCTAAAATCAATGTCTTTATCCCATTTTAATCCCAACGCTTTTACAAAATCATTCTGATTTAAATACTCCTTAATCTCTGCCTTGGTGATAACTAAAGTTAGTATTTTATAGTCAGAAAGAATCTGTTGATTGATGGCTTCTTTGAATGATAGTTGGGTGAAAGTTTCCCCATAAATATCAGGGTCATCCATGCTAAGAATGTTCTCAGAAGAACCTCTATACCGCCTTTCGGTTGCGGTCATGAATATGCGCTTTTCAATGGCGACATTTTCATCAAAAAGTAAATGGCTGAATAGTTTATCCGTAGCACCTACCGTTTTATGGGATTCATCCATGATGCCCACATCAAACTTGAAATTAATTTCCTTCACCGCTTCCCCCAAAACACGACCACTTTGATAGGTCGTAAATATTACTTTGGTCCGATTGGTCTTAAATTTCAGGAAGTCTAATATTTTTGCTTTGTCCGTGGTGCAAACCACCCCCATATCTTGGGTAAAAACGGCCACATCATCGTTTTTGCCAATTCCATCATCTGAACAAATGCAAAATGGAGCAATAGGCTTTCCTTCCGCAAAGGATTCTTGACAATAGTCTTCTAGCGTTTGTTTGACCAATGCCAAGCTTGGAACGGCCACAATGACTGTTTTGGCTTTTAATTCTTTGGTGATCCAGTATCCGGTCAAAGACTTACCTGCACCACAAGGAAAAATCAGTTTTCCTCGATTTTCAACATTAAAATGTTTCTTGGCCTCTTCAATTGACTGAATTTGATGAGGTCTGGGATTTCTAATTGGGGGCTTTATATATTCCTTTTTGCCAAAACCATCAAAGAAGGATGGGGGCAACTGCGTCCAAGTATCCGATAAAAGAAATCCAATATTCGATTGTCCTTTGTAAAGTTGTGCGTAATCATCAGCCGTGGTTGCCACTAGGCAGAAATCAATATTGCTTGCTACTGTATTGCTCAATGCTAAGAAAGTGGAAATCTCCCTATGAGATATCTTCTTTTGGATATTGCCATGGTACTTGCACTGAATAGCCCAAAATTTACCTTCAAAGGTTTCCGCAATTAGGTCTATTCCTTGATCCTGATTTGGGATGTTCAATTTTGATTTTACGGAAGATGGTGTGTCTTTTAGTCTCCATACTTGTTTTAAGACCACTTGATACTTAGGTGACCATTTTAGGTATGACTCGGTAATCTGTTCAAATAATTCACCTTTGGTTTGATTATCGGCATTTGATAGGTGCTGTTCGATATCAGTCCAGTTGGAGAATGGTTGCATATCTCCAAAAATACAAATTATTCAACAATTGAATTTCCAATTTGAAAATGTAAACCATATGTAAACCGGTCAAAATAAAAAAAAGCCTCAGATTTCTCTGAGGCCTTGATTTTATTGAGTCGGGATGGCGAGATTCGAACTCACGACCCCTTGCACCCCATGCAAGTGCGCTACCGGGCTGCGCTACATCCCGATGTGACAAGAAAAACGGTTAGATTTTTCTAAATCCCGGTGGTTTTGGTAGCATGGGAACGGGTCACCCTTTAAGGGACTGCAAATATAGCGGTTTTTGCAGAATTTACAATTGAATATGTGCTATGTAGTTCCAGTTGTTCCTTAACTTCGTTGAAATGCATTCTTCAAAATTTCTCTATGTTATTGCAGGTTGTAATGGTGCTGGTAAAACCACGGCTTCATATACAATTCTACCAGAAATTTTACAATGCCGGGAATTTGTAAATGCTGACGAAATTGCAAAAGGATTATCTCCTTTTCAACCTCAAGAAGTTTCGGTGCAGGCTGGTAGAATTATGATTTCTCGCATTGATTATTTAATAACCAATGGTTTAACATTTGCATTTGAAACTACATTGTCGTCAAAGTTACATACCCATACCATTTTGAAAGCAAAAGAGCATGGGTACCAAGTAGTGTTATTGTATTTTTGGTTGCAAAATGTTGAACTTGCAATATCTAGAGTTAGGAATAGAGTATTAGAGGGAGGTCATGATATTGCAATTGATATTATTAGAAGACGATACAAACGTGGAATTTCCAATTTGTTCAAATTGTATATTCCAATTGTTGATTTATGCTATTTAATTGACAATTCTTCTGGAGAACCAAGTTTCATCGCTGAATTTTGTGGGACTAATGATTATTCTATCCACGAATTCGCTAAATTTGAATATATAAAATCTACTGTATGATTACAGAAGAACAACAAAAAGAAATAAGAGAGAAATTAGTACAGGGCTTAAAAAGGTCCTACGATCGTTTATTGAAATCAAAAAGAGAATCGAAGAGTGAAATAGTTATTATTCGAAACAATAAAATTGTACGAATAAAACCTTAGAATTTACAATTGAATTCGGTGGGGATGGGCGTAAATGTTGAATCGTGATTGGCGTAAAAATCCCACCAAGGTTATACCCAGTTCCTCCGCTAAATCGATGGCCAAAGATGAAGGAGCACCCACAGCAGCAATGCATCGAATGCCTGCCATGCCGGCCTTTTGAACCAGTTCAAATGAAGCACGACCGCTTAATAACAGAATAAAATTGGTTAGTGGAATAGCCGAATGTGTAGATTCATCGGAGCCAATGGACTTTGTGGAGGGTATTAAAAAACTTCCGATGAGTTTGTCTAAGGCGTTGTGCCTGCCCACGTCCTCGCGTAAGGCATGGAGTTTACCATCGGCTGAAAATAATGCGCAGGCATGGATTCCCCCGGTGAAATCAAAAGCCGATTGTTGTTTGCGTAGTAGTTCGGGGAATTCCAATAACTGACTCGCTGAAACTTTTAAGTTCTCCGGTGCTAGGGCGATTTTACACTGCGTTTTTACCGCGTCGATAGAGCTTTTACCACAAACCCCGCAAGACGACGTGGTGTAAAAATGTCGATCCAACGAAAGCAAATCCACCGCATCAAAGTTTCGCAATTCAACGGTTAACGTATCGCCTAAGGAGGATTCTTGAAAACCCAGAATTTCCGACGCATCGCTGATAATACCTTCGGTGAACAAAAAGCCCGCCGCCAACTCTTGGTCGTTCCCCGGTGTCCGCATCGTGATGGATAATGCCTTGGAAGATACGGCGGTGTAGGAAGCAACAGCTGATGTAGATGAGGAAATACTAGATGAAGTAGTTGGTGGAATATCCGATAAAGTACAAAATGAAGAAGCGGATGAAATCCTAGATGAAGTACTCGTTAAAGTACCGGAAACAATGGGGGAAGTAACGGAGTCACTCGTTATTTCTGAAGTGGTTTGTTTTGTTGAGGTAGGGCCGTCCAATTGTGGTCCAGAGATACGTATTTCTAGCGGTTCTTCCACCGAAACAGAATCCAAAACATCCTCTTTTTTACCTAGATTGTACCGTATAATTTCTACCGGTTGAATTCCAAATTTATCGCTCATGCTTGGGATTGTTGGGCTAGGAATTTGTTTATATCTTCCGCCAACTCTGGGGTGTCGATGCTTTTAATTCGTATCGGTTCATCCATGGTGAGCAGGGTTGGATTCAAAGATTGAAAATATCTTCTGGGCGATGCTGATGGGTTTTGGCTATGGAACGAAGAAAAATTCACTAAGTGGGTGGCAGGGTAACACGCGATTAAGGGTTCCATGTTTCCGTCTTCGGCATTGGCAAAGGACACGATGCTACCGCTATCTTGGGAATGAACGATTAGTGATTGTAAATCTACAGCGGCTAAAGCAGGGTAGTCGATTCCCAGTACCAACACCTGCGTATACCGAGGGTTTTGTTTAAGGTAATTCCCTACAGTATACAATGCCGTAGCGGGACCGTTGTTTCCCAGTGAAAGATCATCAACAATCCAAGAAATAGGATTATTTGCTAGGTGTACGTTGTTGTCTTCTGAGGAAGCTGCAACAATTTTTTGCCAATGTTCTTCAGAATGAATGCTTATTGCAACCGCATCGCAAATTCCGGCTAGCAGATTGGCTGCAAAAACCCATTGCGGATTCCCATGGTAATTCAGCAGAGCTTTGGGTTTCCCCATGCGTCTGCTCTCGCCGCCGCAGAGGAGTATTCCCAAAGTACTGTGTTGATCCATGGTTTATTGGCGATAGTGCATTGTTACTTCAAGGCATTTTTGGAGGCTGAATCCGCATCAGCGATGATTTTGTCGGCTTGTGTTTGCGCCTCTGATAGCAGTTTATCCGCTTTGGCATTGGCTTCAAGCTCCAGAGCATCGGCTTTTTTATCGGATTCCGTTGCTGTTTTATCGGCAATCTGATAGGCTTTTACTTTAGCATCTGCTGCTTTCTTTACAGCAATTTGGTACGCTTTATCCGCTGCCAATTTCGCGGCTTTTTTACTTAATGGATCGGTAGCTTTTGCAACCGCAGCATCGGCTTCTTCACGCGCTTTTTTCAAGGCTTCTGCTTCTATTTTATCGGCTTCTGCTTTTTGTTTACTAGCCAACGAAGACCCTTCGGTTCGGATTTTAGCAGCTGTTTCTTTTGCGGCAGCGCGGATTTTATCGGCTTGTTCCTGAGCCGTGGCTAATAATTTATCGGCCTTTTCTCTAGCAGCAGCTAGCGCCTTGTCCCGTGCATTGTTTAGAATTGGAGCCAACGCTTCTTTACCCATGGCTTTCCAGTTAACTTGCATTTTGGGATCCTTTACTGTTCCCGTGATTGTAAATGGAAGTTTTTTGCCTTTTGCAATTAAAATACCGCCCAATTCCAATTTTTCATCCAATCCAACGGTACCCGAAAACCGCATTACCGTTTCTTGAGGCAGCTTTACCGATACGGTATCTTTCAGCTGGAATTTACCTTCCCGAATAGCGAACGAAGCTTTGGTAGGAACCAACACCATGTTGCTTACCCCCCAATTCAATTTTTTGGATGTCTCCGACAACCATTTAGGAATTTGCATTCTTCCGTTCACCAAGTCCAATAAACCGTCTGCGGCCATACTCGTATAATCTATGTCCATGGTGGGGGTTAATTGGGTTGAAAACTGAGTTTGAATATTAGCAAGACCATTGATATCGGCTAATATCGGAGCATATTTTTGTACGAAAGCCAATTGGTTTCTAAGGTTGGCGGGGTTTATG
>JACCDW010593885.1_pt1 | contig 12837 bp, 6 predicted proteins | sample 7449781 | NCBI WGS metagenome assembly JACCDW01 (sample SAMN15323449, study PRJNA562643) | freshwater metagenome | isolation source: river surface water | place: USA:Blue River Watershed | collected 2017-08-18 | reverse complement strand
TAATCGGTGATTTTGTGGAATACAATAAAAAGGAATTAAAAGAAAGAGTTATTAGTAACACATTCCATAAAATATACAATCCAACGGCAATTTTTGATTATGGTCAATCCGATGATACAATTTATTCGGGTTCCACCGAAACAAATCCAATAGGTTTATATTATCAAGCACATCACAAAATTAAACTAAGAGAATTATCACCTTATTTGGAAACCGCTAAAACAAATCAAATTTATAATTTACCGGAAAATACGGTTTATGATTCTGATGAAAATATTTGGAGATGGAGAGATTTATATACACATGGTTATATTGACCCCGATGGTTTTGGAACAAATTTCCCATATGTTAATAATATACATTACATAAAAAATGAAATTAATCTTTATTTAAGAAACGAAAGATATTATACCAATAAACAAAATGGAGTGGCTAGTTTCAGTTCAAGAACAAATACAAACAATTTAATCTGTTAATGGAAATTTTAAAAAAATCCGGTGATTACAACGTAATTGTAAATCAACAAAATGACTTCCAAACAAATTTAGGTTGGGAAGAAGGCATGGATATATTTGAAGACGAGGTTTTATCAACAATTATAAATCCAATTGACAATTATGAAACCGTAAGATATATTCACCAACCATATAGTGGTTTAACAGGAAATGGTGATGATTTGCAATGTGATATTTGGTATAAATTCTATTTTATTGATTCAGGTGAAACATATACAAACGGGTTAGATTATAGTTTGGTTGGTATTAGACCAAAAGATAACGCTTTAATGACTAAAGTATCATCAGAAAGTTTTTTTAGATTGGAATTTTTTAAAACACCAAGTTCTTTTTGGTCTGACACTGAAACTTATATGTATGAACAAACAATTTCGTATGGTAGTAACATATATAAATCTTTAATTGACAATAATGTAAATAATGTGCCTGATGAGGTTGATGGTGATAAATGGGAAATGATAATTGAAAACGAAAGTATATGTGAACCACCAACAAGAATCAATAGAAAATTAGTATTCTCAAAAAATTTATCACTACCATTAGGTGAAAAATTTTATTATAATACACTTAAACAAAATATACATATTCCTGTGTTTATGGGGTCAAACTATAAAAACAAAGAAAATATGTATCTTTTTTGGTTTCAAGATGATACTGTTTTAAGTGAATCAATCTATAAAGGTAACACATTTTTTATGACTGCAAAGTTCTTTAATGCGTTGGATGGTTCTATTTTAGATTTTACAACAACAGGGTTAACTGTGGACCAACAACTTGTTGAAGATAGAGATATGTACTATAAAATTAATATAGATAAAACAAATTATTCGTATAAAGTTTACAAATATTCGGGAGGAACAACAACTGAAGATGATTTAGTTGGAAAAGGTATGGATAACGCAATTAAATTTTACGAAAAACGATAGTTATAGTAATATAGATGAAGAAAAATAAGTATACCATTAGACGTAAAAACATCCCAAATGTTAGATTGGTCTCCTTGACCGGTCAAACATGGTATGACGCTAATGATAATCTTATTGATTGGGTTGATTTAACAAACGACCAAGTCGTAAATGGTACGGTTGTTTACAATATTTCAGGTGGTACCGAAGATAGTGGTTATTACAGATGGGGAGAACCAACAAGTGATATATGGAATTTAGTTGTTGGTGCGCCAATTACTAATTTGGTATCATCATCATTAAGAAATCCGACCGATGAATATGGTGATTCAATCACAGGCACAACATTATTTAATACAGGTACAACATTTGATGTCGGATATTATGAATGGGTTAGTTCATGGGATTTTTTTAATGAAACATCGGGTGATACATACAATCAAATTAATAGTGTATTAAATGGTAAAATTTATGATGACCAACAATTACCATTATTTTTAGAGGCAACCGCAGATGAATATGGTGTTATGTCCGCATTTGATGGTGGAGTTGGTGTAGAGTCAACACAAAATCAAATTAATGCAAACTTTATTTACGAGATTGATTGTAATAAAGTTACAGTTATCAATACAACTAATTTAAGTGGTATTGCCGGTGCTGGTGAAATTAATTTCACAATAGATTGGGGTGATAATACCACATCAGAAATTGGTGTTGAGGGAATTTGTTCGGGTATTAATTGTCATAAGGCGGTTAAAAACTATGATTCGGAAGGTGTTTACACTATCACGGTTAAGTTATTGTCACCTTGGACAAATAATAGTTTATCTAAAGATGTGACAGTTGTTTGTGCAAATATTGTTACGGCAACACCTACTCCAACACCTACTATGACACCAACAAATAGTATAACACCTACTATTACACAGACGGCAACTCAGACAACAACACCAACGCCAACTGTAACCAAAACATTAACACCAACACCAAGTATCAGTTCAACATTAACACCTACACCTACACCGAGTGTGTCTATTGACCCAACACCAACACCAACAATGACACCTACAGCTACTATACTTTGTAGCTTTGTAATTGACCTTGAGTTCATACCATTTACACAAGGAAATGGTTGTAGCACATTATATTCAGGTGGTTATTCATCATCACCACAAGAATTTACTATTAATGTAGGTAATAGTCCAGGAACATTTACATTCGATTTCACTGGTAATACCTTAACCGATACCTTTGACATTTATTATCCTGAAAGTGTTTATTTAACAGGATTTACCTCAACATCGGGTGTTAATGGAAATTACATAATACCGGTTGATGGTTCATCAGAAAATATAAAGGTTGTTGTTAATTCAGTTGATGATGGTGAAGTTGAAACTTTATGGTCATTTATTGCCGGTTGTGTTATACCACTTACACCAACGCCAACCCCAACAAAAACTGTTACACCTACAGTTACCCCAACAGTTACTCAAACACAGACACCTACAAAGACTGTTACACCAACACAGACTCCTACGAGGACTGTTACACCAACACCAACAATTACACCTAATTACAATTGTGGTTTACCAATTTATGGAAGATATTCAGCTTCACAGATAGATTATCTTGTTTATGGTATTGTTGGACCGGGAACCATAGTTTTTGAATACTCAACATTTACATTAACAGATACTATCGAAGTATTTTATAATAATGTTTCATTAGGTACCGCATTAACAGGAAACGGTGTAATTGAATATTATATACCTGATAATACATTAACATTTGTTAAAGTTAGTGTTAATACATCTGATTCAGAATCCTCATATCAATTTACAGTTAATTGTGTAGGTGTCACTGTTTCTCCAACGCCAACTAAAACAATAACACCAACACCTACAAAAACTGTTCAACCAACTGTAACTGTAACACAAACACCAACAACCACACCTAATGCAAGTTTAACACCAACCCCAACAAGAACGGTAACACCGTCTGTAACGGCAACACCAAATGTAACTCCTACAAGGACAGTTACACCAACAGTTACAAGAACACCAAATGTAACTGCAACGGTTACTCGTACACCTACGGTCACCCCAACAAAAACAGTCACACCTACAGTTACCCCAACGGTTACACGTACACCTAATGCATCTCCAACAGTTACTCGTACACCGACCGTTACACCAACTATCACACCAACACAAACAAAAACAGTTACACCATCTGTTACACAAACAAGTAGTATCACACCAAGTATAAGTGTTACTCCATCTATCACACCAAGTGTTAGTGTAACGCCATCAATAACACCAAGTGTTAGTATTACACCATCTATAACGACAACACCTAGCGTTAGTGTTACACCAACAATTACACCGACAAATACTATTACACCTACAAATAGTGCTTCACAAACACCAACGCCAACTATAACATTAACAGTTACGCCAACAAATAGTATTACACCAACTATTACACCAACAAATAGTGTAACGCCAACTATAACATTAACAGTAACGCCAACAAATAGTGTAACACCAACTATTACACCTACAAATAGTGTTACACCAACTATCGGTGATTCACAAACTCCAACTATTACACCAACAAATAGTGTTACACCAACTATTACACCAACAAACAGTATTACGCCAACTATTACACCTACAAATAGTATTACGCCAACTATTACACCTACAAATAGTATTACACCAACAAATAGTGTAACACCAACCATTACGCCTACAAATACTATTACTCCAACAAGTACAATTACACCAACACCAACAAATCCATGTGGACAATATAATTTAGATGTTTCATTATTATCTACTGATTGTTCATATAGTACTGGTGAACCTAATGCACTATATTTGAATGTATTCACAGTAGGTAGTTATCAAGTAAGATTAGTTGATACTTTAGGTGTTAATACAACGTCATGGCAGACGGATAATAATTTCTTTGATGGTATACCGAATGGTACATATTATGCTCAAGTTAGAAGCACTGCAGCAAATCAGTGTACTGCAAATAGTAATGAGTTTGAATTAGATTGTGTCTGTTCTTTTGGTATAAAAGAAGTTTTAGTTGATTGTGATATTAATCAAGTTACGATAACTATTTCTGGTTGTACTCCTAATTATAGTTATAGTATAGATGGTGGTACCACATATAGTGCACCAACAGGAAGTACAACCTATACTACAACATTTACAGGGGATACTGTAAATGTGTGGGTTAAGGATTCAACAAATGATGTACAAAGATGGAATACAATTTATTGTAATGTAACAACAACATTTACACCAATTTATTTAGACCAAGGAGCGTCAGGTTATATTTTAGAACCTAATAATACACAAAGAACAAGTGAATTTAGTGTTAAAAAGGCTAAAAATCAAACTTATGCTTTAACTGGTGTTACCAGTGGTAATACCATATTCCACGGATGGTCATATGGTAATACTAGAAATAGCCAATTAATTACAGCACAAAATAATTATACACACACATTTGATAGAGATAAAAGGGTTTATGCATTATTCAAAAATTTGAGCGCATATACCGAGAACTTCTGTTTTACGTTAACAACTTTAGGTTATGTTTTAACATGTGAAGAAGAAACCACATTCTGTAATAATTGTACCGTAACGGCTAAAGTTTTCTTTAAACCAACCGATTATATAAATGCGAAGGGAGACTACGGTAAGATTGCTAATTGGTATAAAGACGAGGCATTTACTATACCGGTAGATAACGGTTATTATAGACTACCATCACCTAATAATCAAAATAACACTAGAGAACTATTTATGTTAAGTAATGGTGTACCAACTTCAAAAGGAATTTGTGGCGGGTGCACACCAGGTAAAACACCACTTAGTTGTTAAAAAAATAATATATGCCATTAAGTAATTCATATTCAGGTTCATTTTACATAACAGGTTTTACAAAAAATAAACCTGATTACCTAATTACCGATGGTAGTTATACAACTAACAAGTTCGCTACTGATACTATTGTTTTTAGTGGAGGTACCACTAACCACTCAAATGTAAGATTTGATGTAACATATACCGGTGATGCCGATATTGCGATTGTTAGTTTTGGATTGGATAAAGGAACACAATTATCCTATAGTCTTAATGAACATGGACCATATCAACCACAATATTCCATCAACCCATTACGAGAAAATGATATAACACATTCAGGACAAGGTATTGAGTTAAAGAGTGGTATTAAACAAAGTGTTTATATAATTTACAATGCGAACCAAGAAAGTGTTACTGAAAATGTATTAATTTATATGTCTGCCGGATATAAAAACGGCAAACCTCCTACAAATAACCACAATTATACAATAGAATTTAATTGTCCAAATCCTGTTTACACATACACAACTGGTGTCCACGTTTACTCACCTTACGATTCGGTTAATAACCCAAAATTAACCACAACATTAGTATCGTTAGTACCAATTACAGGATGGACCGCAATGGGACCATTTGCAACAAATATAACAAGAGTTTATAATGATAAATTGATGTTGTTACCGGCATATCCCTATTATTATAGTTACAATAATAAGGTTTATAAAGTTGGTACATCATTCAGTAGGTCGTTTGGTTTATTATACATATACAAACTTAGGATTTCACCATTTATTCGTCAATTTTTAGGTAACGAAGACCAAATAACTGAAGTGGCACTCGGTCCAAGTGAGTGGTCGGGTATATATGGATATACTTCACCCGGTACATTTCCTGCGTGTGTTTTTCCCGTAATGGACAGAGGTATTATAAAACAAATAACCGATAAAGTTAAAATACCCCAACCACAAAAATATGAATATTATTTAGGGTACAACTCAACAAATAAACAAAAATCAAATGATGATTATTTTGTTGAGTACTCATTTAAAGAAAAAAAATTCTACCCAATTACGGGTTTAAGACATGCGTTAAATAGATTATTAAGTGGTTATATTAAAGGTGTTAACACTCAAAATTCCGATGAGGTTATTAAAACTGATTTTTGGGGTGCACTTGTGGATTTTGGTAAAGATTTACTTCCTTTTGTTGGAGGTTTAATAAATGAAGAACTTCTTAAATCGGGTGTATCTTTTGATGCGGACCAATTATTTAATTTTTTCGAAGGTCCACTAGAAGAAGTTTTGATTAGAATTTTTAGGTCATCCGTAAATTTAGCTAAAAATGTGATACTTCCTATTTATATTTTCTACGTCATCGTTAAATTTTTATATTTTGTTTATACAGAGATAATACCTACAGATTACACAGTACAAGAACCGTGTCGAGAGTTAATTCGTTTTAAAACAACTGGACCATATATTGAAACTGGACAAACACTTATACAAAATTATTCATATTTTGATTGGTCTTTATTTTTATATTCCGGTGGGTCACCTACTTTAATTACTGATAGAACTAGAACAATGGATGGTTATTATTGTGATGGTGCATATTTTTATCAACAATCGGGTAATGTTGTAACAACTAAAGAATTATCTTCAACTACCGGTTTGGTTAAATATGACAAAAATTATAACCCTATTTTGGGATTTGATAAATCCATAACTCCCGATAGTCCTACATTTATACAAAATGGTACATCACTAATGTTCTTACCATATACATCTGGTGTACCTATAAATGACCCTCTTGATTTTTCGGGATTTGATTTTTATTTCAATTTTCCAATATCGGGTTCAATACCTTCCGATATTGGTGGTGAAATGGAAGATACACAATTAAATGTTGATTTATATATACCTCCAGGAGCAACAATAAGTTTTAATAGTCAAGAAGAGGCCGATGGTGTGGCACAAGGTTTATATGATGGTATGGTATCTGCAATAACAGGTACAACCGATAGTGATTATAATTACTCATCACCAATTAGTGTTGATGACATCGGTATTGTCACATCATATTTTACTCATGAAATAAAAATTGAAAATGAACCCAAAAATTTAACTTTATTTTATAATAATACAGATAATCAAGACCTTACAATTGGTAAAAATGTATTTTATGATATGACAGGAAGATATAAAGTTCTTAATGGATTTTATTCTACAACTGGTGATACTTCATATAGACTATTCTATAAAATTAATGACGGACAATTAACTGACATTTACACAATGGAAACTTCAGGGTCGACCATTGTAAGTGGAGTAACTAGTGGAGACACATTATCAATAGTTACAACTAATTTGGAGTATACGAGTGATTGGTATTTCTATAGTCTGAATAATGATGTTAACACATTATTTAATGATTATACTAATAAAAAAGTTTTTGACCCAAACACTTTGTATAATGAAACTTTCATGAAAAGAGGATATGTTTCATCAGGTTATACCGACTTAAACATATATGACAGTAACATTGGACCTGCTGGTTCAACAACCGAAGGTGAAACGGGTAATTATTTAAGTATGGCACCTTGGAATAAGGGTGACACATTCTATTATTATAGAGGTGAGAATATTACGGTTGATATTGAAGAAATTTGTACATTGGAATCAACTGTGGTTGACCCATTATATGGTTTCTATATTGTTGGAAGAGACGATAACGGATTCCTTTCATCTTTAAATAATAGTGTTGAGATGACCATTAAAGTTTATGTTGATTCGGTACTCACCCAAACATATACTGGTGTTACAAGTTCATTATCGGAATCGAAAACATATATTCCATATACAGGTATTGGTTTGACGGATAATGTTACACTAATTGAAATTGATTCGTTTGACACACCAAACCCATATAATAAAATTTCTTATAGTGGTGGTACATTTATTGGATGTGTTAATCCATCACCTACACCAACTGTTACTCCTACGAATACAGTAACACCAACTATCACTCCTACAAATACAGTAACGCCAACTATCACTCCTACAAATACAGTAACGCCAACTAATAGTGTGACCCCTACGGTTACTGTTACACCAACTATAACAGTTACGCCATCCGTAACACCAACTAATAGTGTAACGCCAACTATAACAGTTACACCATCAATTACACCAACAGAAACAGTAACACCAACTATAACAGTTACACCAACTGTTACTGTTACACCAACAATTACGGTAACACCATCAATCACACCAACGAACAGTTTAACGCCAACGGTTACACCATCACCTACAACACCACCAACTTACTCAGTTACACCGGCATTTTCAAATGTTAATGAGGGGTCTTATTTAACATTTAATGTTAATACAACCCGTGTTGGTAATGGAACCACACTTTATTGGACAATAAACACCATGGGTTCATCATCACCAAGTGATTTTGGTGCAACTGATGGTAGTTTCACAATTACAAGCAATGCGGGCAGCTTTAGTGTTTACATTAACCCTGACCAAGTTACAGAAGGTGTTGAAACATTCTTTGTATATGTTAGAACGGATAGTGTAAGTGGTGCAATTGTTGCAACATCGAGTACAGTAACTATTAACGATACATCAACATATCCTGCGGTTAGTATATCATATATCTTGGATTGTGTTGGAACATCAAATACGTCTGGTAGACTTAGAGTTACTTCAGTAACAGGAGGAAACGGGGGACCATATGAAGTATCATATGACAATGGTGGTTCTTGGATATCATGGACAAATTCCTCATTCCAAATTGATAATTTACAAGATGGTAGTTATAATATAAAGGCTAGAGATAGTATTGGTAACGTATCCGCAACATATACTGAGATTTTAACTTGTTATGTTGCCCCATCAACAACACCAACAGTTACACCTACAAGAACACCTACAAGAACACCTGCGGTTACACCATCGGTTACTGCGTCACTTCCATCAATATCAATAACGTATATAACGGATGATGTAACATGTAACGGAGGTTCTGACGGATTTATATCAATAAATTCAATATCTGGTGGTGCTGGAGGTCCATATCAAACTAAACTTAATGCTGGCGGAACATATACAACATTTACAACCGGAACATCTTATACAAGTTTACCGGCAGGTACGTATGATGTTTATGTAAAAGATAGTGCTGGTAATGTTAAAACATTCTCGGTTTCAATTTCACAAACAAGTGCAATTTCAATATCATATAGTAACGGTGTAAGTTCAATAACTGCATCCTCAACTGGTGGTGTTGATAACAAAACGTTTGAATTATGGCAAGACACCGCATCACCATATAATGTTGGGGAGGGTACAAATATTTCGACACAAGCGGGTATCACAAGTGGAACTAATGTGACATTTACGGGACTATCGTCAGGTTATTATTATGTTAAAGTAATTGATGCATATGGTTGTGTGGCTTATACACCAATAATAGCATTGTAAACTATTTATAAAATATGGCAGTTAACGTAAAGGCAAAATATAATAAAATACCTCATGAGGTCATCGGTCCATTTACCGCCACTTTAGAATATTTTGATTCTTCGGGGTTTACATTTAATTCGGGAAGTTCGGCAACATTATTGAGTACAACAGGTACAACAAGTTCAGGCTCTGTTGATGTTTTTAATATTGGTCCATTATATAATGTTTTAAAAACAGATTTAACTCACCAACAATTAATTAGTGGATTTACATTTAATCAAATAAAATGTGGTGACACTTATTTAGTATTTCAATCAACCGATGTATGTTATAATAGTTATCGTGGTGATTTATTAGGTTCAAATGGGTATCCTGTTTTAAAATTAACGGTAACAAACGATGACCTTGATAGTGTAAATGTATCAAGTACATTAACAGTAGTACCATTAAATGATTCACCGGCACCAATTCCATCAAGTATTACTGTGTCTACAACAAGTGGTTCTAATTTTTCTGAAGTGATATTGGGTAAGGGTTCTTACAGTTTTAATTTTAACATTACCGCAACATCACCTAGCACTAATAAAAAAGTGAAAGTTGAATTTATTGAGTGCGAGACAATTTAAAAGATTTATTTACACCAAATTATTCATTATATTAATCCAAAAGTATTCTAAAGATATTTACTAGAATACATTATTAATTATGCCCGATTTTGGAACATTAGAATTTACAATACCATATGGTACCGGACAAACAATAGAACAAGATTATATAAATTATCTTGATTCTGGTTTATATGAGGATTTAAATAATGTAGGAAGTCAAGCGGTTGAACCATATCCATATACTGCATATACTGAGTCATATACAGGGTTTACTAATATAACTTATTATAATGCTATTGGATTAAGTAAATTATCTGAATATAAAAAATATGGTGGTAGTGGGTATACAATCTCATATGATGTGGATATGGGTACAAATACCACCGGATATACGATTGATGGAATTTATTATGTTGATTATCCCGAAGGTTATACAATATTAACGGGAAATACGGTAGGTTTTACTAAGGAAGAAGTAATTTTTGAAGTGTTATCCCGTAACGAACATTTTTTAGGATTTGTCGAAGAACCAAAAATTTATTCAGACATTTTTGTTGAACGAGGAAAACAGGGTGTAATGGAAATGAATTTAAGATTGGGTGAAATAGAAAATATAGGAGAATTAAGTGTATATGGTAATGGTTATTTTAAAGTGAAAAAACAATAAGATTTATATTTATTAAATAAAAAAGAAATGGCAGTAGGTTCATATGGTATAGTTAGACCGGCAGACGTATCCCCAGCAGATGTTGAGATATATTATCATTATACATCAGGTAGAACGTCTACAGCACCGGTTACACTAAAAAAATTAATATCGACAGATGTATTGACACCTGTATATCATAATACTGATACAACAGATGATAATTCAGCACCTAATGCTGAGATATTGGGTGGATTATATAATTTAAAATTAAGTGCCGATGACTTTTCAAATTTAGGAATATATACATTACATATTCGTCCAAAACAAATTAGAACAACAATAACCGATTGTGGTGTTTTGGCGTCACTTCCATCTGTAAGAGGGTTAATAATCGACACATCAAACGTACCTGCTGAAGATAAAAATAAATTTACACCACAGGGAATGGTTGGATATCGTGTTGAATACATTAACACAACAGATAATAGAACAAAAATACCAAACTTTTATAGAGTTGTAACATCATCATTTTACTGTCAGGCAATAACGTCAAATTTATCAAATACAACAGATAAGGCGGTAAGATATCAATATACAGACCAAGTAACTAATTTAATATTCATGACGATAACACCTTCGTCATCACCATCAACAAGACCAAACGTAATTCCATTTATTGGACAACCAGGTCAAAAGGTTATATTAACTAATACGTTTGTTAATCCAACAACTATTGAGATTGATATGGTAGAACATGATGCAAGTACATTAGCACACGCATTGTACGGTAATCAAACTAAGGCGATTCCTCCTGGTATCTACACAATCTACGATGAGAATAATGAAATTTACAAACAATACAACCTTTACGAAATTAAAGACGAATTTAGTGAGACACTATATGAGGTTCGTGAAGAAAGAACGGATATTGATGAAACATTAGGATTAGAAAATATTACTAACGTATAATGGCAAAAGTAGTAAAATATAAAGTTCCAAGTCAGGTTGCCAGTGGGGCACAAACATTTAGTGACAACTTAGTCGGTACTCAAATAACCGATGGTAGTAGTCAATTGACCAATACTAACTTTATACTTGACAGAGCAACACCTGAAAAAGATAGTAAAACTTTTTCAACATCACCATTCTCCGATTTTTTAACTTTAGATACATTAAAGGAAGAAAAAAACGCACCGAAGACTAATACATCAAAAACAACAACAGATACTATTAAGTTTAGACCGTCAAGAAAAGATGCTGGTAGGTCTTTATTTGGTTCATTAAAAGAAAGAATCAATATATCAATCGGTAGAATAATAAGTAAGTTTCCTGCAACATTATACGCTGATAGTACAACGATTGCAAAAACTACAAATTACACCGCAGAAAATATTAGTTACGATAGTAACACAAATACAACCGAATTTAATTCACAACAATCAATTTTCTATAATCCATTTGATATTGTATTGGCAAAACCAAACAGCAATACATTAGTACAAACAGATAATGAAATTAGAAATTTTTATTCATCATATAAAAATTATGCAATAATCTATAATGGGGTTACATATGACATAACAAATTATGACGAACCAACATTTGATAATAACTACGTATCAACATTTGAGGTAGAAGGTAATTTATTTAGTGGTAGTACTAATGTTAATGTTAATTTTTTAATAAAACCAAATGATGGTATTATTGAAGAATTCTTTAAAAACTTAGATGACCTTGAAGAATTATTACTTAATAGAGAATCAAGTCCAATTTATACGGCATCTTTTAGAGTGCCAAG
>JACCDW011784201.1_pt1 | contig 12839 bp, 12 predicted proteins | sample 7449781 | NCBI WGS metagenome assembly JACCDW01 (sample SAMN15323449, study PRJNA562643) | freshwater metagenome | isolation source: river surface water | place: USA:Blue River Watershed | collected 2017-08-18 | reverse complement strand
TGGCGCGGTGCGACGATGGAAAACCTGCGCATCCTGCAGGATGATTTTCCGGATCTGAAGCTGGTCAAGCTCGAACAGAATTACCGCTCCAGCACGCGCATCCTGCAAGCTGCGAATGCGGTAATACAAAACAATCCGAAGCTGTTCGAAAAGCAGCTGTGGTCCGAACACGGCATGGGTGATCCGGTGCGTGTGATGGCGATGGATGATGAGGAAGCTGAAGCCGATCAGGTCGTGATCATGCTGTCAGCGCACAAGTTTGAGCGCCGTGCAAAATTTTCTGATTACGCGATCCTGTACCGGGGCAATCATCAGTCACGTGTTCTGGAAAAGTCGCTGCGCCGCGAGCGCATACCCTATGTGATGTCCGGTGGTCAGAGTTTCTTCGACCGTGCCGAGATCAAGGACATCATTGCTTACCTGCGGCTGATTGCGAACGGCGATGATGATCCGGCCTTCATCCGCGCAGTGACCACACCACGCCGTGGTGTCGGACAGGCGACGCTGGAGACCCTGGGCGAATTCTCGAAGCAATGGAACTGCTCGCTGTTCGAGGCGGTGTACAAGGGCGGCATCGAAGCAAAGCTGAACGACCGTCAGCTCGCGCCGCTGCGTGAATTCTGCGATTTCATCAATCAGCTCGAGTCGCGCGCGACGCGCGTCGGCGCCGCCGGTTCCGGTGAGAACGCCGGTGCAGTGCTCGACGACATGATGAAGGCCATCGACTACGAGAACTATCTGTTCAATACCTTCGACGACAAGCAGGCGCAGGACAAGTGGCAGAACGTGCTGGACTTCACCGGCTGGCTGAAAGAAAAAGGCAATGGCGGACGCGACGGTACCGCTGAAGAAAAGTCGCTGCTGGAACTGACGCAAATGGTCGCGCTGATGAGCATGCTGGAGGGGCGCGATCAGGAGCCGGATGCCGTGCGTCTGTCAACGCTGCACGCGGCCAAGGGGTTGGAGTTCGGTCATGTCTTCATGGTGGGTGTCGAGGAAGGGATCCTGCCGCATAAAGGCGATCCGGATGCGCCCGCTGACGTCGCCGCGCAGCGCATCGAGGAAGAGCGAAGGCTGATGTATGTCGGCATCACGCGCGCGCAGCGCAGCCTGACGATCACTTGGTGTAAGAAGCGCAAGCGCGCACGCGACAGCCTCCAATGCGAGGCATCGCGCTTTATCAAGGAAATGCGCCTCGACGAAGGAAATGCGCTGCCGCAGGAAGACGAAGTACTCACGCCGCAGGACCGGCTTGCGAACCTGAAGGCGCTGCTGCAGAAGCCGAAGGTTGCGTAAGCGTGGACAAGAAGACGCGTTCCGGTTTCCGTAATCCGCATGATCTGCCGGTAAAGCTCTGTGCCAGCTGCAATCGCCCGTTCACCTGGCGCAAGAAATGGGCAGCGAACTGGGCCGAAGTGAAATATTGTTCGGACGCCTGCCGGGGCAAGGCGAAACCGTGATGAAAGGAAGCTGATGGAAGAGCGACTGGTGGATATCGACAGCAAGCTGGCGAATCAGGAATACCTGCTGGACGTGCTGAACCAGACCGTTTATGCACAGCAGAAAAAAATCGACGAACTCGATGCGCTGTGCATCGCGCTGGCCAAGCGTCTGGCCGATATGCATGCGCGCATTCCTGATTCGCTGCCGGCCAACGAAAGGCCGCCGCATTATTGAGCCAGCATCATGATCAATGAAAAAATCCTTGCGTCGTTGCGCAGTGAAATCAACGAACAGACCGCGCAGATGCACTGGTCTGAGCTCGAACGTTTTTTTGCCAGCGGTAGTGTGATCTGGGTCGCGGGCGAACTCGATCTGATCGACGTCGGCGCGCGTATCGCGGCGGATGATAAGGACAGCGTGCTCGGCTGGATGAGCGCGGGCTTGCTGCGCAAGGTCAGCGATGAACAGGCGGGCAGCTGGCAAGCCGATGATGTTCTGCTGTGGACGGTTGTTGTGAAGCCGTGGATCCTCGTGCAGCACGACAGGCAACATCCGCCGGCGACGCCGCAGTAGGGCGGCTCAAAAACAAATGCCTGCTTGCGCAGGCATTTGAAATTGTGGCGGAGCGGACGGGACTCGCCCACATGCTGCGGGCCGCGGAATCGCTTGCAAGCGATTCCCTTCGATTCCCGCCGAGAGCCAAACTATTGGCTCTCTCCGCTCCTGAAAAGACAAATGCCTGCTTGCGCAGGCATTTGAAATGTTGGCGGAGCGGACGGGACTCGAACCCGCGACCCCCGGCGTGACAGGCCGGTATTCTAACCAACTGAACTACCGCTCCATTCAAGCGCTTGTGACGCCCGAAAGCGCGTGATTGTACCGAAGTCCTACCGCTGTGTCGAGCGTGAAACCTCCCGGTTAGAATGGACGCTCGAAAAATCCACTCAGTACGCATTCATGAGCATCAGCTGGCTGATTACCAATGCGCTGGCCTCATTGCTGCTCCCGCCGCTATCGCTGGTGTTGCTCGCAGCATCGGGCTGGCGGCTTTCGCGGCGTTGGCGCAAGACGGGTATTGCCATCATCTGGATGGCTGCAATCGTGCTGGTCGGACTGTCCACACAGGCCGGATCACGACTGCTCATCATGCCGCTCGAAGCGCGCTCGCTGCCGGTACCCGATCTTGCTCACAGCGGTGCGCAAGCCATCGTGGTACTCGGGGGCGGTAAGCTGCTTGACGCACCGGATGATGCCGGACGCGATCAACCCACACCCACATCGCTGATGCGCCTGCGCCATGGCGCGCGACTGCAGCGGCTGACCGGCTTGCCGGTACTCGTCAGCGGCGGCGCGCCGGAAGGCGACGGCGACAGTGAGGCGCAGGTGATGGCGCGATCGATGAAACAGGATTTTGGTATCGAAGTGCGATGGGTGGAGGATGCGTCTCACAACACCGCGCAGAATGCGCAATTGACCTACGTCAAACTAAGTCAAGAAGGTATTCGCCGAATTCTGCTCGTCACGGACGCGATGCACATGCCGCGTGCGCAAGCTGCTTTTGTGTCAGCCGGTTTCGACGTGGTGCCGGCGACCACCTATTTTCGCGCGCGCCGGCCGCTGGACGCGGCGAGTTTCATTCCGAAAGCGCGCGAACTGGAAAACAGCAGTTACGCGATCCACGAATGGATAGGCCTGCTCTGGTATCAGATACGCCGCGAATTTGCCTGAGCAAAAGAGAAGGTCTTTGCCGCAGCCACGCAGACGCGGCAGTATGATTTTCAGACCGATGCCGACAGGAGAACAGCGATGCCCGAATCCACAATTGCCACCACCCGTAATGATCTGAAGGCGCTGATGCGCGATGCGCAGGCCTTGCTGGACGAGGCGGCCAGCGCCGGTGGTGCGAAGGCTGAAGAGCTGCGCTCGAAGGGCCTGAAAATGCTCGACCATGCGATCGACCGCGCGCATGAGTTACAGGACGCAGCGCTGCGTCAGGGGCGCAAGATCGCGCATGACACCGATGAGTATGTGCATGAGCATCCGTGGCGCGCGATCGGTATCGCTGGTGCTGTCGGCGTGCTGATCGGCATGCTGATTGCCCGTCGCTGATCGATGGGTAGTCCCGCGCATGAGGCGGAACCCGGCCTCGCTTCCGCTGCAACCAGCTTCGTCGGCCATGCGCTGAAACTGCTGGGTGTGCGCGCGTCACTGGCCACGCTGGAGCTGGCTGACGCGCGTGATGCAGCGCTGCGTGTTTTGCTGCTCGGTGCTGCGGCGCTGGGCGCGGCCGCGCTGGCATTGATTAGTGTGTCCGCACTGATCGTGATGCTGGCGTGGGATACGCTGGGCTGGCGCATCCTGCTGATTCTCACTGCCGTCTATGGTGCGCTTGCCGCTGGTTTGCTGTGGCGAGCGCGTGCCATCGTCGCGAGCGGACTGATCGGTTTGCCGCTGACCTTATCCGAGCTGCGCAAGGACCGCGCGGCATTGTTCGGCGATCGCGGCGTCGGCGAGGGCGACCATGAGTGAGCGAGACGCCCGTCGCAAGATCCTGCTGCTGAAAGGGACGCTCTATCGTCTCGAGATTCTGCAGGCCAGGCACACGCTGCGCGGCGCAGGCAGCGGCAAGGTGCTGGTGGGTGCGCTGCCCGGTTTGCTGAAGTCGGTATGGACACGGCATCGTTCGGCGCTGCTCACCACGGTGCTGCCATGCTTGCTGGGGCGCGGTCGTCTGGGCCGGCTTGCGCGCCGGATGCTGCTGGCGGCAGGCGGTGTGACCGCCTTCTGGTCCTGGCTGAACCGGGCCAAAGATACCGACGATGACGCGCCGCCCAAGGCTTAAACCAGCGCAATAAAAAAACCCGGCCGGGGCCGGGTTTTTCAGGACAGGGAGCGCGACGACAGCGCGCTGATCTCTGTCACTTACTTGGCTGCCGGCTCCTTGAATTTCGCGCCGGACGCGTTCGCCATGTGGACTACCGCGCGAGCCACTTCGATATCGTTCAGGTTCGGGTTACCGCCCTTGGCAGGCATGCCGCGAATACCCTTGATTGCGTGCGACACCAGTGTGTCATAGCCCTGAGCAACGCGCGCCTTCCATGCGCCGGCATCGCCAAATTTCGGTGAACCCGCCACGCCCGCAGCATGACACGCTGCGCAGGCTGCGGTGTACACCTGCTCGCCAGACTTCAGCGCGACAGGTTTTTGTTCTCCGGCCTTCATGTCGCCCGACGCCTCAGTGGCGGCCGACTCATCGATCGCACCTTCGAGGCGGTAGCCCTGGTCGGCCACCGGCTGAATACGCTTGGCAATCGCTTCCGGCGACTGCGCATCAGCATCGGAGCCGGTCTTCGAGGTATTGCCGACAAAACTCACCAGCAGAACGATGACCGCAATCGGCACCACAAAGCTGGCGACGATCGTCGCGATCAGCTGATTCGGGGTTTTGATCGGGGACTCGTGATGGGCGTCGCTCATGATTTCCTCTTTGGATGTTGGCGCAAGACCAAAATGGCCGCAAAGCTTGCGATTATAGACGAATCAGCGCACATCCTTCCCGGGCGGGGCGCGTTCATGGACTGCCTGCCTGAAAACCGGTATCCTTCCCGGTCTTTCCCGCGCCGCGGCTGTAGCTCAGTGGATAGAGTATTGGCCTCCGAAGCCAAGGGTCGTGGGTTCGATCCCCGCCAGCCGCGCCAGTCCCTCGTTAAAACCGGTAGCCGACAATGACGCGACCGACCATCGCTTCCGGCCTGATGCTGTGCAGAGAAACCAGATTGCCGCCGCTACCCGCCGCGATGAAGTCGATCGTCGCGCGGGCGAACTGAACATGCTCGATTTCACCGCGAATAAAAACACGGTCGCTTAGCTGGCCCTGCAAACCCAGTCCAATGCCGGCACCACCGATCGTGCGCGTGCCGGTCCGGGTGTTGTTCTGACTGCCAATCGTGCTGCGGGAAAGGTCGGCGTCGGCGTGATGGTAGGCGAGCAGCAGGTAAGCCACGAGACCTTCTCCCAGTCGTATCCCCGGTTTCACCGCAAGGAAACCGCTGCGTGCAATCTTCCACCGTACATCCAGCGATTCTGCGCCGGATTCAGCATGCGCCGACCAGGTGCCGCGGGTACCCAGATCGGCGCCGGCTTCCAGCATGGCCACCCAGCGATCAGCGAGCGGAAACTGATAGCCCATCAGCAGCGTGCCGCCCGAGCTGTAACGGGACTCGGAGGCGTCGATCGTGACCGGCGGACCATCGAAGATTTCCGTTGATTGCATGTGCGGACGCAGTGCCTGCGTCATCAGTCCGCCGGCAATATAAAAGCCTTGCGCCGGCTCCGCATATCCGGCCGACGACAATAGCAGCAGCGACAGCATCGATAACATGCGCATCATGAGCATCACTCCGATGGAAACGTGGAATTTCACGCTATCACCGGGTGCGACCTTGGCCTGTATCCGTCGTGTATCAGAACTGGTGGTTTTGCGACAGGCAGGCTGCGATGCCTCGGCCGCCGGTCTGTTACTCAACGGTCAGCGCTTGTAGCCACCAAAAAAACAGGCGCCGCAGGCGCCTGTGCAGGGAAGGGTCGTTGAGCGCACTCAGAATGGAATACCCTGCTCCATCTCACGGCGCACCAGCTGCTTGTCCGGCACCGGATCGTCATGCACCGACAGATTCACCTTCTGCTCGGATGGACGGTGCAGCATCCGCAATTCGTCGCCGACGATCTCGGTGGTGTGGCGCTCGATGCCGTCCTTGCCGGTCCACTTGCGTGTCTGCAGGTGGCCTTCGATATACACCAGCGTGCCTTTCTTCAGATGTTGCGCAGCGATTTCGGCGAGCCGCTTGTATAGCACCACGCGATGCCACTCGGTCGCCTCGCGGCGCGCGCCGGTCGACTTGTTCTTCCATGCTTCGCTGGTCGCGACCGACAGATGCGCGACCGGTTCGCCGCTGTTCATCGTGCGCACATCCGGGTCTTGTCCGAGGTGGCCAATCAGCAATGCCTTGTTCAGGGTTCCAGTCATGATGATGTCCTTGGTCGTCTGTCAGGGTTCATGCGTGCTTTCATCATGCATGCACATCGTGTTCGTGCTCCTGTGGCGTCTCAAACGCGACCTTGCGCGTGTCCTTTGCACGCGTGAACTCGTCAAGCGCTGCCAGATCCTGCAATGCATGCGCGGCGCGATACGCATGCGCAAAGGCTTTGTAGAGCGCATCAATGTCCTCGGCTTGCGCGATGCTTTCCTGCAGGCGAGCGCGTTGTTCCTGCGGTAGTCCGGTGCGCGCCGGCTCCTGCGCACCGCTGTCCAGCCAGGCCAGCAACTCGCGTCCGGTGTCGGCATCGGGCCGCAGCATCATGCCGTCGAACAGCCGAGTACGATCTTTGCCGACATGCGCGAGATGCTGACTGTCGAGTTCCATGAAAATCGTGAACTCATACTCGATGCCATCGCGCATCACCGGTGCCAGCCCGATCTTGCGCACGATCTGGCGGCCGGTACGTTCATCTTTCTCCTGCACATACTCGGTTTTCGCGCGCATCGTTGCGATCACATGGCAGGGACTCTGCAGCATGGATTCGACCAGCGCGTTGTGCTCCGGTGTGACCTGCCGCCAGGCTTGCCAGCTGTTCCCCGAGCGGTCCGCGATCTTACCGTGCCGGTCCAGCGAGCCGCCTTCGCCGGTCCACGCATGCGACAGGCTGTCGACGATGATGGTCTGTACACCTGCTGCCTCGAACGCATGAATCGCCTCGATGTAGCGTGATGGTGTAAACGGCGGCGCCAGTTGCAGCACGTCATAGCCTTCCGGCAGCAGATCCGCATACAGATCGCCGCTGCCGTGCTCGGTATCGATCAGGCCAATGCGGCCGCCGAGACCATGCGCAATCAGTAGCGCCGAGTAAGTTTTTCCGCTACCGGCCGGACCCGACATGCCAAGGCGCAGCTTGGCGCGACATTTCGTTGCGCGATGGATTTCAAAGGGTTTCATGGTCGATGTTTCCTTGTTCAATCGATGGCTTTCCCACGGCTCGCGCGAGCCCGCATCGGCGAACCATTGCATGCCGCCGTCTTGGACCCACGGATTACCGCGCATGGCTTCCACGGAAAAATTCACACTCTCAGAACCAGAGAGTGCTTGGACAAGGATGCGGTGCTTTCGCTCAGTCGGATTCGTGTAATTTTGTCAGCGGACTGGCGTCGATGAATGAAGCGATGCCGATGATATGCCACCGGCACCGCGAGCTGCTGCAGCCTAGGACGCGTTGTGTCGCGCGATGAATCCGCCAATGGCTGAAATGCCGCTGGCACCCTTCAACGCGAAGCTGCCGGCAATTTCAGGGGGCGCGCCATGAGTCGCCGGACCATAGAAACGCAGCCCGGCATGCCCCGCAACGCCGGCATGGCTGATGGCGCCGACCGCTGAATTGGCCGGTGATCCGAAGGGCAGCAGATTGACGCTGGTGGCGGCCAGCTTCACGGCCGGGTCCACCTCCGGCGGCAGCCATTCATCAATCCGCAGGTCCAGTAACTGCAGCGTTGCCTGATGCTTCGCGAAGTCGACCGTCACGCTGATATCCGCCGCGATCGGGAACACTTCGGTCAGCCCGTCCGGGCTGTACCAGCCGCGGGCATAGCCAAGATAGCTGACGATGCCGCTGGCCGGCATCGCGCCGATGTCGGTGAGCTGACCATAGGCAATGGTGCCGCGCCGCTCCTTGTTGTGCTCGCCGCCGCCGCCCCACTCCTGGATATTGATCGTGTCTTTGGTAATCCAGCCGGCGACCTGCGCATAGTCGTAGTTCCAGTTCCACAGGCTGCGGTAACCCTTGAAGCCCGGATACGGAATGTGCGCCGGCGCTTGCGTGGCGCCATCCTCATGCAGTCGCATGGTGCTGATCTGGTTCGGCCTCAGCCCGCCATTTTTCCAGTCGCCGCGCGTGAGCGTCAGTCCCTTGTCGGCTGCAGCGATACAGGCTGCGCTGCTGTCATCGCAGGAAGGCGCTGCTTGCTCGAAGTAATGATTGTTCGCGTAATGATCCTGCGTCCCCGTGTAGGTTTCCGGACGGTTGTCCCAGAAAGGATCGCTCTCTGCGGGCAGCGCGGTCAGCGTCGACATACCTTGCGAACCAAGTTGCACACGCCCGCGCGCGATGCCGAAATTCTCGATGATTCTCGGCCGCTCACTCTTGCCGTTCCAGAAGAGCTTCAGGTCGGACAACAGCAGATCGACCGCGCTGATGTTCGCGTCCGCATCGCGCAGCACACGAATCTCGGCCAGCCCGTCGGTGCCCGGCTGCAGGCCGACGGCTTCGGTCACATCGCTGTTCGACGCTGAGAGATCGCTGGTGGATACCGCGATGGTCTGCACACCGTTGCTGGTCAGTCGCAGCGCACCGACCGGATTGCCGACCACGCTGCCGCTGCAGGCGGATACTCCCGGGGGACAACTACTGCCACTGCTGTTGCCACTGCCGAGAAATGCACTGCCGCCACTTCCTTCACCGCCGCAGCCGCTCAGCGCGGCGCTCAACAGCAGAATGAACGTGCTGCTCCCGTTGAAAAATTTCATCACTACTCCCTGTTCATTAGTTGGCCAGATTGCGTACCGGTCTGCACCGGTTCGGCAGTGATGAACTTACGTTCCGAGTGGTTTACTTCATTGAGCGCACACAACGCTACGATGACGATGCGCGGATATCGCCACCGGCATTTATCTGGCAGCAAAAGAAGCATCAGCCGCTACGCGTCAGCGTAGCGGCCTGTCAGCATGTCGTTGTGTCACGCGACCGCAGGTTCCAGCAGGCGACGAGCCGCGTACCATTCGCTAAAGGTATCCGCACGCATGGGCAAACCGATCAGATAACCTTGCCCCTGCTCACATCCACGCTCGCGCAACAAATGCATCGCGGTCGGATTTTCGATGCCTTCGGCGACGACCTCCACGCCGAGCTTTTGCGCCAGCGCCAGTACCGTCTCGGTGATCGCCAGCGAACGGCTGTCGGTATCAATGTGGGTCACGAACGCCCGATCAACCTTCAGCTTGTCGATCGGCAGCTGCGCCAGATGACTCAAACTCGAGTAGCCGGTGCCAAAGTCATCCAGCGCGACTTTCAGCCCGAGACCTTTCAGCCAGATCAGCGTGCGTGTGGCTTCGTCGATGTGGCTCATCACCGCGCTCTCCGTCACCTCCAGTTCCAGGCACTCCGGCGGCATCGTGCCCGCGTCCAGCGCAGCAATCAGCCGGTCGCGGAACTCCGCCGATCTGAACTGCACCGGCGACACATTCACAGCGATTCGTATCGACGGCAAGCCTTCACGCCGCCATGCTTCATATTGCCGGGTCGCTTCGCGGATGACCCATTCGCCGATCTGATGAATCAGCCCGCTGGCTTCGGCCGCCGCGATGAAATCTCCCGGCATCAGCTCACTGCCGTTGGCCTGACGCCACCGAATCAGCGCCTCCACCGAGCACAGCTTGCCACTGCGCATGTCGATAATGGGCTGATAAGCCAGCTCGAAATCTTCTTCATGCAGACTGCGCCGCAGCCGCTGCTCCAGCTCGAACACGCGCACGGTATTACTGCCGATCTCTTCCGAAAAATACTGGTAATGATTGCGGCCATTGGTTTTCGCGTGATACATCGCCGCGTCAGCCTGCCGGATCAGCGTATCGATACTGGTGCGGTCGCCGGGATACACACTGATGCCGATACTGGGTGAGGTATGCAACTCCAGCGATTCGATGCGGTACGGGTCGGAGAGTCTTTGCAGCAGATGCGACGCAATCGCTTCCAGATCGGCGTCGGAACTCAGATCCGACAGTACCGCGATGAATTCATCGCCACCGAGTCGTCCGACCAGGTCGCTGCTGCGCACCGAAGTACGAAGGCGGCGCGCGACTTCCTGCAGCATCAGGTCGCCGGTGCGATGTCCGTAGGTGTCATTGATCGGCTTGAAGCGATCGAGGTCGAAGAACATCACGGCCAGCATACGTTGATGACGACGCGCGCCCTCGATCAGTTGCGCACCGATTTCATAAATCAGCGCGCGGTTGGGTAAGCCAGTCAGCGGATCGTGTTGCGCCGCGTGCCGGAGTTTTTCTTCGGCGGCTTTCAGCTCCGTGATATCCGACACGAAGCTCACGCCCATTTTTCCTTGCGGCGTGTCGGTGACAGTGATCAGCGCCTGAATCGGAAACACCGAGCCATCCTTGCGGCGGCCTTCAAGTTTCAGCCCATGCATCATCGGCCGCACCGTCGGGTGACAGAAAAACTGCGCCCGGTGTTTCGCGTGCGCGCTTCGTTGCGCCGGATCGATCAGGATCTCGATCGACCGGCCGATCAGCTCGCCAGGGGTGTAACCGAACATGCGGTGCGCGGCGTCATTCGCGATCAGGATGTGGCCGCTTGTATTGATGCCGAAAATACCCTGCGCCGATGATTCCAGCAGCGCATGCATAGTGCGTTCGTTGAGCTCGATATTTCGTTTGGCTTCGGCGAACGACGCGGTCAGCTCCTCACGGCGGCGCCGCGCACGCATATGCAACTCGCCGGCGATGCCGTTGACCAGGCTACTGATGAGAAAAATCCCCATCAGCATGATGTCAGCCGGATTGGCGATACGGAAGCTGAATTGCGGCTCAATGAATAACAGTGTCGCCAGTGTCGCGCTGAGCACGCAGGTGAACAGCGCAAGGGACAGTCCGCCGTATAGCGCCGCGACCGCAGTGGCAAAAAAATAAACCGCCACCGGTCCGACTAACTGCATCACCGGCAGCAAGGAGAATCGCAGCGCGGTCAGCCCCAGCACGAGTATCAGCATCAGCAGGTAGGGCTTGAGGCGGCTCAGTCTTTGCATCAGGGGATGGAGTCGGTGCGGGCGGTAAAGTTCAGCTGCCGGGCGAGCCGGGAGTTTTCCTGCGCTCATGGCTGCGGGCTGCCCGCTATAATCTTGGTTTCCTGCGCCAAAAAAGCGCCAGCACCAGACTCCACCTCATGCAACCCCGACACAAAGAACAGATCGCCACACTTTTCGCCGACGCTGTCCGACCCTTGCTGGCCGGAACCGATGTCGCCGCCCCGGTCATCACGCTGGAGCGTCCGCGCGACCCGTCGCATGGCGATCTTGCCTGCAATATCGCGATGCAGCTTGCCAAGCCGCTGAAGAAAAATCCGCGCGAGCTGGCGCAGGCGCTGGCGGAGGCGGTGATGGCCAACCCGGCGCGACAGGGATTGGTGGAAGCCATCGACATCGCCGGACCCGGCTTCATCAACCTGCGCGTTGCGCTGGCCGCGAAGCAGGAGGTCGTGCGTCGTATCTTTACTGATGCGCAGTGCTTCGGGCTCGATAGTGCCGGTGCCGGCACGAAGGTGCTGGTCGAATTCGTGTCCGCAAATCCCACCGGTCCGCTGCATGTCGGTCATGGTCGTCAGGGCGCGCTCGGCGATGCGATCTGCGCACTGCTGGAAGCGCAGGGTCATGAAGTGCTGCGCGAGTTCTATTACAACGACGCCGGCGTGCAGATCGCGACACTCGCGACCTCGGTGCAGGCGCGCGCGCGAGGCAGCAAGCCGGGCGATGCCGACTGGCCCGAGTCCGCGTACAACGGCGACTACATTGCCGACATCGCGGCGGATTTCCTCGCCAGGAAGACTGTGTCTGCTGCCGATGGCGAGCCGGTGACCGCCAGTGGCGAGATCGACGATATGGACTCGATTCGTCGTTTCGCCGTCGCCTACCTGCGCCATGAGCAGGATCTCGACTTGCAGGCCTTCGGCGTGCGCTTCGATAACTATTATCTCGAGTCCTCGCTGTACACCGAGGGCAAGGTCGAGGCCGCGGTCGAGGCGCTGAACCGGGCCGGCAAAACCTATGAGCAGGACGGCGCGCTGTGGCTGAGAAGCACCGACTATGGTGACGACAAAGACCGCGTGATGAAGAAGTCCGACGGCACCTATACCTACTTCGTGCCGGACGTTGCGTATCACATCACCAAATGGCAGCGCGGCTATCACAAAGTGATCAATGTGCAGGGCAGCGACCATCACGGCACCATCGCGCGCGTACGCGCCGGATTACAGGCGGTCGGCTCCGGCATCCCTTCAGACTATCCGGACTATGTGCTGCACAAGATGGTCACCGTGATGAAGAACGGCGAGGAGGTGAAGATCTCCAAGCGCGCCGGTTCTTATGTCACGCTGCGTGACCTGATCGAATGGTCAGCCGGCGATGCAACGGATGCCGATGGTCAGCGCGATCTCACGCGCGGCCGCGACGCGGTGCGTTTCTTCCTCATCTCGCGCAAGGCTGATACCGAATTTGTATTCGACGTCGATCTCGCGCTCGCGCAGTCTGATGAGAATCCGGTGTATTACGTGCAGTACGCACATGC
>JACCDW010837117.1_pt1 | contig 12847 bp, 8 predicted proteins | sample 7449781 | NCBI WGS metagenome assembly JACCDW01 (sample SAMN15323449, study PRJNA562643) | freshwater metagenome | isolation source: river surface water | place: USA:Blue River Watershed | collected 2017-08-18 | reverse complement strand
TTAATACACCCGTAGTGTCGTTTACTTGATATATATAGTCTCCGTATTTAATGTAATCAACATTTAATGGGATAGTCATTCCGCTATCTTTGTATGTTACAACACCATTCGTTAATGTAAGTACACTCGAAGATGTGTAAATTGTTATATCGGTTCCAAAGTTTGTTAACTCACAAACAGGACAAGATACGGTATACTCTCCTTTAACTTTCCATTCTTTATATATTGCAGTTGGTGTTGGTGGTGGGGTGAAACATTCAACACATGTTGCGTATGTTGTGGCGGTTGTTGCGGTAAATACGTCTTGATTTGAAGTTATAAATCCTGTTGTTGGGTAGTATCCAACGACGTTTGTAACATAAGTCCAGCAATCCCCATTACTATCTTGTAAAACATTTGTTTCACAAAGATTAGATGGTGGTACTGCTGTTTGTATAATCATAGTATTTGAGGTACATGAAGTAAAAATAAATTGAGTTCCCATAGGATATGAAGTTGGTGTTGGGGTCGGTGTAGGTGTTGGTGTTGGAGTAGGAGTAGGTGTAGGTGTTGCGGTTGGTGTTGGAGTAGGTGTCACACAAACACTACAATTACCACTATAAGCACTAATCACTAACTCTAAAATTGCATTTGTACTGTCAAAAGTTTCCCTTGTGTATGTTACACATTTAATTTGATCACTAATTACCGCCAAAATTGTGGTTCCTGTTGTTATTGGGGTTCCACTAATTTCAAGTGGTTGTGTTATATAATATTTTTCGAAAGAATTACAATCAGTTAATTCTTTAACTCTTGTACAAATAAAGTTACCTGAATCTATTAAATAAGTAACACTATCTGTTGGTGGTATCACATCAACAATACAAGGTGTTGGTTGTGGGGTTACGGTAGGGGTTGGCGTAGGTGTTACCTCAACAACCGAAATGTTGGCACTAAACCCTGAACATAAATCAATAGTTGGTGTGGGGGTTGGTGTTGGTGTGGGGGTTGGTGTTGGTGTTGCGGTTGGTGTTGGTGTTGGTGTAGGGAAATCGCAATCTAAAAAAACGTCAAAGTCCAAAACACTACATGGGTCATAAGGGGTGGGTGTAGGTACACATACACCTTCGTACATTATAGTTTCATCAATATCAGGGCAATTGAAATTTAAAGGGTTAACTGGATTTGCACCATAAAAATCACAAGACCCACCTAAGGTTGTACTTAAACACCATTTTATACCATCAAAAAATATAAATCCATTACCTGTTGTTCCACTCCAATACCCCTTACTATTATAAGTCCCTGATAGGTAGTAAGTATCATTTAAATCAGTATATGCTGATAATGGTATATCAATGCATAGTGATTCTGAACAACAATAATCCGTACAACCAGCACCGCATGCAGTATTTGAAACAACGTCCCCATCAACCGTTACTGTAATTCCAGTTGTAACACCTGTTACAATTTTATAACAACCATCTATTAGGTTTGTGTCTCCTGTTATTTCAAAACCACTACCTACTGTTGTTGTATATGGCCAGCTAGTTGCACTATAAACTAGGTTATTATAACAACAACTACTTAAAACTACGTCTGCCATTTAATTTGTACTTTATATTATAAATAACTTAAAGTTTATTTTATTGAAATTTTTTTAAGAGAATATGTTGAAATATTGTCTCCAATCCGACTTTACAAGGTTATAATTATTAGGGTTTTTTAAATAACAAAAGTCATAATACTTTTCTTCACTACCAACATACCCTTCTTTTAGGTATTTTTCTATTAAATCTGTGAAGTCTTTAATAAACTCTGTAATACAACCGTTGTTTGGTACGAAAAAACTACCACCATGTATAAATCGATATTGCGAAACAAGATGTAGGTAAGGGTCTATATACGGTATTTGTTCTTCGTGACTAAAAAAAGTTATTTTGTCAGAGTATTTGACATTAATTTTTTCTAAATTAGGCCAATCAGAAACAACTTCGTATATGTCATCTCTAAGTACACCTGCATCCATCCAAACATAAAAATCAGAATTAAAATAATTTTTTTGAATACATTCATTTATGTAAAATATTTTATTGAAGATAACCACATTATATAGTGGTTTAGTCATTTCTGGAACATTAAACTGTTTTTTTGTTTGGAATTCGGGACTTTCCATTATAGATTTAATTTTATCGTAGTATAACTTATAAGACATTATTTGAGAAACATCACTAACAACAAATATTGTTTTATCAAGTTTTGGATCTGCGAATAATCTATTTTTTTTAATTTCGTCTAAAAGTTTTTGATCCGTAAAAATAACCATCTGATTATCATACATTAGTAGTGAACGCATCCAATGTAAGTATGAACCATAACTTAAATTGTATGAGTCCCATGTGTCTCTACCAATATCAAATAATGCCGTAACTATTGTTGGGTTTTTTATATTCATATTTTTCCTGTTATTCTTTCTACCCAACCAGCGGTTTCTGAATGCGCCCAAACAATCCATTCATTTGGTTTGGTTATGGAGTCAAATTCTCTCCAAATATTCATTAAATTATTGTTTGATTTTAAATGTCCTTCTAATTCGTTTCTATCACAATCTTTTCTAAAAAGTTCTTTTCCATTTTCATCTGAAAAAATTACAGCCCAAAAATCATAGTCATTATGTTTAAAAAGACTTTTATCAACATTAATACAATGCTTAAAAGGAGTTGTAAAACTTTTTATCCATTCGTCCTCAGTTTTAAAATCGTAAGGATTTGGTGGGTAATTTTTATCCAAAGTGTACTTTTGAACTCCTCGTTTTTCAAATAGAATTCCTGCATATTTTTCATAATCCCTGAGTGTCCTTATAGTACCAAACCCATATTTACCTTCATGTCCATCTCTAACACTTCCATCCATAGCAAAAAGCTGTCTATTTAAACTGTGTGCCTTTTCATTCAATTTCCACCATTCTTTGTCGTCATCCCAATGTTTTGTTCTACCATTTCTTGTGTATTCGTGCCATATAATGACTTTATGTGGATGAAATAAATCATAGCCATGAGTGTATGCCCTCACGGCTATTGAAATTTCTTCTCCATGAAAATAAAAATCAGGGTTATGTTGTACTTCTTCTGAAAATTTACCAATTGTAAAACAAAAATGCGCAGAATAAAATCTTGCAGGTATTGGTTCTGACAAAGACTCCCAATTTGGTATTACCTCAGGTAAAAAAAATACCGCACCTTCAGGTATAAATCTATCAAAAACCATCCTCCAAGGTACGGTTACTCTACCTTCAGGGTCGTTTTGTGGATTATAAGATGAAACATAACTAGTTAGTAATGGTTTGTCATAACCATTATTTTTTAAACTTTCTAACATGTCAATTAATGTTTCATCCCAATTTTTCTCGAACCTCATGTGTGAATCTATTTGCAAAGTATAGTCTTCACCATTATACAATTGTTGTACTTGATTTCTAGCCCAACAAACACCTTTTGCTTCATTGTACAAAACATTTATAATACGAAATCTATTATCTTTTTCGTACTCTGATAAATTATCAAAAGTATCGTCAGGATGATACTGACGACAAATACCAAAAACCAAATTTTCAGGATTTTTTGCGTTTTCTAAACAATTTTTTAGTGTAGGTATTAGTTCTGGGTCTCTATAAGACGCAATCTGTATAAAAATACTCATTAATTCATTTTTTTAAAAAATATAAAAACAATATAAAAAATGAATATTAAATTTTAAGGAGGGCATACACCACCCGAACAAAGTCCGTAATAAGCCGACGCACCATTACCACTTAACAGTATAGGCGCTGTTGACATACAAACATTAATTGTAACCCCTCTACCAACAACTGATGTTTGTGGGGCAGATGAACAATCATGATAACCAAATGTAGCACCAGTCGGACTTAACCCTTCTAGCGTATAACAATAACACGGTAATGGTGTTGCCGTTGGTGTGGGGGTTGGTGTGGGGGTTGGTGTAGGGGTTGGTGTAGGGGTTGGTGTTGCGGTTGGTAGAATAATTGTAGAACAGTTAGGTAACTGTGACGCCCCTACTATTATATTTGTAGTAGAAATTGTTTGTATAAATGTTAAAGTATAAGGTGGTAAAGGAGATAATGAGTAAAGTTGTCCTCCGCCACCAACCAAATAAATCAAAGTACTATCTTCATATAAACCAAAAGAAGAAAGCGCCAATCCCAACGATACATAATTTTCAAATACCCCTGTTGAATAGTCGTATTGGTATAAACCATTTGCACCACTAGTTACGTTATTTAGATTTATAAGTATTTTTTTAGGGGTAGTATTTGTTACTATTATATCACCAGGGTTAATTGCCCCTACTGGAAGTGTTGTAATATCAGTGTAAGTAGCGGCAGTAGTTGTAATATCCAATTCCACTAAAACATGCGGTGTTCTACTTGTGTCTGTTGTAATTAACTTTGTGTTATTACCAGGAACAGATGCTAATCCATTACCCATAACGACAGGTGATGATGTGATTAATCTATTAAGTGTTTGTGACCAAGGGGTTAATATTATATCATATTCACGAATAGTACTACTCGAATTAATCCAAAGTTTGGTTGTGTCGTGAGCAGTATCAAGTAAACCTGATGGTGCGGTGAATAACAAATTTTTTGTATTGGTAAGTTGATCATAACGATAAACACCTCCGTTTATTTCCAATAAAATAATATCACTACAACTATATGGTGTAGGGGTTGGTGTAGGTGTTGCCGTCGGGGTTGGTGTTGGTTCACATGGTGTTTCAATAATTTCAACACAACCATAGTTATCAACTATTTTTAATTTTAATAATTCTAAACTTGGAAAGTAGTTGTCACTATCAATAACAATATTTGGTGGTATTGTTGTAACTCCTGAAACATAAAAACAAGATAGTAAATCCCATGTACATAGATAAACGTCATAAGGACCTGTTCCGTTTGTTACACCACTTATTTCTATCAACATATTTTTAACAGTATATTAAATTAAACCCATCCTCAGTTTGTATATCTTCACCAATTTCAGTTAAAATTACACATAAGTCACCAGGACAACTAATTAATGTAAAAAATTCACAACCAACACTATCAATAACTTTTATCATTAATGTGTTAGCAGTAGAATAAAAAGAATTCAAAACATAAGTACCCCCTGAAGTACCTAATATTGAACAATTATTACCATATTCATCGCAAACATAAAAAGTATATGGTGGTACCCCACCAGTTAATCCGGTTATATATAATTGGGTAGGCATTACGGTGTTGGACTTGGTGTTGGTGTAGGCGTTGCGGTAGGCGTTGCGGTAGGTGTTGCGGTAGGCGTTGCAGTTGGTGTTGCAGTTGGTGTTGCAGTTGGTGTTGCAGTTGGTGTTGCAGTTGGTGTTGGGCAAGGGAACAATTCTAATTCACAAACAACATCAAAATTAATCGTCAAATATAAATTAACTTGTTGATCAGCTAAAGGGTTTGTGTCCCCGCTACAAGTTGACGTTATCTGCAAGGTATTATTAATTGGATCGACATTATAACTATCAACCTCAGGTATGGTATCTAAAATACTTTCTATTGTTGTTTTCCAAAGAGAGTCTGATGGCACATCACTGCTTGTGTATCCGGTGTAAAAACTTTCATTGTACGTTGTTCCACTTATTTCTAATGTACAAACATATTCCGCACTATTTAAACTACAACCGGTGTATCCGCTTGTTATATCCAAATATCCCTCACCTAACATTTCGAGAAATCCTCTTTTAGCTCCCACTGTGGTTGTAAAAAAATCATTACAAATATTATATAAAGTATACCCTGAACTTATATTACTATTACATGAAATAGAAAAATTGTGAAGTTGTGTACAACCATCACTATCGGTAACAAGAACACTATAAGTTCCCGCGGTAAGTCCTGTTACAGTATCTCCTGTTTGTGAACAACAAACATTATTTGACCAATTATATGTAAATGTTGGCTCTCCTTGGAATATTACCACTTGAGCCTCTCCATCATTTCCTTGTACACACCCAACTGTATTAACCGAACTTGCTAAACCACCACCCGTGGCGATAACTACAGTTTCATTTATTGTGCAACCATCTTGATCAACAACAGACAATGTGTATGTACCAGCGGCTAAATTATTAAATGTATATGATGTAAGGTTAGTATCTATAATTGACTGTCCATCACTTAGAATATAATCCAAAACACCTGTATATCCACTGTTTACATCAACAGATATTGTTCCATTATTTTGCCAACAAGTCGCATCTGTTGACGTAACACTTAATGTAAATTTATCAACAGAGTTTATTGAAAAGTTAGTTGAATACTCACAATTAGTTCCTGTCCCCGATATTACTAACAAATAATTATCATTAGGTAAACCACTAAACGAGTAGTTTTGATTCATCGAAGTATTGCCCGTTACTATTCCACTAGTTTGTCCAGAAAGTAAATAGGTATAATAAATCTGTCCTCCTTGTACTTGTACATATACTCCACCATTATTGGAATTACAAGTTGAGTTTGTAATTGATGTCCCAACAACATTAAACCCATTTATTGGTGATATAAACCCTGATAATAATATCTCACATAAGTTAGCATCTCTAACTAAAACAAAATGTGTCCCGCTAGCTAAATTACTTATTGTAAATGTATCTGATAAAGTATATCCAACTTCATTTGTATCTGCCGAGTAAAAAAATGGTGCACTTCCACCACTTACCGTGAATGTCATTGTACCATCAGAACTGAAGCAACTTGGATTTGTCGAAGTTAATGATGCTAAACCTAATGGTTGGGCAAGTTCAACTACCGCACTTTTAGTTGTTGTACAACCGTTTGAGTCAGTAACAATACAAGAGTATGTTCCGGCAGTTAAACCGGTAATTGTTTGTGTTGTTTCATTTGTACTCCAAAGATATGTAAAAGGTCCATTTCCTGTTAAACCTGTAACTGATAATTTACCTTTATCAATTAAACAATTAGATGTATTAACTTTCCAAAATCCAAAATCAACACCTACACTCGAATTAACTATTACATTTTCTGTATTTGCGGTTGTAAATCCGTTATCATAAATTGTTGCATAGTATATACCATTAGGTAGTGATGTAACATTATATGGTAATGTGTTTGTTTCTATTAAATCATAAAATACGTCATCCTTATAAAGTAAAATAGTGTAAGGGCCAGATAATGAGGTTGCACTAACACTAAATAACCCGTTATCTAAACCACATGTAGTTCCTGACGTATCAAAAATATTTGCAGTAAAACAATCGGATATTGTTACATTTATATATAATTCATTGTTTTGTAACCCTAAAGAATCATTCAATCTAAAAACGTATGTTCCGCCAGTTAATCCTGTAAACAACATAGGACTACTACTTGTTTGTGCAGATATTGTTCCAGGTATAATATTATCTATTGTATATGGTGGTATTCCTCCATATCCTGTAATAAGTGTTGATCCACTTAAAGCGTCACAAGTTCCGGTAACTGTAAAGTTGTAACTTAATTCACCTAAGTTACAAGATATCGAACAAGTACTACCAGAGTCCAATAAAACACCAATAGATGTTGCAGAATATGCTTGATCAACACACACTTCCTCTAAACCGGAAGATAATCCGGTTTGGTTGTATCCGCAACAATCAATATATTCGTAATAACCCCCTAATGTAAATCCTGATATACAAGCCATTTTTTTATTCTATTTAATTACTATCAAGGTCCAGTACAGTTTATTTGTATGTCTAAACCAATATTTATGTAAAGTTTTTTATTTGTGAAGTCATCATAACAACTTGAATTGCTAACGACTATCGAATTACCAGCTACATAGTAGTTCAAACCATAGTTATATAGTTGATTTAAATTACTTGTTATACCACTTAATATTGTTGAATTTGATGGTGTATCAATATACCCATAACCTGTGTAAAACTGTTCTTGTACTAAGACTTGTGTATCTAATCTTATGTCAACATACCAATTAGATATAATACTATTATAGTCACAAATATTTGCATTATACCCATTTGCATTTAATACTGTGTTTAGAATAGTCGGTCCGTTGGTATTCGGGAATTTACACGTCAATGTTTGATCGATGCAGTCGTAAGCAAATAATTTACCGTCATATCTACAAGGAATACATGCCACAGGTATAAATGTACAACCTCTTTGTCTTCTCCAAACAAATTTTTGTCTATGAAAAATTGAATTGTCCATTTTTTGTCCCGTTAACCATAGTGTTGTTGCAGGAACAACCTGTTCTAATAATCTTTGCCAATGATCACCCAATCCTAAGGTAAAATCTATCATTTTTTGATACGTAAACTTATTTGTTGGTATTCCAACTGTTTCTTCTGACTGTAAGTATCTCCAAAAAACGGACTGCAGTGTTGGGTATCCTCCTGTTTTACCATCATAAATTGTTTGTCTGTTTCTCACATTTATAAAATTGTTATAAAATGATTGTGCAAACTCAAAAAACGTTTTTTGATTAGGTTTTGGGTTTATTGATGTCCAATCAATATTTCCCGGAGCAGGGTAAGGTGCCGTTAGAGGCGAATTAGATATAGGGTACCCATATTTGACTGAGGTTTCCCAAACATCATAAGTAATTCCTTGCCCTATATTTGTGTAAAGTTCAATGTTTTTAGAATTGATGACTAATCTATCGTTTTTTACATTATAATTAACCCCATTAAAATTTTTATTATCCCTTCTGTTACCAACCATTTCGGCCGGCCATGATTTTTGGTTATCACCAACTTTTGTTAGTGTATACCCAACGTTTGTCATAAAATCAAACTTTCTAAATTTATCCATATAATCCTGTCCATATGAATAAGGTTTAAGTTTTGATATTATAAAAGGGTTAGTATTGTTAAAAGATGAGTTTTTTGTATCTAATTCTTCTTCAGATCTATGTTGTGGTGTTTTTTCAAACCAACCACTTCCTTTTTGATAAAAATTGTTGTCTGTTTGTTTAGGACTTTTTGGATAACCTCTACTATCAATACCGTACGTATCCAAAGTGTTCGTAACTCTTTGTACCACACCTGTTGTTGTGTAACCTGTATAAGTTACCCCTTGAATTTGAAAGGTGTTGTTAGGATCAAAGATGGGTGTTTCAACATATATCGTACCTCCTGATAAACACGCATATTGTTCATCAAACTTATCAACCCTTATTGGTGCGTCTGCTAAATAAATCACTTCATTAAACTCCAATAAAGCTTCGGGAGCACCAATCATTCTCATTATATATTCCAAGGATTTTCTAGTTCCTTTACTTTTATACATGTATGCGGCATTCAAAATTAAATTTCGGTAATACTGAAAGTCCAATTCTACTGGTGTGTCTGACTTTACTTTACCAGGGTATATTTGTTTGTTAGATGTATTGAATACAGAATCCATCAAACTTTTGTTTGTAATTTGAGATATATTAGTATTGAATCCTAATGTTTGAGCTAAATTTTTTAAAAGTTGTGATGGTATATCATTTTTTGTGATATAATTAACAGAATTCATATACGCCAATGAATCAATGAACTTTTTAACTTCGTCAAAACTTCTACCGTAAATCTGTAAAACTTTTTCCATTCTTTGATCTGGAGTATCAAAATCTTTAAATGAACCTGTAGTTAAAAATCTTGATATTAAGTTTGTTTTTGCCGAATCCATGTTAACCGCCGCGTCATTCAATTGTTTTAGATAAACATCAAAGTCAGTACTTTTAATATCTAAATTCCATTGATCGATTAACGGCCAAGTAGATACACTATCGAACCTTATAAGTTGCCCGTTTACATCGAAATAATCATAGGTAAATTTACAGGTGTATTTTGGTAATGTATTTCTATTTAATAAAAAATTTTCAACTTCATCTAATTCCTCGTTGAAAACTTTTTCTACAGTTTCATCATTAGGTCTGATTATTAAAGTATTTGTCCAACCTGTTGAACCACTAAAAGGATTACCTTTGACAGTAAAAAACAAATTACCGTTATTAAGTGTTGTTGTTGGTTCGAAATCGGTTATTGCAAAAGATTTGTCAGGTGCAGTATAAATTGAATAGCTACTAAAATTATCTGTGAAACTTCTGTATTTACTTACAGGTATGTTACTAGTTTCGACAGCTCTTTTAGAATTTTTAGTATAGTCAATACCAAAAGGATTTGTTATTTGTTTTGTTGAAATTTCAAAACTTGTTTCGTCTCTAATATTATCGTACTCAGCATTAAAAGCAGTATTGGCGACATAACTACCAACCTTAACTCTATTTATTTGCATAGATGCTGGAAATTTGTTAATTATATTAACAATCGCAACTGATATTCTTTTTTGTAAAGAACCAAATTCCGTAAAACTTGTAATTTGTGAAAAATCAAAATTAGGGTAAACTTTAAAGTTTTTTTCTATAATACTTTTAACCTCATCAACACTTTGGATATTCATTCCATCGAGTGATATTGGATCAGAAAATACTCCCAAATCAAAACTTCTATTAGCCTTGTCGGTTGTTATTGGTGTAAATTCAAATACGCCATTAGTCATACCACCTCCATCGGTGATTTGATTACCTACAATGTTGTCCGAAAAAGTTTCAGAACCAACTGGAGGTGCGGGTGGGTAAAAGTATTTTTTCTTAGCCATTATTAACTAACTATGTTTGTAAAGTTTTTACTAAAATCTATGTTATTACCTCTACTCTCTCTAACTTCATATAACATCTCATTGAAGTTGTCTCTGATTTCGAATAGGTTATATTGTTTGTAAATATTACCATTAGTATCATATATTGTATATATCCCGTCTTCAATACTCTTAGTTTGATTACCGTAAAGAGCTAAAGCAATAGTGTCTAAATCATGTTCGGCAATTTGTATATCGATAGACATTGGGTTAAAAAATGTATTTGTTATAATAATATTCTGATCGGGTTGTCCAATATATGGTGTAGCGTTTGGTTTATTGGTTGGTGATGCGGATGGTGTTAAAGTACAAAAAATTAAATCACTTCCGTTTTCAACATATCTATATCTAATTGCTTTTTGTGAACTATTAGTTTGTTCCGCTAAAATTGGTTCACAATAAAATGAAGATGTTATAATTCTATAAAAATTAGGTATTTTGGTTCCGTCTGAATTCAAATATTCTACTCTGAATCCGACTAACCCTTGATTAACGAATTTGTTTCTAAACTCTGATGGAACCGCATTAATATCGATAACAATCCCTTTTACGTTTGGTAATGCGGATAGGACACCACAATCAGATATTACTGTTCTTATTTCTGCCGGTCTTACATAAAGAGTATATATACCTATTTTATTAAATTCAGATGACGGTAATTTTAAGTTATATAGTCCACCTAACAATTCAACATCAGCATTGCCACCTGTTTCTGAGTTATGAAAATAAGGAGTTAAAATACTTCTTGTATTTAATTTTTTCATTATAAAATTTTCAGTTACGTCTCTTGATTCCGTATAGTGTAAAATTATTTCTACATCCTCAGGAGAAACGTCTGCCGGTCTAACTATACCATATGTTCCTAATGCCATTTTTTTATTTTATAAATAGGTTTATATTTAATTTTATATTGTCCCTGCGTTATTAATTTTAAAGTAACCATAACCATATCTTACTAAATCACCAATATTATCAACCTCACCCAATCTTTGTAAATTTTCAAATGCGGAGTACTTACCTCTCTGTATATACACATCACTAATTACCTCAGGTGCCATTACAAAATCCATCAATAATTCGTCTTTTGTTAATTTTTCAGATAAAATATCGTTAGATGTTAATCCCGAACTATTAACAATATATAAAGTTTTTCCATTAGATAAATCAAAATATGAAATTCCATTTATTGTATACGCAGTGTAGTCAGGATTTATGTTAGTTACTTGCCCAAAAGGTTGGTTATTTTTAATTACTAAATTGTAGTCATATTTAGTTGGACCCCATTTTCTTAAATCTTGGAGTTTTGATTTTGTGTACCCGCTAATTTGATATGGTATTGGTACAAAATTACTTGTTATTTGACTCTGAATATTATTTTCTGAATCTCCTGTAAAAATAAAATCATAAGATATTGGTATACCCGACCAGTTTCCTGATTGTGGGGTAAAAACAATATTACCAAATGGGTTAGATATAGTCACACCAGTAAATGGTAGATAAACTTCTTTTTTAATAACCGTTGTACCAAAAACATTATTACCAGATAAAGTTATTGTATATGTTGCCGGTGTGTTTGGGTAAGTATAATTAGTGGTAATGTTAGTTAGTTGCTGTATTGATGATCCGTCACCCCAATCTATGGTAAATGTTGAGTCACTTAAAAAAGTTGTCATTTTATCACCTGAAGTATTAAATAAAGTTAAATCATAAATACCGTTTGGTGAACCACTGTATACAAAATTAGTTAATATGTCTTTCTGTAACACAAACCCATCAAATTCTGAATAGTAACCTATGTCGTTAGTAGATTGTAATAATAAGATTGGTATTGTTAATCCTGTAAAAATTGAGTCTCTTACATCGCATTTACAAACTATACAAGTATTATCCGTACAATTACAAGTCCCTCCACTTAAAAGATAAGTCATACCAGAATACACACTCAGAGTTCTATCCTTTAAAACATCTTCTGTTATACCACAAAGGGTTTCCTCAGAATATCCTGAAAATGGGATTGGTATCAAATCATTTTTTAATACCTCAGGTGAGATTCTATATGAAAGATTGTAACTTTTCATTATGGGTTAACATATTCATACCATTTTATGGGTGTAG
>JACCDW012097895.1_pt1 | contig 12852 bp, 12 predicted proteins | sample 7449781 | NCBI WGS metagenome assembly JACCDW01 (sample SAMN15323449, study PRJNA562643) | freshwater metagenome | isolation source: river surface water | place: USA:Blue River Watershed | collected 2017-08-18 | reverse complement strand
CGTCCATCTGAGCCATCGTGGCCAGCGCCATTTGGTGATGGTCGCCCTGGTTGGCATATTGAATGTGCAGCCATTGCTTTGAAATTCGCAGAACGCGACAGAAACTTAGAAACCGTTATCGACATCCAAGGTGGTGGCAGTGATTTGATATTCCCACACCATGAAATGTCTGCATCGCAAATTCGAGCCCTAACCGGAAAAGAGTTAGCAGCTGCATACGTACATGCCGGAATGATTGGCCTTGATGGCGAGAAGATGAGTAAATCAAAGGGAAACTTAGTTTTTGTATCAAAGTTAATTGAATCAGGAGTAAATCCAGCAACAATTCGTTGGGCACTTCTGAAGCGTCATTACCGTTCTGACTATATGTGGAATCGCTCTGAAACGGATATTGCACAGAATGAAATTTCCAATCTACGCATCAGATTAGAGGGCGATCAAATACCGCAAACTGAAGATTTGATCCAGAGGATTACCTCGTCTATCGCAAATGATTTAGACACCCCATCAGCTATAGCGGCCATCAATAGTTGGGCTGCAAGCAAGGGAAGTGGTGGCAATAGATCAGAATTGCTCAAAGTTTTGGATGCTTTTCTAGGGTTTAAGTTCTAAAAGTTTCACGTATCTTTCTGTTTGCGTAAATATCTTTCAAATTCTTTAGCTAGCTCATCACCAGTTGTTTCTTCAAAATCGGTGTCATCTTTATCTGCCTCTAGCTGCTTTACATATTCACTAATTTCGGAGTCTTCTTCGGCTAATTGAGTAACTGCAATTTCCCAAGCTCTTGCAGCCTCTGCAAGGTCACCTAAAGGCAGATTAATCTTTAAACATTCACTTAGTTCTTCGATTAGAGCTAGTGTGGCCTTTGGTGAAGGGGCTCCAGCTGCGTAATGGGGTAGTGCAGCCCAAAGTGAGATCGCATCTAACTCTCGAACCTCGGCACGATTTTGTAGGATTCCTAAGATGCCAGTAGGCCCTTCATATCTACTTGGTTGGTATCCATACGATTTTGAAATTTCAAGATTGGCGCTAGTGCCAGTAACTGAAATGGGACGGGTATGAGGTGCATCCGCAAGTAACGCCCCCAAATTCACCATTAGATTCACATCTAAGTCTTCAAATAGATCAATCAGTTGATCAGCAAAACTTTGCCACTTAAAAGAGGGTTCTGGCCCGATTACAAAAACGAAATCATTTAATAAGTTTGGATGTCTTGATAGATAAATATTGGTATTCGGCCAATTGATGCGGCGTATCTCAGAATTGTCCATGAAAATGGTCGGACGAATTTGTTGATAATCGTAAAAATCCTCAGAGTTGGTCTCTGCTAATAATTCCATACCCCAAATATTCATCAAGTGAGTAATTACGCCTGTTGCGGCTTCTCCTGCATCATTCCAACCGTTAAATGCACAGATTACGATTGGATCACGCAACTCAGGAATTCGATGAATAAGCACAAGAACACCTTACGGTAACCTTGTCCCGATGACGAGCCAATTTTTCGAAGCAGTGCTCTTTGATATGGATGGATTGACCATCAACTCCGAACCGCAATGGTTGGAAGCGGAGACCGAACTAACTGCAGAATATGGCTACCAATGGACGGTCGAAGACCAGGCTTTTTGCTTAGGGGGTCCGTTATCTAAAGTTGGCCAGTACATGTCTGACCTTGTAAATGGTCAGGAGAGCGGGCCTTTTTTCCACCGACGTTTGGTTGAATTGATGACCGAGAAAGTTCGTACTCGCGCCGTTTTTATGCCGGGAGCACGCGAATTGATTGAGCTGCTAACTAATCACAACATTCCTCTTGCATTAGTTTCAGCAAGTCCACGAGTAATCGTTGAAGCAGCATTGAGTCACATCAAACCAATTCCTTTTAAGACAATCATCTCTGCGGATGAAGTAAATAGAACTAAACCCGATCCCGAAGGTTATTTAAAGGCAGCAGAGCTTCTTGGCGCACAAATTCGTAGATCTCTAATTCTTGAAGACTCACTTACTGGAGTAACTGCAGCTCGAGCTAGCGGGGCCCGCGTTATCTCGGTTCCGCACCTGGTGAAAATAGAACCCGATGACCAAACCAAGGTAATCAGTTCACTAGAAGAGCTATCTATGGATCAATTAAATGAATATTACGCGCAGTGGTTCAATTAAATGCTGGGCAGATATTTTTAAAACTACACCAATCACAAAGTCTGCTTTTTTGAGTTGGCCAGTAATTCTTATCCAGAGAGGTTCGAATATCCTTACCAACTTGTATGGTTTTTGCTTGCGTTCTCTCTAGTTCGGTCAAGGTAGGGGAGCTACGCAATGTTTTCTGATCCGATAAATAGAGAAGTTGAATTACCTTTGGAATTTCTCCATGTAATCGCCACCAAAGCAAGGCATAGAATCGTAATTGAAAGAGCGCTTTCTCCTCATACCCAGGCTTCGGAGATTTACCTGTTTTGTAATCAACAATTCGCACCTCTCCGGTGGGAGCAATATCTATTCGATCTACGTAGCCATGAAGCAAAAGATCTTCTATGGGTTCTAATTCAAGATGCGCTTCCATATGTGTTGGCTCGAATGTTTGCGGATTTTCTAATTGAAAATAGCTCTCAAGTAGCGAATTGATTCGATATATCCATTCGACCTCGCTTGAGATCAATGTAGAAAGCTGTTGATACTCATCTTTTAGTAATTCCCAATGGTGCTGAACCCGCTCTTTGGCCACCAAGATAGTTCTATCTGGTAGTGGTTTCGCTAGAAGCTCCTCAAGAATGTTATGGACCAGAGTTCCGCGTATTGCATCCAGACTTAAGGGCTCTGGCAATTGTTCGATGACTCTGTAGTGATACAGCTTTGGGCATTGCTGATAATCACTGATGCGGCTAGGTGAGAGTCTAATTAAGTCCATACGCAAGCATCCTATCCGACCAACGGAAAATTGATGGATTAGGATGGGGAAATGGCGAAAGAATCTGGTTTCTTTAATTACGGAGATCGAATTCAGTTGACCGATAATAAAGGTCGTCAGTATTCATTCACTATTCAAGAAGGTAAGGAATTCCACACTCATCAAGGATTCATTCGGCACGATGAGTTAATTGGTATCCCAGAAGGAAGTGTAATTAGTATCAATAGTACGACTGGCGTTGATCAGAAATTCATGGCTTTCAAACCACTTCTTACCGATTATGTCTTAACAATGCCTCGAAGTGCCACCATTGTTTATCCAAAGGATTCCGCTTTAATAGTTGGATTTGCAGATATCTTCCCCGGAGCAAAAGTATTAGAGGCCGGAGTAGGTAGCGGTGCGCTAACACTTTCTTTATTACGCGCGGTGGGAGAGAAAGGTTCGGTTCATTCGGTTGAGCGTCGCGAAGAATTTGCGAACAACGCTAAATCAAATGTAGAGCATTATTTCAATGGGCTACCTACCAACTGGACCTTAACTATTGGCAGTCTCCAAGATCAAGACCTTTCAGAGAAGTACGATCGTGTAATCCTCGACATGCTAGCGCCGTGGGAATGTATTGATTTAGCAGCTAAAGTTTTAGTTCCAGGTGGCGTATACATGGCGTACGTTGCAACAACCACACAACTTTCAAATGTTGCTGAAGGTCTAAAGACAGACGGACGCTTCACTGAGCCAGAGAGTTTCGAATCGCTAATAAGACCTTGGCATCATGAAGGTTTGGCGGTAAGGCCAGAACATCGAATGATTGCGCATACTGGATTCTTAATATTTGCTCGGAGGATAGCTCCGAATACGCAATTACTTGCTAGAAGAAGAAGACCATCTAAGGGTGCATATGGCCTTGGAGAAGAATAGTCGCCTTGTTAATTTGGTGATCGCGCTACTAGCCACCAAAAAGTATCTAACGAAACCACAGATCTTTAAAGCAGTTACGGGCTATGACGGAAGTCCTGAAGCTGCAGATCGAATGTTCGAACGAGATAAGGAAGAATTACGAGCGCTCGGTATTGAGATTGAGATGAAAAGTATCGACCCACTTTTTGATGACGAAATTGGTTATCGGATTGCACCAGAGCGATACCGTTTCAATTTAGGTCCATTAACTTCCGAAGAAGTTTCCTTTTTGGCTCTAGCAGCGGAAGCCTGGCGCGAAAGTGCGATATCGGATTTGGCTCGTAACACATCGCTACGTTTGGAATCCCTTGGTATCGCCTCGGATTTCGAGAGCTTCAATTTGAACACTATACCTTTACGAGCGCCCAACTATTTTATTGAGGTCTTAGAATCCATTGAGTCTTCTAAAGTTATTGAAGTTAACTATGTAAATTCTGAGGCTAATGTTGAGCTAAAGGTGCTAGCCCCGCACGGTATATATTCAAAGGGGAGTAAATGGTATTTGTTCGCTTTAGATATAGATTCAGATCAATTCAAAAGCTATCGATTTGATCGCATTTCCGGCAACATAAAATCTACGAAGAGAACATTTGAAAGACGTGAAATATCGCTTCCCAAAGTACACTTCCCGAGTTTTGAGGCTCTAATTGAGATCAGGAGAGATCGCAGTCCTGAGTTAGCTTCAAAAGGCAGACTTATCGATGAGGGCGAGGAGTGGCAAAAATTTAGCGTCATCTTCGAGTCTGAAGCAGCTGCTCGATATGAGATTCTGAAACTTACCCCCGATATCAAAGTACTTGAACCAATCTCCTTAGTTTCAGAGGTAACTAAGGCGCTAAGCGAATTGGCGAGTTTGCATGCAAGGTAATCACAGGCTAGCCAGATTAATTGATCTGGTTCCGTTCATCTCAAGTCACCAAGGAATTGCTATAGCTGATTTAGCAAAGAGATTTAACGTCACTGTAGTCGAAATTGAAAAGGATCTTTGGTTGCTCTATTGCTGTGGCCTTCCTGGGCAAACTCCGTTGGAGCTTATGGAGTTTGCCTTTGAAGATGGATATGTCTACGTCAGAAATGCAGATGAATTGAAGCAACCTAGATCTCTCTCGCAGGTTGAACTGGCAACTTTAGTTATGGGACTTGAGATCATTGCAAGTGATGGTAACGAAACTGCTAAGAATCTTCTTGAGAGACTCAAAGCAAAATTAGCGACCAAAATTGCCGTACAGCCCTCACATTCAGATAAATATATTGTTGAGATAGAGAACGCGATTCAAAAAAATCTGATCATCAATATTAGTTACAAAGGAAAAGAACGAAATGTAATTCCCTATGAGCTATATGTGGAGCACGGTTTCACCTACATGAAGGGCTATTGTCAGACTGCCCAAGCGCGTCGAACTTTCAAATTAGACCGAATTGAATCCTTGGCACTGACAGATATCAAAGCATTGATACCTAACGATGTTTCAAGCTCAAGTGAGAAACTCTCCACCTCAATAAAGATTCATAATGAGATAAGACTTGTTCGTGAGATTCTTGGTTTAAACATCGAAGATAATCACGAAAAAGTTATCCAGGAGATTTCCTTTTACTCAAGAGAATGGTTAATAGGCGAAGCTTTAGCCCTAGGTGGCAGTATCGAGCTAATTGACCCAGAATTAAGAGCGGAATTGGCTAAGCGGGCGCAGGCTGGTAAAAATCTATATCTCGGGTAATCTATCCCTATGTTTTTACGCGAACCTTCACACATTCTGCTTCTCGTCCTAGTGCTTGTGATTCTCTTTGGAGCAAAACGACTTCCGGATTCTGCTAAATCGGTGGCTAAGTCACTTCGAATCTTCAAGACTGAGATGAAGTCAGATAAGGAAGAGGGCAAGGGCGAACCAAAGGCGCTAGATAAAGATAAAGAGCCTAAGGACGAATCCGACAAGTAAAACGTGGCTAGCACCCAAAGCGGCGTTATGCCGCTCCTTCAACATCTAGCCGAATTCCGCAATCGAGTATTCCGCGCTTCGATAATTGTTGCGGTTGGTTTTATCGCTAGTTGGTTTTTCTATAATGAAATCGTTGCTCAATTAGCCACACCAGTTTGTGATCTCAAGTTAGATCAAGCAACCGGAGCCGATAAGTGTGGTGCACTTTTCGTAAATGGTGTCCTTGGCCCAATAAATTTGCAAATCAAAGTCTCATTGATAGTTGGTTTAATTGTCACAGCTCCTCTTTGGATCTATCAAATTTGGGCTTTTATCGCACCAGGTTTACATAAGCACGAGAAATTGAGAGCTTTCTATTTTCTTCTCGCTGCAACCCCTTTCTTCTCAGCTGGGGTATTTCTAGGTTACACAATACTTCCAGTTGCTATTCGGGTGCTTTTTGGTTTTACGCCAGCTCAATTACAAAATCTGATTAATTTTGCAGATTATCTGGACTTTGTATTAAGAGTGATTCTTTTATTCGGGCTAGCTTTCGAATTGCCAGTTTTCCTAGTAACTCTGAATTTACTTGGAGCAGTTTCTGGTAAAACTATTCTCCGCCCCTGGAGAATGTGGATTTTTGGCATAACCTTCTTCGTCGCTGCTTTTACGCCCTCTGCAGATCCGCTAACAATGTTATTGCTGGCACTACCTTTGATCGCCTTCTATTTCGCGGCTGGTGGAATCGCGCTACTTAACGACCGTCGTCGCAATGTGGCTGCTAACGATTAATCCAACCTCAGGTAGAGGTAACGGCGCAAGGGTAGGTCAAGTAGTATCGAATTATCTGACTGAAAGATCCATCCGATATCGAATCGTCACAGGCGCTAATTCGAAGATTTTCAAAGACAATCTCCAAAACGCAGTTGTAAGCACTTCTGATGAGGTGCAGGGAATTGTTGCAGTCGGTGGAGATGGCTTAATTCATATGGTGTTGCAAATAGCTGTCTCTAACTCACTACCAGTTGCCACAATACCTGCAGGAACAGGTAATGATTTTGTTAGATCGCTTGGTTGGGACCCAACCAAGCCACTAGAGCCACTTTGGGCTGCGATCACGCAGGAACAGCATCGAATTGATTTGGGCGAGATAGATGGTGAATATTATGGCGCAATCGCATCTACAGGATTTGATTCTTTAGTCAATGAACGCGCTAATCAAATGAAATGGCCGAAGGGTCCAAGTAAATACAACGTAGCAATGGCTCTTGAGTTGCCAAAATTTCAACCTCTAAATTATCGATTCTCCCTTGATGGGCAAGCCATGGAACGAGAAGCCATGTTAATAGCGATAGGAAATGGTCGTTCATACGGTGGTGGCATGTTGGTTTGCCCAGATGCCGATTTGCAGGATGGATATTTGGATTTGATGATTTTAAACCCAGTTTCTAAGAGAGAGTTTGTTCAAATTTTTCCGTCAGTTTACAAAGGCGAGCACGTTAACCATCCCCAAGTTGAGATTAAAAGGGTTAAAAGCATCACCATAGAAGCGACCGCAGTTTGCTATGCAGATGGTGAAAGAATTGGTCCGCTACCAGCCGAGATAAATATTGCACCAGGAGCACTTAAAACATGGAGGCCATGACGCCAGCTGAGAGGTATGCGGCAAGTAAGAACAAAGGAAAACACCCGAAGGCCACCAGCTTCTTTTCTTCTTTCGATTTCGACCTCGACGATTTTCAAATTGAAGGTTGTTATGCAATAGAAGAGGGCGACGGGGTTCTAGTTGCCGCTCCCACGGGCGCCGGTAAGACGATTGTAGGGGAATTTGCTGCTTACTTAGCTTTAGAACTTGGTAAGAAATGTTTCTACACAACGCCAATCAAAGCGCTATCAAATCAAAAGTACCAAGAATTTGTAGATAGATTTGGTGATTCTCGAGTCGGGTTATTAACAGGTGATAACAACATCAATAGTAACGCCGAGATCTTGGTTATGACTACTGAAGTTTTGCGCAATATGTTGTACACCAACTCATCAACTCTAAATAATCTCGGGTATGTGGTCATGGATGAAGTTCATTACCTAGCCGATAAGTTCAGAGGAGCTGTCTGGGAAGAGGTACTGATCCATTTGATGGAGAGCGTCCAGGTGATCTCTTTATCTGCCACCGTTTCAAACGCTGAGGAATTTGGTGATTGGCTTCAGGAAGTTCGCGGAAATACGCGAGTGATAGTTTCGGAAAACAGACCAGTACCTTTGTATCAGCATGTATTGATTGGAAATCGCTTGCTTGATCTTTTTAATGAAGATGGCACGGTAAATCAATCTCTTTTTAGAAGCGAACGAGAAGCGCTAAGGAGAATCAGAGCGCCGAAGGGTCGCAGCCATTTCGAAGATGAGAGTCGACTTAATAGACCGGAAGTTATTGAAAAATTGAGCTCTTACCAGATGTTGCCGGTCATCACTTTTATCTTTTCAAGACAAGGTTGTGATTCAGCTGTGAAGCAATGCCTTGCAGCAAATTTGCGATTAACCACCACTGAAGAACGTGAAACCATAAAAACTATTGCAGCTAGATATACAGAAACGCTCTCGATGGAAGATCTAGAGTTGCTTGGCCACCGTGAATGGTTAGGTGCGCTCGAACGTGGGATCGCAGCTCATCATGCTGGCCTGCTACCAGTATTCAAATCTTGTGTCGAAGAGCTCTTTCAAAAAGGTCTGCTTAAAGCAATTTTTGCAACGGAAACCTTGGCGCTTGGTATCAACATGCCAGCTAGAACAGTTTTCTTGGAGAAGTTAAGTAAGTGGAATGGTGAGAACCATGTTCCCATTACTCCAGGTGAATTCACCCAATTAACTGGCCGAGCAGGAAGACGCGGTATCGACATCGAAGGTAATGCCGTAATTCAATGGTCACCAAGTGTTGACTCGGCATCAGCCGCAGGACTTGCAGCTACCCGAACCTATCCACTTCGCAGTTCTTTTTCGCCAACTTACAACATGGCAATTAATCTCTTGGATCGATACGGAAGAGATGTGGCTAGAAATTCCCTGAAATCATCTTTTGCTCAATTTCAAGCGGATAGGGCAGTGGTCGGCTTAGATAAGCAGATTCGCAAGAACCAAGAAGCAATCACCGAATACAAAACAGACTCGCTATGCCATCTTGGTAATTTCACAGAGTACGCCAAATTACGTAGAGAGATAAAGCAAGCGGAGACTTTGCTATCTAAACGAAGTAGAATCGATAATCGGCAAAGGGCTCATTTAGAAGTTGAGCTTTCAAATTATCGGAAGGCGTTACGACAGCATCCTTGCCATAGTTGTAATGATCGAGAATCGCATGCTCGAATCGCAGAACGTGCAGATCGTCTTATTCGGGAGAATGAAAGTCTTATCGCTCGAGTTGAGTCTCGCACTAATGTGATTGCTAAAACATTTGATCGAATTACCGAAGTACTAAATCTGCTGGGTTACCTATCTGGAGATGAGGTGACTGACTCAGGACGGATGCTCTCAAAAATCTACGCAGAATCAGATCTTGCGATCGCAGAAGTCATTAAATTGGATCTCTTCAATAAATTGACCGATATCGAATTAGCTAGTTTGCTTTCGGTGTATATCTTCGAGTCCCGCAAGCCTGAAGCTCCAAAGATTCCAAACACCGCGGTACAAGAGGGATTGGAAACCGTTGTTAAAGTTTGGTCCAAGCTACATAACCTAGAGAGTGAATATTCATTGAAAACTCAGAAAGAACCAGATTTTGGCTTCTGTTGGATTGTACATAGATGGGGAAGTGGCAATGGTTTAAACTCTGTTCTTCGTAACTCTGATCTCTCGGTAGGTGATTTCGTACGCGCAATGAAGCAATTGATTGATCTTCTTAATCAAGTGTCCATTGCACAACCTGAGTTACGAGAGAAGTGCAATTCTGCAATTAAGAAATTGGATCGAGGAGTGGTCGTTTATCTTGGAGGACTAGCGTGAGTTTGATGCTCTTAGATAGTGGCTCGCTCTGGTATCGCGCTTATTACGGGATGCCCGATACCTTGGTTGCACCTGATGGCACGCCAGTAAATGCCATTCGTGGGTATCTTGATATGAGCGCTAGATTGATTTCGATGTACAGACCAAATCGACTAGTCGCCTGCATAGACGGTGATTGGCGTCCTTCTTGGCGCGTAGAGCTCTTTCCCGATTACAAAGCAAATAGATTAGAAGCTGAGGGAGAGGGGGAAGAAGAACCTGATCTGCTCACGCCGCAAATACCAATTCTGTTGGATTTGCTCGATGCCTTTGGCATCCCACTTGTTGGCGTAGATGACTACGAAGCGGATGATGTTATGGCTACATATGCAAAAACAGAGCCAGGGCCAATTCGCATTGTCACCGGCGATCGAGATCTTTTCCAATTGGTTAGCGATGATCCCGATGTTCAAGTTATCTATTTGGCAAAAGGAATTTCACAACACGATTTAGTTAACCGAGATTGGGTAGCTAAACGCTATGAGATTCCTGGTGATCGATATGGACTTTTTGCAACTTTTAGAGGGGATCCAAGTGATGGGCTTCCTGGCGTAAAGGGCATAGGAGAGAAAGGCGCAGCTCTCATAGCAAGGCATTATGACAGCGCGGAGTCGGCTCTCAAAGGTGCCAAGTCAGGTGACGAGAACTTGTCTCCCGCTCTTCGTAAGAAGATTATCGAGGGGGAATCGTATTTATCTTTCGCACCTAAATTAGTTGCATGTGCAACAGATGTACCACTACCTAAAATGTCTTTGCAGCTACCAAAGAGGCCACCAAAACTTGATCAAATAAATATGATCAAAGAGAAATACAACCTGGGTGCAAGCGTAGATAGACTAATCGCCGCCCTGAACTGGTAAGGAAATTGCGATGACAAAGCATTTTATAGTTATTCCTACCTATAACGAAAAAGAATCCATCGGCTCATTGCTTAATGAACTAAAAGATCTACAGAATTCGATGCTCGGAAATTGTCACATTCAGATACTAATAGTCGACGATAATTCGCCGGATGGCACTGCTGACTATGTTAGAAAGTTTGCAATAGATAATGCAATGAGTAATGTCGACATTTTAAAGCGTGATAAAAAATCAGGTCTTGGATCAGCATATAAAACGGCTATTAAGTATGCACTTGCTAACATCGAATTTGATTTCTTAATCACCATGGATGGAGATGGTTCTCATCAGGTACAAGATCTAAAGAAGTTACTAGAGGTTGCGGAAATTTCTGAGAAAAGTAGTTTGATTCTCGGTTCCAGGTGGATCCCAGGCGGCGGCATAAGCAATTGGAGCCCATTTAGGATTTGGTTATCGAAGGCTGGCACTAGATACGCCAAATGGGCCTTGAAACTTAAAATCAATGACTTAACTGGCGGATTTCGTGTCTACCCAAGACAGACTCTAGAAAAAATTGATCTTGATCAGGTAACTTCAAATGGATATTGCTACCAAATTGAGATGGCATTTGCAGTAGATCATTTGAATAAACGCGACGGCTTGAAAACTGTAGAAGTTCCAATTATCTTCATTGAACGCGAAAATGGAGTATCGAAGATGAGCGGGAAGATCGTTTTAGAGGCGATCTGGCAGGTAACTAAGCTCGGCGCTGGGCTCCGCGTGAGACCTAACGCCGATAAGTTACATTATGTTAAGTAAATAAGGTTTACTTACAGCTTAGGCAAATTCGCTGATTGGTGGGCAGGCACAGATCAAGTTCCTATCCCCGTGTGCGCCATCAATTCGCCCAACTGTCGGCCAGTACTTACCTCGAATACCCATCACCAAATTAGGCCCTTGTGCAAGGCCTGCTGGGAATGCTGCGATTTCGCGGCTATATGGTCGATCCCAAGTGTTAGAGAGCAAACTTGCAGAGGTGTGGGGAGCATGGCGTAACGCGCTCTCCTCCACCTTTACCTGACCGCTTCGAACCTGATCGATCTCAGATGCAATGATCTTCATGGCATTGATAAATCGATTGATCTCAGTCAAATCCTCGGACTCGGTCGGCTCGACCATCAATGTTCCAGCCACCGGAAACGACATCGTTGGCGCATGGAAACCAAAATCCATCAAACGCTTTGCGATGTCATCGACCGATACACCAGTTTCTTTGGTGATATCTCGAAGATCCAAGATACATTCATGAGCAATTAGGCCCTTATTTCCGGTGTATAGAATTGGGAAATCTTCACGTAATTCGTGAGCGATGTAATTTGCGGACAAAATCGCAACTTGAGTTGCCTTAGTTAAACCATCTCCACCCATCATCGCAATGTAAGACCAAGAAATAGGCAAGATACTGGCGGAACCAAATGGCGCAGCTGAGATAGGGCCAGGGCCTGTACTTGGTCCGCAAGTTGGATCTAGTGGATGGTTTGGTAGATAAGGCGCTAAATGCGAGCGAGCGATTACCGGACCAACGCCAGGTCCTCCTCCGCCATGAGGAATTGAAAACGTCTTATGCAAATTAAGGTGAGAAACATCGCCACCAAATTTTCCAGGCTGAGCGGTACCAACTAATGCATTTAAATTAGCGCCATCAACATAAACCTGTCCCCCTGCATCATGCACCATTGCACAGATCTCAGAGATCGCAGATTCAAAGACGCCATGAGTTGATGGGTATGTAACCATCAAAGCTGCCAATTTATCGCCATGTTCTGCGATTTTGGCTTTGATATCTTCTACTGAAACGTTTCCGTGGTCATCGCATGCGACGACAACTACTTTCATACCTGCCATGACCGCAGATGCCGCATTTGTGCCATGAGCTGAAGATGGAATCAAGCAAATATTGCGCTCTTTTCCACCATTTGCATCTAAATATTTTCTAATCGCGAGCAACCCTGCGAATTCACCTTGTGAGCCGGCATTAGGCTGCAATGAAACTGCGTCGTATCCAGTGATTTCAACTAACCAATCAGAGAGCTCTTTGATCAATTGTCTTGAACCTTGGGTCTGATCAGCTGGTGCAAATGGATGTAGTGCACCAAATTCTGGCCAAGTGACCGCTTCCATCTCAGTTGCCGCGTTTAATTTCAT
>JACCDW011355309.1_pt1 | contig 12855 bp, 9 predicted proteins | sample 7449781 | NCBI WGS metagenome assembly JACCDW01 (sample SAMN15323449, study PRJNA562643) | freshwater metagenome | isolation source: river surface water | place: USA:Blue River Watershed | collected 2017-08-18 | reverse complement strand
GCAAAGGAGCTAGGCTTACGATTAATGAGTTATCCTGAATTCATTTATGAGCATGCGAAAAACAAAAAACGAGTAGCTATTGCGGGTTCGCATGGCAAGACCTCTACCACTGCGATGGTCATGCATGTTTTGAAAGAGGTAGGCATGCCGTTCGACTTTTTAGTGGGGGCGAAATTGGAAGGATTTGATTATTCGTTACAATTGAGTGATGCTCCCTTAATGATTTTAGAGGCGGATGAATATCCTGATTCTGCCGATAATAAACTACCGAAGTTTTTATTCTACAAACCGCATATCGCTAGTATTTCAGGGATTGCATGGGACCATGTGAATGTCTTCCCGACTTTTGAAAACTATGTGCATCAATTTGATTTATTCATTGACAGTTTGGTGGATAATGCTACCTTGATTTACAATAACGAAGACGAGATTTTAAAGAACTTATGTGAGCAAGGAAAGAATGAAAATCGTCTTCAATTAGTTCCTTTCCATGCGCATCCTTTCAAAGATGGCAGTCTCGTATTAGCTAACGGAGATACCGTTGCGATTGAGATTTTTGGAACACATAATTTATTCAATTTATCTGCAGCAAAAATCATTTGCTTAGAGCTAGGTATTCCTGAAAGTGACTTCTGCAAAGCGATAGCCACCTTTAAAGGAGCCGCAAAGCGTTTGCAATTGATTCGCAGAACAGACGAAAACGAACTTTATTTAGATTTCGCGCATGCTCCTTCGAAGGTAAAAGCGACTGTCGCTGCCATGAAAGAAAAACATCCGAATCGAGAATTGATTGCTTGTTTGGAACTGCATACTTTCAGCAGCTTGAATGAAGAATTTATCGGCGAATATAAAGGCAGTTTGGATGCGGCTGATATTGCCATCGTGTTTTATGATCCACATGCTTTCGAATTAAAACGTTTGCCTGTACTTAGTCCACAAGCGATCATCCGTGCATTTGGTAATAACGAGATTAAGACTTTTTCCAACCCGCAACAGTTAAGCACTTTCATCAAACGTGCTTTGGATCCGGATATGGATGTTTTAATGATGAGTTCAGGTAATTTCGGAGGATTAGGCATGGAGCAACTCGCGAAGTTCTTATTCGATTAATCGATGATTTAACACCATAAAAAAAGCCCTTCTAGTAGCTAGAAGGGCTTTTTACTTATACGGCTGTGCTTATTTCACATCCAAGATTTCTAATTCAAATACTAATGGGGAATTCGGAGGAATACCTTGATTTCCTTCCTTGCCATATCCTAAATCAGAAGGGATTATAACTACCGCTTTCTCCCCTTTCTTCATAGACATCAAAGCGATTTCCCAACCTTTGATTACTTGACCATTACCTACTTCCATTTCCATTGGTTGTGCATGACCAAATTGCGGATCGATATTGCTATCGAAAGGTTGATTATTTAAGAAGCGGCCTGTATAGTTTACTACTACATGCGCACCCGCTTTAATAACATTGCCAAAGCCTTGTGCAAATACTGATTTGAAAACGCCTTGCACATTTTGAATATCTTTCAATTGCGCACGCTTGATGAAGTCTTGGATTTTAGCTGCTTGTTTAACAGGATCAGCATTTTCTTCCATTTCTTGTTTCATTTGTGCTTGCATTGCCTCTTGCATTGCCTTTTGTTGATCATTCAATTTCTCTGTCTCGGCTTGCGTCATTGACTTTTTAACCACCACAATCAATTTCAAGACCCCACCAGGCTTCATGAATTGAGCCATTTCTGGGTTATGCACTAAGATAGTATCTGTTGGCATTAAGAAGGCGATACTATCACCCACACAAGCATCTAACAATACGTCATTGATATCCATTGGTTTTTTAGGATCCTTTGCCGTCAACATAATAGGCACTCCCTCTGGATTATCTTTGTTTGAATCCATCACCAAGGTATCATTCAAGTATTGAAGTTGGCGAATGAACACATAGGAGTTAGCACTTAACTTTTTGTGCTTATCACCCTGTCTTAAGGTCTTATATTGTTTACCTCCTGGAAGCTTTTTCCAAGAATCACCACAAGCGGCTACCAATGTAACCAAAGTAAGAGCAAGAATTGCTAATGAAATTTTACGCATATTTTATGAATTCAAAAGATGTTTAATTTTTGGCAAGATAGCAAGGAAATCTTGAACTGTCTCGTCTAATGTTTTAGTGGAGCTACCACCGGACGCATTTTTATGTCCGCCTCCGTTAAAGTAATCTCTGCAAATCTCGTTTACAGCGATATCTCCTTTACTTCTCAAGGACAGTTTTACTAATTTGGTACGGTCGATAATTAAAGCCCCCAAACGAATCCCTTTAACGGTTAAAGGATAAGATTCTAAACCTTCGGTATCACCTGTGCTAATGCCAAAATCCTTCAGATCTTGAGCGGTGATTGCAATATAGGCTGTATTGTATTCAGGTAAATAATGGAAACGATTACTCAAGCAAAATCCTACGAATTGTAAACGACGGAATTGATGCTGATTGAACAATTGATCGTAAATCTCATAGCTCTTAGCCCCTTTGCGTAGCAAGTTTGCCACCACCTCATGCGTGTGCGGAGAAGTGCTTTCAAACTTAAAGCTACCTGTATCGGTCATGATGCCTACATACAAACAATTCGCTACTGCTTCCGTAATATGATCGCTACTTCCCATTTCTAGGATAAAATCATAAATCAATTCACAAGTAGAGCTTGCTTTGATATTAGAGAAATTGATATCCTCGAAACCATCCGGCAATAAGTGATGATCAATTTTTACCTTCAATCCTTTCGCTTGCGCCACATGCTCACCTAATTCATTTATTCGACTCAAGGCATTAAAATCGAGGCAGAAAATAAAATCCGCTTCGTTCACGTGTTTGATGGAAACCGTTGGTAATTTTTCAAAATCAACCACCAAATCATTTCCTGGCAACCAATGTAAGAAACTAGGATAATCTGTTGGCGTAATAACAACAACCTCATGCCCAAAAGATTTTAAAAAATGGTACAGCCCTAAGGTAGAGCCCATAGCATCACCATCCGGCTTATGATGTGTTGTGATAACGATTTTACAAGGAGTATCTAATCGTGCACGAAATAATTCTAGATTCTTCTTCTCTAACATTAGTACAAAGGTCGTAAAATTTAGGAAAATAACTTTCCTTCGCTTGCTTTTATTTACCTTTGCCATCATTTTTTATACCAGTGAAGTACACCGAAGAAATCAATCGCCGCCGCACCTTTGCCATCATATCGCATCCGGATGCGGGTAAAACAACCTTAACAGAGAAGTTCCTACTTTTTGGTGGAGCCATTCAAGTGGCCGGAGCCGTTAAGTCGAATAAGATTAAAAAGCACGCGACGAGCGACTTTATGGAAATCGAGAAGCAGCGTGGTATCTCGGTTGCGACCTCTGTTATGTGCTTTGAATACAATGGCACCCAAGTAAATCTTTTGGATACTCCGGGTCACAAAGACTTCGCCGAAGACACTTACCGTACCCTTACAGCTGTCGATTCAGTAATCTTGGTGGTCGACTGCGTAAAAGGTGTGGAAGAGCAAACAAAAAAATTGATGGAGGTTTGTCGCATGCGTCAAACTCCTGTGATCATTTTCATCAACAAAATGGATCGTGATGGTAAAATGCCCTTCGATCTTTTGGATGAATTAGAACAAAATCTAAAAATCAAAGTTCGTCCTTTAAGCTGGCCGATCAATATGGGTAGCAGTTTTAAAGGCGTTTATAATATCTACGACCAAACCTTACAGTTATTCCAAGCGAAGTCGAAGGATGATGAGAAGATGGTCATTGAGAATTTGTCTGACAAAAAATTAGATAACGAAGTAGGTGAAGCCGACGCCAATCAACTCCGTCAGGACGTTGAATTGGTAGAAGGTGTTTATAATCCATTTGAAGTAAAAGACTATCTTGAAGGTCACTTGGCGCCGGTATTCTTTGGTTCTGCGATGAATAACTTTGGTGTGCGTGAATTGCTAGAAACTTTCATTCGCATCTCTCCTACTCCATTAGCCCGTGAAACCGATAAACGCGAAGTAGCGCCTACGGAAGACAAGTTCAGTGGATTCATTTTCAAAATCCATGCGAACCTCGATCCTCGTCACAGAGATCGTATTGCCTTCATGCGTGTTTGTAGCGGCAAGTTTGCACGTAATACCTTTTATCACCACGTTCGTTTGGATAAGGATGTTCGCTTTAGCAGTCCTTTCTCTTTCATGGCGCGTAGCAAATCCTTAGTGGATGACGCTTTCCCTGGCGATGTAGTTGGTTTGTTTGATACCGGGAATTTCAAAATTGGCGATACGCTTACCGAAGGCGAAAACATGACCTTCAAAGGAATCCCTTCCTTCTCTCCAGAAATTTTCAAAGAGGTGGTGAATAAAGATCCGATGAAGACAAAGCAGTTAGAGAAGGGCTTACAGCAGTTGACAGACGAAGGTGTTGCGCAGTTGTTTACACAGAACTTAGGTCATAAGAAAATCATTGGTACGGTGGGAGAACTTCAGTTTGAAGTTATTCAATACCGCCTATTGCATGAATATGGCGCAAGTGTCAGCTTCGTTTCCTTGCCGTATTATAAGGCATGCTGGATTACTTCGGAGGATAAAGCCAAGATGGAAGAGTTCTGCCGATTTAAACAGAGTGTATTGGGTAATGATAAAGAAGGCAATCTAATTTATCTAGCGCAGAGCGAATGGTATTTGAATACCGAACGCACGAATAATCCAGCGATTAAATTCCACTTCACCAGTGAGTTTAAAAATGATGAAGAGGAATATTAATTACATGCGTTGATCGAGGTTCTTTCCTTTTTCGATATGATCGAAATTAGGGATATACTTCTTCATCAAAGTAACGATACTCTCTTTAGAAATTTGTCCGCTATTAAATAGCTGCTGAAATTCTTCAAACATCGCTTCGATAGCTGTTACAGGCTGTTTAGGTGCATTTCTCACGAAGCCGAGCGCGTTGAATTTATTCATCACCAAATCCTCTTGATCGGTATAAAATTCTTCATACGGTTTTTCACCCGAGGTATCGCTTTCGAAGAAGTAAACAGGATAATGCGTGTCGGTGTTTTTTAACGAAGCTGCAATGGTGCGCGCTTCTTCTTCCGAGTTACAGAATTTTGGTTCAAGACCGTAAGCCTCCAATAGCTTTACGCCAATGGTTTGAAAGGTCTGCATATCTTTTTCAGGATCTAATTTCGGAAAGAAGATAGAGCCAGACTCGCCTAACATACAAGCCAACATACAAAGTTGTCCGCTTTCTTCAGGCGTTACAAAATAACGACGAATATTAGAAGGTCCGCTGAAAGGCTGTTGCTTCAACATACGTTCCATGAAACCATACAACAAACTACCATTGGAGAATGCGACATTCGCAAAACGAGCAGTGGTGATTGGCATATGCTGACTATAAGCCAGAATAACCTCTTCCATCAGCTTCTTTGAACCACCCATCACATTCACCGGGTTAGCGGCCTTGTCGGTGCTAACGCAGAAGAAGTGTTCTGGTTTATGTTGCATTAATAAATCCAAAAGGCGCTTAGCGCGAATGACATTATTATTAATCATCGCTTCAATACTCAATTCATCTTTCTCACTTCTCACATGCTTATGCGCAGCGAAATTAGCGACGATTTCGAAAGGGCCTTTCTGAAAAAATATCTTTTCAAAAACAGGATCGGCAAAACTTACTGGATAAGTAATAAACTCATCCGGTACAAACAAACCTTCTGTGCTACGCACATCACGCACTAATTCGGTTAATCCATTTTCATCGGTATCTACCACAATAACGCGCTTCGGCTGGAAAGGCAATAGAGCACGGATATAACTGCTTCCGATGGTTCCTGCACCACCAATCACTAAAACTGATTTTCCTGCGATAGCAGTTTTTAAGGCCTCGCTATGGTCTAAAATATCCTGCGCAAAATAACTTTCTGGTCGATTTACGACTGATTGAATGAATGGCTTTAAGGAAAATCTTTTCATGCTCCAAAGATACCAATTTTATCTTAAGCTAGTTTTAAGCTATGATTACCGATACAATCTCGCAATTTCCCGATAAGCGCCCAAATCCATTCAATAAATAGTAGCTTTGTTCTATGCAACCCAAATGGCTTAGAATCGTTATTCATTTTATAGCGTGGCTACTATTTTTTAGCCTGCCATTAGTCTTCGAACACCGCCATCATCAAGGTGAACATGTAGAAACAATGTTCAACCTTAACTATTATCGTTGGCCTGTTTTATTATGCGATGGATTATTGATTCTTTTCTTCTACTTGAACCATAACATTTTAATTCCAAAGTACTTTTTAAAAAGAAGGTTTGGGAGCTATTTCGCCATAATATTTATTTGCCTGATCACTTTTATCGCACTCCCAAGTAAGTGGGGAGACAAGGATAAAGAAGAAGCTGGATTCGACATTGAAGCACTTGAACAATTTCATAATTTAAGAGACACCACCCCTTTAACCTTCGGTGAATGGGAAAAGATGGAACGTTTAGAACATGAGGAAAGAGAAAAAAACTGGGGCCTAGCAACAGGACCAGTTCACTTCTTTGAATCATCGATTTTTCTATTTCTTTTGATTTGGCTGATGAGTTCTGGTATACAGATGAGCTCTTTCCTATATGGAATTGCAGAACGCCAAAAAGAGGCGGATGCTGAAAAAACCAAATCGGAATTAAACTTGCTAAAAATGCAAGTGAATCCACATTTCCTCTTCAATACCTTGAATAATATTTATTCGTTGGCAATGCTCAAAGACGATCGCGCAGCCACTGCCGTTCTGAAACTAAGTGAACTGATGCGTTATCAATTGGAGCAAAGCAATTCTGAAAAAGTAGAATTGGATAAAGAGATAAGTTTTATTAAAAACTATGTAGAGCTACAAAGCATACGCTTGTCTGAAAAAGCTTGCATTGAATTTAAGTGCGAGAACAGTAATCCACAGGCATTGATAGCTCCTTTAGTTCTGATTACATTCATTGAAAACGCCTTTAAGCACGGCATTTCAACACATGCAAACAGTAAGATAAAAATTGAACTGCATGCAGAGAATACGCAGTTACGATTAAAGGTAAGCAATCAAATCTTTCAAAATTCACAAGAAGAGGCGCCTAGTGGCTTAGGACTAGAGAATGTAAAGAGAAGATTGCAATTGGCTTATCCTGATAAACATCATCTCGAAATAAAGAATTATGAAGGTACTTTTGAGGTGCTTTTAAAAATTAATCTAGTATGATCCGTTGTGTTATTATTGATGACGAACCATTGGCCTTAGAAATTAGCAAGAGTTTTATAGAAAAGATCCCACAACTACAATTGATTGGAAGCTTTACGGATGCAATAGAAGGAGTAGAATTTATCAGGAAGCAGAAGCCTGATATTTTGTTTTTGGATATTCAGATGCCTGATGTGAATGGCATTCAATTGCTAAAGTCATTAGATATTAATCCGGTAACTGTATTCACCACAGCATATAGCAAATATGCCATAGATGGTTTTGAATTAGACGTTGCAGATTATTTACTCAAGCCTTTTTCTTTTGAGCGTTTTGAAAGAGCCTTTCATAAGGCAAGTGCCATACATGAGCAACGGGTCATGCAACAGAAAAACAAAGAATTGGCCGACTATTTCTTCGTTAAATCAGAATACCAACAAATAAAAATCAATGTGTCGGATGTTCGCTATATGGAAGGTCTGGATGATTATGTAAAAATTCATCTTAAAGAAGGTCGACCTATTTTAACATTGATGAGCTTGAAGAATATGTTAGAGAAGTTAGCTGGACTCCCCTTCCAACGGGTACATCGCAGCTTTATTGTGCCGCTTCATCAAGTAAAAGCAGTGCGCAATAAGAAGATAATATTACTGGATGGTACAACCGAGATACCTATCGGAGCGAGTTATGCAGAAGAAGTAAGTAGATGGTTAAAAGGTGATATTGCTTAAAGCAACTTCACAGCGATTTGATAATAATTATTGACCGCAGCCAATACCTCAAACTTGATATAATAGGCTTTACAGAAATGTTCCCAAGCAGCAAATTCATGATCAGGGACATTGAATTCATCAAACAATATCAAATCGCCAGCTTTCAAAAAAGGCGCTAAACTTGTCAACACGTATAAGGTAGAACTGTAAAGATCCGCATCTAAGTGAATCACTTTGCGTTGTGCTTTGGTTACTTTTCCTGCTTGAATAAATGGAGGCAAGGAATCTTGAAAAAGACCTTTCACAAATTCGTGACGATTTCCTTCTACCTCTGGAATTGGCGTCGCAAAGGCTCCTTTCCCATATCCACCCCAACTTTCTGGTAAGCCTTCAAAAGTATCAAAACCATAAAAGCGAGAATTGGCATGGGTATTATTTTTCACCCAATGCTTGAAGGATGCACCTTTAAAAACACCGAATTCCATGTAAAGAATCTCAGCTTCGTGAAGTGCTTCTTGCTGCATAACGTCCGCATACAAACGATAACGTGCGTTGAAGTCGCGCTTGCGTGTAAAGAAATCATTTAATCCTTTAACTGGATGCTGACTAATCCACTTCGACATGGCTAAAGTTTGTCCGAAGAAAGTCAGTGGCTTAGCTAAAAAGCCTAACCACAGACCTGGACGGAGGAAGAGTATAAAACTCTTCACAAAAGCATTAGCAGCGTATAAGAAGCTTCGCATGAATTATTCTGTTACAGGACTAGCGTCTTCGTTAGTAGCTGTGGTATCTGTAGCATCAGATGCGTTGTCTAACGGAGCGATGTTTTCATCAGCTACGATAGCTACTTCTTCTTCAACGTGATCGATACGTGTTACTGCCGCGATTTCATCCCCTTCGTTCAAACGGATCAAACGAACACCTTGTGTCGCACGACCTGCTTCACGAATATCCGCTACCGAAGTACGGATGGTGATACCCGACTTACACATGATCATTACATCATCATCGTCTTTAACTGCTAGGAAGCCAATCAACTTACCAGTTTTATCCGTTACGTTCAAGGTACGAACCCCTTTACCACCACGGTTGGTGATACGATATTCATCCAAGGCTGTACGCTTACCTAATCCGTTCTCCGTGATTACCATCAAGGTTCTTGGATCATTGGCAGCTAAACAAATCATACCGATAACTTCGTCATTCGTCTCATCCACCTCAATACCTATTACACCCGCAGACGAACGTCCGGTAGGACGAACTTTCCCTTCAGGGAAACGAATACTACGACCACTATGAATAGCCATTAAAATCTCACTCGTTCCATCTGTCAACTGCGCTTCTAATAATTGATCGCCTTCGTTGATATTGATTGCGATTACACCATTGGTACGTGGGCGACTGAATTCTTCTAACAACGTCTTTTTTACAATACCTTGCTTCGTACAGAACACCACATAATGGTTATTGATAAACTCTTCGTCATTCAATTTCTCTACGTTGATATAAGCGCGGATTTTATCTCCTTGTTCTAACTGTAACAAGTTTTGAATCGCTCTACCCTTGCTCGTTTTATTTCCTTCTGGAATTTGATAAACTTTCAACCAGAAGCATTTACCCTTGTCGGTAAACACTAACAAGTAGTTGTGCGTATTGGCAACAAAAACGTGTTCGATAAAATCTTCATCACGTGTGGCACCACCTTGAGAACCTCTACCACCACGACCTTGTGCGCGATACTCGGTTAAAGAGGTACGCTTCACATAACCTAAGTGAGAAATCGTTACAACCACATCTTCACGATCGATCAAGTCTTCTTGCATGATTTCATCCGCGTTCAACACGATCTCACTACGACGTTCATCACCAAAACGTTTTTGGATATCCAACATTTCGTCTTTAATGATTTGCATACGCAATGCTTCGTCGCCAAGGATACTACGTAAGTATTCGATGGTCTTCATCAACTCTTGATATTCATCACGGATCTTATCACGCTCTAATCCTGTCAAACGTTGTAAACGCATTTCAAGAATCGCCTTCGATTGAATTTCACTCAATCCGAATTTAGACATTAAGCCATCTTGCGCTTCGTTAGGCGTTTGTGCTGCACGAATCAATGCGATTACTTCATCTAAATGATCTAAAGCGATTAATAAACCTTCGAGGATATGTGCACGCTTTTCAGCTTCCGCTAATTCAAATTTAGTACGACGAACCACCACTTCGTGACGGAACTCTACGTAGTACATGATTAATTCACGAATGTTCAAGGTCATAGGACGACCTTTCACTAGTGCTACGTTGTTGATACCATAAGAGGTTTGAAGCTCTGTGTATTGGAACAATTGATTGATAACCCACTGTGCAGACGCATCTTGTTTAAGATCATAAACGATACGCATACCTTCACGATCGGATTCATCTTTACAATCGCGTAGACCTTCGATTTTCTTTTCCGCCATCAAGTGGTGGGTCTTCTCGATGAGAGAAGCTTTATTGACTTGATAAGGGATTTCTGTAACGACGATTTTCTCACGTCCTTTACTATCCGTTTCAATTTCATATTTAGCACGAACTACGACACGACCACGACCGGTCATGAAGCCATTGCGAACGCCTTCCATTCCGTAGATGATACCTCCAGTTGGGAAATCTGGCGCCTTTACATATTGCATTAACTCTACAGCCGTGATTTCTTTATTGTCGATATACGCACAGATACCATTGATTACTTCCGTTAAGTTGTGAGGCATCATGTTCGTAGCCATACCTACCGCGATACCTGACGCCCCATTCACCAAAAGGTTAGGGATACGTGTAGGCATTACTGTTGGCTCTTCCAAGGTATCGTCAAAGTTGAGGGTAAAGTCAACCGTATCTTTTTCTAAGTCGCGCAATAACTCTTCCGCCAATTTTGTCAAACGTACTTCGGTATAACGCATTGCAGCTGGAGGATCACCATCGACAGAACCGAAGTTACCTTGACCATCTACGAGGGTATAACGTAGCGACCAGTGCTGGGCCATACGCACCATTGTATCATAAACGCTGGCATCACCGTGTGGGTGGTATTTACCCAAAACCTCACCGACGATACGCGCTGATTTCTTGTACGGGCGATTATGTAACATCCCTAATTCATGCATCCCGAATAATACGCGACGGTGAACTGGTTTTAAACCATCACGAACATCGGGTAAGGCACGACCTACGATTACCGACATGGAATAGTCGATATAGGCCGTCTTCATTTCATTCTCAATGTTTATGGGAACAATTTTCTCTTGATCTGCGTTCATTTTATTCTTTGTAAATTATACTTTTTAAGAAGAGTTGCCTGCTTTGAACAAGCCTCGCGAAGATAATGAATTTTAAGTGGATTTTTAGCTGTTTTACGCTGCATTTAAGACAGTTGTGGATAAACACTTCAAAATGTGCAAAAGCGTTGAAAATCGCGATTTTATCGCTCTTTTACTTTTGGTAATCCGCTAAATTTTGTGTTTCTTTGCCGACTAAATTATCTACCCTCTACTATGTCACTTCAATGCGGAATCGTGGGCTTGCCTAACGTAGGAAAATCAACCTTGTTCAACGCCTTATCTAATGCCAAAGCACAAGCAGCCAATTTCCCTTTTTGTACCATCGAACCAAACGTTGGTGTTATCACTGTCCCTGACGAGCGTTTAGAGGCATTAGCGGCTATTGTTATCCCTGAAAAGGTGCAGCCGACGACTGTTGAGATCGTAGATATCGCAGGATTGGTAAAAGGCGCTTCGAAAGGAGAAGGATTGGGAAACCAATTCTTGGGTAATATCCGCAGTGTAGACGCGATTCTTCACGTAGTTCGTTGCTTCGACAATGACAACGTTATTCACGTAGACGGTTCTGTAAACCCTGTTCGCGATAAGGAAATCATCGATTTCGAATTACAATTGAAGGATTTGGAGAGTTTGGATAAAAAAATTCAAAAAATCGAGAAGCAAGCACGTACCGGCAATGCGCAGTTGATGGAGTGTCTAGAGGTTTGTTTGAAATACAAAAAGCATTTGGAGGAAGGGAAATCTGCTCGCAGTTGCGATGTCCCTAAGGAACTTCAAGTGCATATTGCAGATTTGTTCTTGTTAACCATGAAGCCGGTAATGTATATCTGTAACGTAGACGAAGGTTCTTTGGCGAACGGCAATCAATATACACAAGCTTTAATGGATACGGTGAAAGATGAACATGCAGAAGTATTGTTTATCAGTGCAGCCATCGAAGCTGATATCGCAGAATTAGAATCTTACGAAGACAAGCAAGCATTCTTAGCTGATCTTGGCTTACAAGAATCAGGTGTGAACCGTTTGATTAAAGCAGCTTACCGCTTGTTGGATTTGTATACTTACTTTACGGCAGGTGTGAAAGAAGTGCGCGCATGGACGATCCACAAAGGATTCACGGCTCCGCAAGCAGCTGGTGTGATTCATACCGACTTCGAAAAAGGATTCATCCGTGCGGAAGTTATCAAATACGTCGACTACGTTACCTTAAAATCAGAAGCCGCTTGTAGAGATGCAGGTAAACTGGCTGTTCAAGGTAAAGACTATATCGTGGACGATGGTGATATTATGCATTTCCGCTTTAACGTTTAATAATTTTCATAACCTCCTTTAATATTCCTTTATATGAATAAACTTATTTGGATTTTATCAGTTGTAATCGCAGTTGCGGTAGCTGTTTTATATTGGATGCCGAAGCCTGATTTTGCATTGGGATTCGACGTACATATCATCCCATTCATCAACGCTATGCTAAATGGCGCAGTAGCGGTTATGCTGGTGGTTGGCCTATATTTCATCAAACAAAAAAATCAAACAGCGCATAAATGGTCGATGCTAACCGCCTTTACCTTTTCGT
>JACCDW010231162.1_pt1 | contig 12855 bp, 11 predicted proteins | sample 7449781 | NCBI WGS metagenome assembly JACCDW01 (sample SAMN15323449, study PRJNA562643) | freshwater metagenome | isolation source: river surface water | place: USA:Blue River Watershed | collected 2017-08-18 | reverse complement strand
GTGGCCGACACCGACGTCAGCCTGCAGAGCGTGGCCCTGTCCGAGTTCCGTGCCCATGTGGACCGCCTGCCCGAGCCCTCGCGCACCTTGCTGGGCGATCTGGCGCGCTCGCAGCGCCAGCAGACCGTGTTGGCGGTCAGCCGCCTGGCCAAGGACGCCGATGCCCGCTGTGCCGAATGGTTGATCCAGCACGCCGAGCGCGACCCCAGCACCCAGCAACTGCAGGTCAATCTGCACGAGCGCAAACGCGCGATCGCCGCCCAACTGGGCATCGCGCCCGAAACCTTCTCGCGCATCCTGCGCCAGCTGCGCGAGCGCGAGCTCATCAGCGGCCGAGGGCGCGTGCTGCTGCTGACCAATCCGGACGCCCTGCGCACATTGGCGGGTGCTTGACCCGATGAACGGGGGCGCGACCTAGAATCGCCGCATGAATGCCCCCCAGCCCTACCTCAGCGACACCGAAGCCCCCAGCCGCGCCGACACCGAGGCCTGGCCAGGCTTGACCTTGCTGGAATTCGGTACCGACTGGTGCGGCCACTGCCGCGCCGCGCAGCCGGCCATCGCCGAGGTGTTGCCGCAGTTTCCCGCCTGGCGCCATGTCAAGGTCGAAGACGGCCCTGGCCGGGCGCTCGGGCGCAGCTACCGCGTCAAGCTCTGGCCCACGCTGGTGCTGCTGCGCGATGGCCAGGAGATCGCTCGCCTGGTGCGACCCACGCAAGCCGCCGCCGTTCGGGACGCCCTGGAGCAGGCGCAGGGCTGAGCATTCATTTGCGCCGCTCGGGCAGCGGCACCATCACCGGCTGGCCTGGCGTGGTGCAGCCGGTGTCGCAGCAGCGGCCCGGTTGCCGGTTTTGCGTGATGGGCCGCGTCTCGTCATGCACCACGCCGCGCTCAAGCAGGCGTTCCACCAGTTCGACCTTGGAGCCCAGCGGGTAGTTGCGCCAGATCTCCTGCTTCATGGCCGCCGGTGAGCCGCCGCCGTGCAGGCTGATGACCGAATACCAGCCGCCCTGGTGCGAGGCCGTGAGGTCTTCGATGAAGCGCGCGGTCTGGATGCGCTTGTCGTAGGGGATGTCGGGGTTGGCCTGCAGCACCTCCGAGAGCTTGGCGGCGGTGGCCGGGTTGTGGTCTTCGTCGGGGCCGGGCAGGGCCACGATCAGGCCGCCCGAGACCTCGTGCGCGAGGCGGTGCATGTCGTAGATCTGCGTGGCCAGCAGCAGCTTGCCGATGTTGCTGAACACCGCATCGGGCATGAAGCTGCCGCTGTGCTCGTCGCGCGTGGCGTAGACGCTGGCGGCCACGCCGCAGGCGTAAAAACCTTCGGTGATCTTGATCAGCTCGACCATGGGCTCGCGCAGGCTGCTCTTGTCGGCCGGGTCCAGGCCATTGGCCTCGCACATCAGGGCGCCGGCACCGATCAGCAGATCGCCAAAGCCGGCGCGCGCGGCGATGCAGCTGTGGCGGTGGTGGGTGGCGTAGCTGTAGGTCAGCACGTGGCTGTGTTCCCACTCGCCGGCCAAAAACACGCGCTCCCAGGGCACGAACACGCGATCGAACAGCACCACGGCGGTGGCTTGCCCGTATTTGCGCGAGAACAGCGCGTCGCCGTGCTCGAGTTTTTCGCCCGGGCGGCCCGCGGGGCGCGAGACCATGGTGATGCCTGGCGCGTCGACGCGCACCGCGCAGCAGACCGCGAAATCGGCGTCCTCGCGGCCCATGTTGCGGCTCGGCATGACCAGCAGCTCGTGCATATAGGGCCCACCGGTCACGATGGCCTTGGCGCCGCTGATGACGATGCCCTTGGCATTGCGCTCGACGATGTGCACATAGCTGTCGGCGTTGGCCTGCTGGTGCGGTTTTTTGCTGCGCTCGCCCTTGGCATCGGTCATGGCGATGCCCAGCGAGAGGTCGTTCTCTTGCACATGGGCCAGGTAGGCCTCAAAGCGCGCGCGGTGCTCGGTGCTGCCCTTGGCGTCGTCCAGGCGCGCCGTCACCTGGGCCAGACCATTGAGGCCATCGTGCGCCAGGTAGCGCTGGGCGCAGCCGGTCTCCTGGCAGAGCACGCGCACGGCTTCAAGCTTGTTGAGCAAATCGCCCGCCGATTCGTTGATGTGCAGCATGCGGTTGACCACCCGGTTGCGCGAGGCCTGTGTGGCCAAGGCAATGGGCGCCAGCTCGGGGCGCAGGGCGTAGTCGTAGGTGTAGGCCAGGGCGTTGACGCCTGGGCCAAGGGCGGGCTCATCGGCCACGCTGCTCACCTCGCGGCCATCGACGAAAACCTTGGGCTTGTACTGGCGCAGCGATTCGCGGTAATCGTTGCCCGACATCAGCGGGACAGTGGTCGGAGCGGTGGGGCTGGAGACGGACATGGTGGTCAGCGAGAGGGGAGGATGGATGCATTAAACACGCGGATGCCGATGCCTGCTGTCCGCTCTGCGCCTGCTTGAAATCAGATCGTAACTGTATAAAAATACAGTTATGTCGTCGCCCACCGATCCCACCTCTGTCACCCATGCGCTCACCGCGATCAAAGGCCGGGGCAGCGCCACGCCGCTCGCGCACCGCTTCAACGCCTTGGCACGCGAGCCGTTTGACGACGGCTGGGGCCAGGAGGGCGAGGCACTGCCGCCGCCGGCCACCACCTGGGTCTGGGAAGAGGCCAAGAGCGCCATCACCCGCAACCGCTCGCCCGACATCGGTTTTGACTTGTCGATCAACCCCTACCGCGGCTGCGAGCACGGCTGCAGCTACTGCTATGCCCGGCCCTCGCACAGCTACCTGGGCCTCTCGCCAGGGCTGGACTTCGAGACGCGCCTGATCGCCAAGCGCGGCCTGACCGAGCGCCTGATCCACGAGCTGGCCAGCCCGCGCTACCGCCCCGGCCTGATGGCCGTGGGCACCGTGACCGACGCTTACCAGCCCCTTGAGCGCGAGCTCGGCCTCACGCGCGAAGTGCTGCAGGTGCTGCACGACTGCCGCCACCCGATGGCCATCGTCACCAAGGGCAGCGGCATCGTGCGCGACATCGACCTGCTCGCGCCCATGGCCGGGCGGCACCTCGCGGGTGTGTATGTCACGGTGACCACACTGGATGCGGTGCTGGCGCGCCGCATGGAGCCGCGCGCCCCCGCACCCTGGCGGCGATTGCGCACCATCCGCTCGCTGGCCGAGGCGGGCATCCCGGTGGGCGTGAGCATCTCGCCGCAGATTCCTTTTTTGAATGACGACATGGAGCAGGTGCTCGAAGCCGCGCGCGAGGCCGGGGCGCGCAGCGCCTTTTATGTGGTGCTGCGCCTGCCGTGGGAACTCTCGCCGCTGTTTCGCCAGTGGCTGCAGCTGCACTACCCCGAGCGCGCCGAGCGCGTGATGGCGCGCATGCACGATGTGCGCGGCGGCAAAGACTACGACGCGGACTGGGCCACACGCCGCAGCGGTCAGGGCATCTGGTCAGAGCTGATCGCCCAGCGTTTCGCCAAGGCCTGCCAGCGCCTGGGCTTGAACCGCGCCACCCACCGCTGGGCGATCGACGATTTCAGACCGCCGTCACGCTCGCGGCAGATGGGCTTGTTTTGAAGGCGGCGCAAGAAAAACTGTCCAGACCCGCAGCTGCGCCATGTCATTGCCGACAAGGGCGTGCAGACCATCCTCTGCGTCAGAGGCCAGTGTCGCAGCCCGGGCGCGGCTGGCGCAGGCTCAGCACCGCCAACACGGCAAAGAACAGTTCGGCAGACAGCACGCCCAGGTAGAGCCCGACGGGCAGGCCATCGAGCGCGATGCTGATCAGCCGACCCAGTGCGAAACCGCTGAACAGGATGGCCACGGCCAGCAAAGACGCGGGGCGCAGCGCCGGGCGCCAAAGTCCCCACAGGAACAGCGCCGCCATGCCGAGGTAGGCGCCGCCATAAGCGGCGCGGATGACGTGCAGGTGGTTGGTGCTGGTGAGGGCGATGCTCGGTTCCTGCATCATCATCTGCGGTGCCAGCAGGTGCAAGGCACCGACCACCAGCATCATGAGGCCGGCGCCCCACAAAGTCAGCTTGGACATGGAATCTCCCTGAATTGAATCGTTGTGTATTCAATTCTAACCATCCGCCAGGCTGGCCCCGTCAGGCCCGGTGTTGGGCGTGGCCGGGTTCAGGGCTGGGCCTTGAGGCTGCGCTCGATCGCCTGCACCAGGCCTTTGTTGTCAGGCCCCGTCATGCTGCCGTAGCTGTCCACGAGCCGCCCGTCGCGGCCGATCAGGTATTTGTAGAAGTTCCATTTGGGCGCGGGTGCGCCCAGGCTTTGCAGCTGTTTGAAAAAGGGGTTGGCCTGCGCGCCCTTGACGCTGGAGGCGGCGAACATGGGGAACTGCACGCCGAAGGTGTTTTCGCAGAATTCGGCGATCTCGCGGTTGCTGCCTTTTTCCTGCGCGAAGTCGTTCGACGGGAAACCCAGCACCACCAGGCCTTCGGCCTTGTAGCGTGCGTGCAGCGCTTCCAGGCCCTTGTATTGGCCGGTGAAGCCGCAGTAGCTGGCGGTGTTGACGGCCAGGATCACCTTGCCGCTGTACTGGCACAGCGATTGCGGTTTTTCATCCTGCAGGCGCAAAAGCGTGTAGTTGAGCGTGGCGGGGCAGGCGCTGCTTTGGGCCTGGGCTGGTGCGGCCAGCCAGAGCGCGCCCAGCACGAGCGCAAAACGGACAAACGGGGTGTGCATGAACGGGCCTCCTGGGGTGGGCTGGCGCAACGCTGGCGCTGGCAAGAGGCCATTGTTCACCAAAGCCCCGGGGCTTGCAGGCCTCAGGCCAAAAGGGCTTGCGCGTCTTCGTACCACCAGGCCAGCGCGGCGTCGTAACCCTCCCACACGCAGCCGTTGCAGCCACGGCCACAGCAGCTGGTGGGCTCGGGGGGCGGCTCGCGAAAATCATGGCCCGCAGCCTGCAAGCGTTGCTGAAAGCGCGCGATGCCCGCGCGCACGGCCTGGCGCTGGGCCTGGCCAGGGTCGATGATGGGGTCGTCGCTGCGATCGTCTGCGCTCATGCCCGATTGTCGGCGATCGGCGTGGCGATCTGCCCTTGCACCACGGTGTGGGCCACCACCCGGTCATCGCCCAGCACCACCATGGCGAACAGCCACTCGGCCAGGCTCTCGGCCTGTGCGCAGCGCCGCGCCAACAGCGGCGTGGCCTGGGGCCCGAGCACGATGAAATCGGCCTCGCAACCGGGCAGCAGGTTGCCCACCACACCGCCCAGGCCCAGGGCTTGCGCGGCGCCCGCCGTGTGTTGCCACCACAGCTGCGCGGGCGCCAGGCTCAGGCCGGGGCGGCCCACGCCCTGGCGCGCCACGGTGTAGGCCGCATGCATGGTGTGAAAGGGACTGAAGCTGGTGCCGCCGCCCACATCGCTGGCCAGGCCGTGGCGCAGACCGCAACGTTCGGCGGCGGCGAAGTCAAAAAAGCCGCTGCCCAGAAACAGGTTGCTGCTCGGGCTGACGGCGGCCACCGCGCCGGTCTCGGCCATGCGGTGGCGGTCGGTGTCGTCCAGGTGAATGCAGTGCGCGTAGACCGCGCGCTCGCGCAAAAGACCCGCGCGCTCGTACACATCAAGGTAGCTGCGTGCCTGTGGAAAGAGTTCGTGCACCCAACGGATTTCGTCGTGGTTCTCGGCCAGGTGCGACTGGATCCACACGTCCGGGTGCTGCGCCGCCAGTTCGCCCGCGCCATGCAACTGCTCGGGGCTGCTGGTGGGCGCAAAGCGCGGCGTGATGGCATAGCCCAGGCGGTCCACGCCGTGCCAGCGGGCGATCAGGTCTTCGCTTTGGCGCAGGCTGAGCGCCGTGTCCACATCGCGCAAGCCATCGGGGCTGTGGCGGTCTTGCAGCACCTTGCCCGCAACCATGCGCAGGCGGCGGGCCTGGGCCTCCATCATGAAGGCATCGACCGACTCGGGGTGGGCGGTGGCAAAGCACAGCGCCGTGGTCACGCCGTTGCGCAGCAGTTCATCGAGAAAGAAACCGGCGGTTTCGCGCGCGTGCTGCAGGTCGCCAAACTGTTTCTCGTGCGGGAAGGTGTAGTGCTCCAGCCAGGGCAGCAGGCCCTCGGCGGGCGAGGCGATCACATCGGTCTGCGCGTAATGCACATGCAGGTCGACAAAGCCCGGCGCGATGCACAGGCCGGGCCAGTGCGTGCTGGACAGGTCGGCGAACTGCTGGCGCAGCGCGGCGTGTTCGCCCAGGGCCAGCACGCGCACGCGGCCCTGCGCGTCGCGGCCGGTCACGAGCAGGCCGTCGTCGCAGTGGCGCAACTCGGGCCGGGCCGGGTCGGGAAACCAGAGCAGGCCGGCACGCCAAGCGTGAAGATCGGTGAAGTCCATGGATGCAGGAGGAAAAAACCCATTGTCTGGCAAGCCACGGGCTCACCTGAGCGTGTGCAGCGCCTGCAGCAACCGCTCGGGCGTGGCCGGGGTGTCCAGCCGGATCGGCTCGCGCCCGGGGCGGCAGGCGCCGATGGCGTCGCGCAAGGCTTCGTAGACGCTGATGGCCAGCATGAAGGGCGGTTCGCCCACCGCCTTGCTGCCGCCCACATTGTCTTCGCGGTTGGCTTCGGGCCAGAGCTTGATGTGCAACTGCGCCGGCATGTCGGCGGCCGTGGGGATTTTGTAGGTGCTGGCGCCGCGCGTGAGCAACTCGCCCTTGGCGTTCCACACCAGCTCTTCGGTGGTCAGCCAGCCCAGCCCTTGCGCAAAGCCGCCTTCGATCTGGCCGATGTCGATGGCGGTGTGCAGCGACTGGCCCACGTCGTGCAGGATGTCGGTGCGCAGCAGGCGGTATTCGCCGGTCAGCGTGTCGATGGCCACTTCGCTGCAGGCCGCGCCGTAGGCGAAGTAATAAAAAGGCCGGCCGCTGAGCGTGGTCCGGTCGTAGTGGATCTTGGGCGTGGCGTAAAAGCCGTCGCTCCACAGCGCCACGCGTTGGCTGTAGGCGTATTGCACGGCCTCGGTGAAGCTGCGCTGGCGCGCGGGCGTGTGCACCTGGCCGCTTTCAAAGCGCACCGCTTGTGGCGCGCAGCCATCGGCCTGGGCCAGGCAGCGGGCGATGTTCTCGCGCACCTGCAGCGCTGCGCGCTCGGCCGCACGGCCATTGAGGTCGGTGCCGCTCGAGGCGGCGGTGGCGCTGGCGTTGGGCACCTGGGCGGTGTCGCTGGTGCTGGGCAGCACCTGATCGGCAGGCACGCACAGCACCCGGGCCACCAGGGCGCAGACCTTGGTGTGCAGGCCCTGGCCCATTTCGGTGCCGCCGTGGTTCACGCGCACACTGCCGTCGGTGTAGACCGCGACCACCGCACCGGCCTGGTTGAACTGGGTGGCGGTGAAGCTGATGCCGAACTTGACCGGGGTGAGCGCCAGCCCTTTTTTGATCACATCATGGTCAGCATTCCAGTCGGCCACCGCCTGGCGCCGCATGCGGTAGCCGCAGTCCTTGGCCAGGCTGGACATCAGTGGCAGCATGATGTTGTCCTCGACCTTCATGCCGTAAGGCGTGGTGTCGCGCTCGCCGATGCCATACAGGTTGGCCAGGCGCACATCGAGCGCGTCGCGGCCCAGATGACGCGCGATGTCGCCCATCAGGGTCTCGATCAGCAGCACACCTTGCGGGCCGCCAAAGCCGCGAAACGCGGTGTGGCTTTGCGTGTGGGTCTTGCAGCGGTGCGAGGTGATGCGCACATCGCTGAGGAAGTAGGCGTTGTCGGTGTGGAAGATGGCGCGGTCGGCCACCGGGCCGCTGAGGTCGGCGCTGTGGCCGCAGTGCGCCAGCTGAACCGAATCCAGCGCCAGCAGGCGTCCGCTGTCGTCGAAGCCGGCGGTCCAGTCGTGGCTGAAAGGGTGGCGCTTGCCGGTGACCAGGAAATCGTCGCCACGGTCCAGCCGCATCTGCACCGGTCGGCCGAACTTGTGCGCGGCCAGGGCGGCCCACACCGCCAGATGGCCCGCCTGCGTCTCCTTGCCACCAAAGCCGCCGCCCATGCGCCGGCACACCACGCGCACGCGGTGCAGCGCGATGCCCAGCGCATGCGCCACCCAGTGCTGCACCTCGCCCGGGTGCTGGGTGCTGCTGTGGATGAGCCACTGGCCACCTTCCAGCGGCTCGGCGCGGGCGATCTGGCCCTCCAGGTAAAAGTGCTCCTGGCCGCCGATCTCCAGGCTGCCGCTGATGCGGTGGGGGGCGCTTTGCAGTGCCTGCGCCGCATCGCCGCGCTGCACCTGCACCGACGGCAACACCAATTGGCCGGCCGCCAGCGCCTGGCGCGCGTGCAGCAGGGGCGCCTGGGCTTCGGTGTGGAGCCGCACCTGCCGTGCCGCCTGGCGCGCGTCGCGGTGGCTGGTGCCGACCACCAAACCCAGCACCTGGCCCACGTGTTCCAGGCTGGGGCCGGCAAAGATGGCTTCGTCGTGCACAAAGGTGGCCAGCCGCGCATCGCCCGGTATGTCAGGCGCGCCCACCAGGCCGACGATGCCCGCTTGCGCCAGGGCGCGCTCGGCGTCCAGGGCAAGCAGCCGGCCGTTGGCCACGGGGCTCAGGATGGGGGCGGCGTGCAGCAGGCGGTCCAGGCGCGGCAGGTCGTCGATGTAGTCGGCGTGGCCTTGCACCTGGGCCACGGCACTGTCGTGGAAGGCGGGGCTGCTCATGCCAGTGTCTCCAGCCGAATGTCGGTCTGACCGGTGCTCTCGCGCCAGGCACGCGCGAGCAGCGCACCCAGGATGCGGCGGCGGTAGTCACCGCTGGCGCGCAGGTCACTGATGGGCTGGAATTCCTGCGTGAGTGCGGCCTGGGCCTGGCGCAGCGTGTCGGCGTTCCAGGCCTGGCCGGTCAGCTGCGCTTCGGTCTGGCGCGCGCGGGCCGGTGTGGCGGCCACGCCGCCGGCGCCGATGCGGACCTGCCGGATGCGCGCTATGCCACCGGCATCGGCGTCCAGGTGCAGCTGCACAACCAGGCACACTGCGGAGATGTCGTCTTCCTGGCGTTTGGAGACTTTGTAGACCCCCAGCCATTCGCCGGCACGCGGGCGGGGCACCACGATCCAGGCCAGCACTTCGTCGGCAGCGATCACGTTTTGCCGGTAGCCGGTGTACAGCGCTTCGATCGGCACATGGCGGTGCACCGCACGCCCGCGCCGCCAGGCCATGAGGACGGCCTGTGCCCCCAGCGCGATCAGCAGCGGCATGCTGTCGCCGATCGGCGAGCCATTGGCAACGTTGCCGCCCAGCGTGCCCGACTGGCGGATGGGCCAGCCGGCAAAGCGATCGGCAAACGGACGGATCGTTGGCCGCTCGGTGGCGAGGGCGTCAAACGCGTCCTGCAAACTCACTGCAGCGCCGATCGCGATGTGCTGCGGGTAGGTCTCGATGCGCCGCAGCTCGGCCACGCGCGTGAGGTCGATGATCTGCGGCATGGCCCGCAGGCCTTGGGTGATCCAGAGGCCGGCATCGGTGGCACCGGCGATCAGTTGTGCGCGCGGGTGGGCCGCGCGGGCCTGCAACAGCGCGGGCAGGCGGGTGGGCAGCTGGTAGCCGGGGCTGCCCTCGCGGCGCGCAGGCAGGCTCGAGAGGGTGCGTGCGATGGCTACTTCGTCCAGCGCATGGCGCTGGTCGTGTTGCAGCGCGCAGGCCGCATCCACTATGGGGCGGTAGCCGGTGCAGCGGCACAGGTTGCCCGACAGCGCTTCCTGCGCGGTGTGCCGGTCCACCTGGCCACCGCAGGCCACGCGCCGCTGGTACAGGCCAAACAGGCTCATCACAAAGCCAGGCGTGCAAAAGCCGCATTGCGAGCCGTGGTGCTCGACCATGGCCTGCTGCACCGGGTGCAGCGTGCCATCGGCTGCAGCCAGGTCGGCGGCGGTCCACAAGGCCATGCCGTCGATGGCGTGGGCCGGCTTGATGCAGCTGTTGACGCTGCGGTAGCGCAATCGCTGGCCTTGGGCTTCGGCCACCACCACGGTGCAGGCGCCACAGTCGCCAGCGGCGCAGCCTTCCTTGGTGGCCGTCAGACGCAGGTCCTCGCGCAGCAGGTCCAGGAGGGTACGGTCTGGTGGTACATTGCCCAGCTTCACCAGCGCACCCCGGTGCCACAAGCGCAACGGGGCCACAACAAGAGGAGAGACAGGTGGCTTCGACATGGGGTTTTCCTCGGTCGGTGCATGCTAGGGCAAAGCCTGTGCCAGCACATGGCCCGCTCGCCATACCGCCTATCGGGATTTCGATATGAAGCCAGCGCATCTTTTCGACAAGATCGACCTCCAGCTCATACGGACCCTCCACACCTTGCTCATCGAACGCAGCGTCTCCAAAGCCGCCCTCCGCCTGGGCCAGCAGCAGCCAGCGGTGTCGACGGCGCTGCGCCGCCTGCGCGAATTGACTGGCGACCCCATCCTGGTGCGTTCGGGCACCGGCATGGTGCCCACCGACGCTGCGCTGCACATGCTGGCCCCGGTCACGCAGATCCTGCAGTCGGCCGAGCAGCTGTTTCTGCAGGCCAAGCCGTTTGACGCGGCGCAGGCGCGCGAGACGTTCCGCATCGCGGCCAGCGACACGCTCGACCCGCTGTTCCTGCCCACGCTGCTGACGCGCATCAAGTCGCTGGCACCGCACAGCCAGGTCGAGGTGCATGCCTTGTCGGCGCAGGCGCGCTATGCGCACGAGCTGGGCCAGGGCCTGATCGATGTGGTGATCGGCAACTGGGCGCAGCCCAGCGAAGAGCTGCACCGCGCCCAGTTGTTTGAAGACGAAGTGGTGTGCCTGATCAGTGAGCGGCATCCGGCGCTGCGGCGCGGCTGGTCGCTGGCCGATTGGCTGGCCTGCGAACACATCGCGCCCACGCCCGCCTACCCAGGCTGGCGCGGCGTGATCGACGAGCACCTCGATCGCCTGGGCCTGCAGCGCCACATCGCGGCGCGCTGTGCCCACTTTGGCCTGATGCCGCGCATGGTGGCCTCAAGCTTGCTTGTGCTGACCACCGGACGGCAGTATTGCCAGCGCTACCTGCAGGGCCCGAACGCCTTGCCGGGCCTGGCCATGCTGGCCTGTCCCGTGGATTTTCCCAAGATGGTTTACTACCAACTTTGGCACGAGCGCAGCCACAGCTCGGTCGCTGGCCAGTGGCTGCGCGAGCAGGTGAAAATCAGCGCTGCCCAGTTGCCCCTTATCTGAAACAAGCCCATGACCCCACATTTGCTGTCGCTTGAGGGCATCACCAAACGCTACCCGGGCGTGGTGGCCAACCAGAACGTGTCGCTGGCCGTGCAGCCCGGCCAGGCGCATGCCGTGCTGGGCGAAAACGGCGCGGGCAAATCCACGCTGATGAAGATCATCTACGGCGCGGTCAAGCCCGACGAGGGCCAGATCCTGTTCCAGGGTCAGCCCGTGCACATTCGCAATCCGCAAGAGGCGCGGGCTTTGGGCATCAGCATGGTGTTCCAGCATTTCAGCCTGTTCGACACGCTCACGGTGGCCGAGAACGTCTGGCTGGGTCTGGACAAATCGCTGTCCCTGGCCGAAGTCAGCCGCCGCATCGAGGCCAAGGCGAGTGAATACGGCCTGGACATCGAGGCGCAACGCCCGGTGCACACCCTGAGCGTGGGCGAGATGCAGCGGGTGGAGATCATCCGCGCGCTCTTGTCCGAGCCCAAGCTCCTGATCCTGGACGAGCCCACTTCGGTGCTCACGCCACAGGCGGTCGACAAGCTCTTTGTGGTGCTGCACAAGCTGTTGGCGCAAGGCTGCAGCCTGCTCTACATCAGCCACAAGCTGCACGAGATCCGCGCGCTGTGCACGGCCTGCACGGTGCTGCGCGGCGGCCAGGTCACGGGCGTGTGCGATCCGCGCGAAGAATCCAACGCCTCGCTCAGCCGCCTGATGATCGGCGCCGAGCCGCCGACGCTGGCGCCCACCCCGCGCACGCCGGGTGAGGTGGTGCTGGACGTGCGCGCCTTGTCGCTGTCCAAGCTCGACCCGTTTGGCGTGGACCTGCAAGGCATTGGCCTGCAGGTGCGCGCGGGCGAGGTGGTCGGTCTGGCCGGGGTCTCGGGCAACGGCCAGCGCGAGTTGTTGTGGGCCTTGTCGGGCGAAGACACGCGGGCCGCGCCGCAGGCCATCACCATCGGTGGCGCCGCCACGGGCGCGCTGGGGCCGGGCGCACGCCGCCGACTGGGTCTGCATTTCGTCCCTGAAGAGCGTCTGGGCCGCGGCGCGGTGCCCTCGCTGAGCCTGGCGCACAACCTCCTGCTCACGCGCCGCGAGGCGCTGGGCGCGGGCGGCTGGATCCGCATGGGCGCTTTGAAGCAGCAAGCGCGCGAGCTCATCGCGCGTTTCCAGGTCAAGGCCAACGGACCGGACGCACCGGCCCAATCGCTCTCGGGCGGCAATCTGCAAAAGTTCATCGTTGGCCGCGAGATCAGCGCCGGGCCCCGCCTGCTGATCGTTTCGCAGCCGACCTGGGGCGTGGACGTGGGCGCCGCAGCGCAAATCCGTGGCGAAATTCTGGCCCTGCGCGACGCCGGTTGCGCGGTGCTGGTGGTCAGCGAGGAGCTCGAGGAGTTGTTTGAAATTTCCGACCGCCTGCATGTGATCGCCAAAGGCCGTCTGTCGCCGCCCATGGCGCGCGCCGAGGCGACGGTCGAACACATTGGCGAGTGGATGAGTGGTCTGTGGTCGCAAGCCGAGGAGGGCGCTCATGCTGCGGCTTGAACCCCGTCCCCAGGCCTCGCAGCTCTGGACCTGGGCCTCGCCCCTGCTGGCGCTGGCGCTGACGGTGCTGATCGGCATCGTGCTTTTCGCCGCTTTGGGCAAGGACCCGGTGCGCGGCCTGCAGATGTTCTTCTGGG
>JACCDW010534135.1_pt1 | contig 12859 bp, 10 predicted proteins | sample 7449781 | NCBI WGS metagenome assembly JACCDW01 (sample SAMN15323449, study PRJNA562643) | freshwater metagenome | isolation source: river surface water | place: USA:Blue River Watershed | collected 2017-08-18 | reverse complement strand
TTAATCCGTAGGTCCCTGGTTCGAGCCCAGGTCGGGGAGCCAAAGTTTTGCGGGATTAGCTCAGTTGGTAGAGCGATACCTTGCCAAGGTATAGGTCGAGAGTTCGAGCCTCTTATCCCGCTCCATTCAAACGCCCATCGTCACAAGCGATGGGCGTTTTCTTTTGGCTGGTCTGGTTGGGTATTCGCTGGTTTAGGGGCTGACGTCCTCTACCGTTTGCCCGTCGTCTGTCAAGGCCCCATTGCGGGTCAGTTCGGCCAACAGCTGGTCCATCCATTCGCCATTCGACATGCCAGCGCCATAGGTTTGGTGCAGGGTGCGCATGTAAGGTACGTCTGAGGCCCAGCGCACAAAGTCGGCGCGGGCAATGCGTCCGAACTCTTGCAGCTTGAATTTGAGCAGGACCTTGGCACCGTAGCGAGCATGTTTGTCCGGGGCTTTGGCAAAGGAGTCGAGCCGGGTGCGGGCGCGTTGCAAGGCGCCGGCCGTGTCATCGAATATGGCGCCGTGGCCAGGAATGGTAACGAGTGGATCGAGTGCTTCGATCAAATCCAGGCTGGCAGCCACGTCATCAAAACCTGCAATGCCTTCGAGCTCCGGAAAGACCACTCCAAAGCCGTTTTCCCACAAGGCGTCGGCCGAGATCAGCAGGCGGTGTTCGGGATTGAACAGGATGACCGAGTGGGGGTCGTGTCCCGGTGCGGCGTGCACCTGCCATTCGCTGCCTGCCCAGTGGTGTGTGCTGCCCGGTGCCAGCAGTCCGTTGATGACAAAGGCGGGGCAGGTTTGTCCGGTGCGCTGGTAGCTCAGGTCGTCCTCGCTCCAGGCTTGTACGGGCTTGGCCAGACCGGGTGGGATGAGCGTTTGCAGTGCCGGGTAGTGCTGCTGCAGCGCGGCGTTGCCGCCGCAGTGGTCACTGTGCAGGTGGGTATTGACGAGCTGATCGAGCGTCCTGCCTTGCAAGGCATGGTCCATCAGGGCCAGCGTTTGCGTGGCGTGCGTCGCGTAGCCACTGTCTACCAGCGTGCTGTTGTCCTGGTCGAGCAGCAGGATGTTGTTGGACGAGAGCCAGCCGCGTTCAAACACCTGCACACCCGCAGGCAAAGCGATGGCGTGCGCCTGGTTCACTTGCCGTTGCGCAGTTCGCGGCGCAGGATCTTGCCCACGTTGCTCTTGGGCAGTTCGTCGCGGAACTCGATGTACTTGGGTCGCTTGTAGCCGGTCAGGTTGTCGTGGCAGAAGCGGGTAACCGCTTCTTCGGTCAGCAACGGGTCGTTGCGCACCACAAACACCTTGATGGCTTCGCCCTGCATGGTGTCGGGCACGCCGATGGCCGCGCATTCGACCACGCCGGGGCAGGTGGAGATCACGTTTTCAAGTTCGTTGGGGAAGACGTTGAAGCCGCTGACGATGATCATGTCCTTCTTGCGGTCCACGATGCGGGTGAAGCCCTCTGCATCCATGATGCCGATGTCGCCGGTGCGCATGAAGCCGTCCGCTGTGAAGGTCTTGGCGTTTTCTTCGGGCTGCTTGTAATAGCCGGGCATCACGTTGGGGCCACGGATGCAGATTTCGCCCGAGCTGCCCACGGGCACGTCCTGGCCATTGTCGTCCTTGATGGCGATGTCGATGCCGGGCAAGGGCAGGCCGATGTTGCCGCTGAAATGCTTTTGCGTGACCGGGTTGTTGGTGCCGATCGCGCAGGTCTCGCTCATGCCCCAGCCTTCGATCATGGCGTTGCCGGTGGCCTGTTGCCAGGCGCGGGCAGTGCCTTCGGATGCCGCCATGCCGCCCGCCTGCGAGACCTTGAGTGAAGAGAAGTTCACGGTCTTGAACATGGGGTGGTTGAGCAGGGCATTGAACAGCGTGTTGACGCCTGGCAGGATGTGGAAAGGGCGTTTTTTCAGCACTTCGATGAATTTGCCGAAGTCGCGCGGGTTGGGGATCAGTGTCATGTGCGAGCCCTGGCGAATCGCCATCAGGCACAGCGTGAGCGCGAAGATGTGGTACAGCGGCAGTGCGGCAATCGAGTTGACCTTGCGCAACTCGCCCACGCTGTCCAGCGCGGGGTTGAACCAGGCCTCGGCCTGCAGCATGGCCGCCACCACGTTGCGGTGCGTGAGGATGGCCCCTTTGGACAGGCCCGTGGTGCCGCCCGTGTATTGCAAAAACGCGATGTCGTCCATGCTCTGCGCCACGGGTTTGAGCGTGAGGCTGCGGCCTTGGGTCATGGCGGCGCGCCAGGGGGTGACGGCGCGACCCTCGTCCAGCGGCAGCTCGTAGGCTGGGACCATCTTGGCCAGGTGGCGCACGGCAAAAGTCATCCAGCGGCCATAGACCGAACCGAGCATGTCGCCCAGCGATGTGACCACGGTGTGCCGAATCGCGGTGTGGCGGATGACTTCTTGCAGGGTGTGGGCAAAATTCTCCAGAATCACGATGGCCGTAGCGCCGGAGTCCTTGAGCTGGTGTTCCAGTTCGCGGGCGGTGTAGAGCGGGTTGACGTTGACGCAGGTGTAGCCGGCGCGTATGACGGCGGCCATGGTCACGGCAAACTGCGGCAGATTGGGCAGCATGATGGCCACGCGACTGCCTGGCTCCAGCCCCTGCGCCTGCAGCCAAGCGCCCAGCGTCTGCGACTCCCGATCCAGGTCGCGGTAAGTCATCCAGCGATCCATGCACACCGTGAAAGGGTTGTCGGCGTGTTCGCGGAATGCGCGCTCGAATACATCGGTCAAGGAGCTGTACTGCTCGGGGTGGATATCGTGCGGGACACCTGGGGGGTAGCTCTTGAGCCAGATTTTTTCCATGTCAATTCCTTTTTCAGCGCCCATTGTGCGCAAAAAAACGAACGACCGTGCTCCGGAAAAGTCCTTAATTGAGTGTCGAACCGGTCTTGTAGGTGACAAAAGTCCATGTTTTGACCTGGATCGTCACGGGGCCATGAAATCCAGTCAAAATACGGGAAAACCCTCGAATTTGATCCTGCTGTCACACACCCGCATCCATGAACCCGAACGACCCCATGCCTCCTGGTTTCTGGCGCCGCCTGTGGTTGAACTTGTCCGGTGCACCCGCTGACCTGTCCAACGACCGTGGCTGGGTGCCGATCCGCGCTCTGGCGCCTCGGCACAAGCCGCGCATCCTGGCGCATTTGCAGGCCTTGTCTGACGCTGACCGCTACCTGCGCTTTGGCTACCCGGCCACCAACGAGCACATCGCGCGTTATGTGGATGGGCTCAATTTCACGCGTGACGAGATTTTTGGGGTGTTCAACCGCCGCTTGCAATTGGTGGGCATGGCGCATCTGGCGTTTTCGGTGGACCCGAAATGGTCCACCTGCGCTGAGTTTGGCGTGTCGGTGGCCGCCAGCCAGCGTGGTCGCGGTATGGGCGGGCGCCTGTTTGCAAGGGCCGTGACCTACGCCCGCAACCAGGGCGTGCACATGTTCTTTATCCACGCCCTGAGCGAAAACGCAGCCATGCTCAAGATCGCGCGCAATGCCGGCGCCCGTGTGGAGCGCGACGGCAGCGAGAGCGAAGCCTACCTGAGCCTGCCCGAGGCCACCTTGGACAGCCAGGTGTCTGGCCTGTTGCAAGACCATATGGCCGAAATCGACTACCAGTTCAAACTGCAGGCCAAGCAGTTTCGCGAGTGGCTGGGCACCATGCAGGAAGTGCGCGAAGGCGTGCGTGAGGCACGCCACCACAACGACCCACAGTCCTGAGTCGCATTGTCACGCGGATCCGCTATCCTAGCGGGGTATCCACAACCGCACGTCCTGCACCAGAGCCTGTGTCAGATCCCTATCCTGCGCGCGCCAAAGAGCGAGAAGACAAGCGCAGCTTTTTGCAGAAACTGGCTGAATTCATTCACCCCGGCCCCGACTCGACCGATGAACTGATCGAGACCCTGGCAGACGCCGAGGACAACCACATCATCGACAACGACAGCCGTCAGATGCTGGAGGGTGTCATTCGCATGGCCGACATGACGGCCGGTGATGTGATGGTGGCCGCGCCGCGCATGGACTTGCTGGACATCGACGCTTCCTTTGACACGCTGCTGTACCAGGTGATCGACACCGCGCACTCGCGCTTTCCAGTGTTCGAGGGTGAGCGTGAAAACATCATTGGCACCCTGATGGCCAAGGACCTGCTCAAACTCCAGCGAGCGCCCGAGTTGAACCTGCGTGCGCTGCTGCGGCCGGCCGTCTTCATACCCGAAAGCAAGGGACTCAATGATCTCCTGCGCCAGTTCCGCGACAACCGCAACCATCTGGCCATTGTCATCGACGAGTTTGGCCGCACGGCGGGGTTGATCACCATCGAAGACGTGCTCGAACAGATCGTGGGCGAGATCGAGGACGAGTTCGACATCCAGGACGATGAGGGTGATATTTTTGGCTTGTCTGATCGCACCTACCGCGTCAGCGGCGACACCTCGGTCGAACGCGTGGCTGAGGCATTCGGCGTGGACCTGCTGGCGGCGCAGTCGGGTGAGGATGCGCCCGCGTTTGACACCATCGGTGGCCTGATTGCCCACGAAATGGGCCATGTGCCCCGCCGTGGCGAGACCTACGTGTTTGCTGGCTTGCAGTTTGTGGTGCTGCACACCCGTGCGGGTGCGGTGCGCTGGTTCAAGGTGTCACAGGCTCTGGCACCTGCGCCCACGGCTTCAACGGCATGAAGCCCGCCGCCTGGGGGCAGGCGCCCAAGGCCGGCCTGTGGCTGGCTACGGTAGCCGGTGCGTTGCAGGCCCTGTCGATTGCCTGGCCGGGCACGGGCCAGGCGCATGGCTGGTTGCAGGTGGCCAGCCTTGCCTTGTTTGCCTCGGGGCTGGTTCGCCAGGCTTTTCCTGTGTTGGGTGCAGGGTCGCTGGCGCTGAGTCTGAAACCGGTGGTGTGGCGCACTGCAGCCTTTGCCGTGGCCTGGCTGGCGGGCACTTTCTGGTGGTTGCACGTGTCCATGCACCAGGTGGGCGGCTTGCCTGCCCCCCTGTCGGTGGCGGCGGTGGTGGTGCTGGCGCTGGCGCTGGGTGCGTACTACGTGGGCGCGGCCATGCTGTGGGTGGTGCTGGTGCGCTACGCGCGCTGGGCGCAACGGCCCTGGGCGGCCAGTGGGCTGTTTGCCGCCTTGTGGTTGTTGGCCGAACTGTTGCGAGGGCGCTGGTTCACGGGTTTCCCGTGGGGTGCCGGTGGCTATGCCCATGTGGACAGTGCGCTGGCGCCCCTGGCACCCTGGCTGGGTGTGTACGGCATGGGGGCGCTGGCGGCGCTGGTGGCCATGCGCCTGGCCTGGCCGCAGCGGCGTGTACGGGCGCTGCTGCTGATCGCCGTGTTGCTGTTGGGTTTGCAATGGCTGCCGGGCAACGGGCAGCTGACCGAATCTGCCGGTCGCGCCGAGGTGGAGTTGCTGCAGGCCAATATTTCGCAAACCGACAAATTTGAAGCAGGGCGTGGCGTGCGTGACGCCCTGCAGTGGTACAGCGAGCGCCTGTTGACCAGTCCGCAGGCGCTGGTGGTTGCGCCCGAAACCGCCTTGCCGCTGCTGCCACGCCATTTGCCACCCGGCTACTGGTCGGCCCTGCAAGACCACTTTGCACGCGGTCAACGGCTGGCCTTGGTGGGCATGCCCTGGGGCGACGCGGTGCAGGGTTATGCCAATGCGCTGGTGGCGCTGGGGCCACAGGGGTTGCCGTCCTACCGCTATGACAAGTTCCACCTGGTGCCTTTTGGCGAGTTCATTCCGCCCGGTTTTGCCTGGTTTGTGCACCAGATGCAGATCCCGCTGGGCGACTTTGCCCGGGGTTCGGTGCGGCAGCCCGCCATCGAATGGCAAGGCCAGCGGCTGGCGCCCAATATTTGCTACGAAGACCTGTTTGGCGAGGAGCTTGCCGCTCGCTTTGGTGTGGGCGAGCAGCCGCCCACCGTGTTGGTCAATGTGAGCAACATCGCCTGGTTTGGAAACACGGTGGCGGTGGACCAGCACCTGAACATCTCGCGCCTGCGCGCCATGGAACTGGGGCGGCCCATGCTGCGGGCCACCAACACCGGGGCCACGGCCATCATTGACCACCAGGGACAAGTGCAGGGGTTGCTGCCACGCTTCACACGGGGCAGCCTGGCGGGCACTTTTGAAGGTCGCACCGGCCTGACCCCTTATGCCCGCTGGGCATCGGCCTTTGGCCTCTGGCCGCTGTGGGGGCTGGCCCTTCTGGTGGTGGGCTGGGCTGTGTGGTCGGCCCGTCGGCGCTAGGTGCCTCGGGCAGTAAAATCAAAGGTTTGCGCTTGCCGTGCATCGGCGAGGGCGTTCACCAACTTTGGACCGGCTCGCGGCCGGCCCCGCAAGTCATGTTGACTTTCCAGCAGATCATTCTCAAGTTGCAGCAGTACTGGGACGCCCAGGGTTGCGCCTTGCTCCAGCCCTACGACATGGAAGTGGGCGCCGGCACCAGCCACACCGCCACCTTTTTGCGCGCCATCGGCCCCGAGCCCTGGAAAGCCGCCTACGTGCAGCCCAGCCGCCGCCCCAAGGACGGCCGCTACGGCGAAAACCCCAACCGCTTGCAGCATTACTACCAATACCAGGTGGTCTTGAAGCCCGCGCCCAGCAACATCCTGGAGCTGTACCTGGGCAGCCTGGAAGCGCTGGGCTTCGATCTGAAGAAAAACGACATCCGCTTCGTCGAAGACGACTGGGAAAACCCCACGCTGGGCGCCTGGGGCCTGGGCTGGGAGGTCTGGCTCAACGGCATGGAAGTCACGCAGTTCACCTACTTCCAGCAAGTGGGCGGCATCGACTGCAAGCCCATCACCGGCGAAATCACCTACGGCCTGGAGCGCCTGGCCATGTACCTGCAGGGCGTGGACAACGTCTACAACCTGAAGTGGACCGACACCCTGAGCTACGGCGATGTCTACCACCAGAACGAGGTCGAGCAGTCCACCTACAACTTCGAGCACTCGGACGTGGACTTCCTGTTCACCGCTTTCGGTGCCCATGAAAAGCAGGCCAAAAACCTGATGGAACAGCAGCTGGCGCTGCCCGCCTACGAGCAGGTGCTCAAGGCCGCGCACACCTTCAACCTGCTGGACGCGCGTGGCGCGATTTCCGTGACCGAGCGCGCCGCCTACATCGGCCGCATCCGCAACCTCGCACGTGCCGTGGCCCAGAGCTACTACGAGAGCCGCGAGCGCCTGGGCTTCCCGATGGCACCGCGCGAGTGGGTGGCCCAGATGCCGAAGAAAGCTGCCTGAGGAACAAGAACAATGACAACGCAAAACCTTCTGGTCGAACTCTTTGTCGAAGAACTGCCGCCCAAGGCACTCAACAAGCTGGGTGTCGCATTCAGCAGCGTGCTGGTCGAGCAGCTCAAGGCCCAGGGCCTGGCCGCTGCCGATGCGACGGTGACTGCTTACGCCTCACCCCGCCGCCTGGCCGCCCATGTGACCGGTGTGCTGGCACAGGCCGCCGACAAGGCCGTGCAGCAAAAACTGATGCCCGTGACCGTGGGCCTGGACGCGGCGGGCAATGCGACCCCCGCTTTGCTCAAAAAACTGCAGACCCTGGGCGCCGATGTGAGCGACCCAGCCGTCGCCGTGGCCGCACTCAAGCGCGCGCCCGATGGCAAGGCTGAAGCCTTGTTCTACGACAGCCTCGTCAAGGGCGCGACCCTGGCCGCCGGCCTGCAAAAGGCCCTGGATGAAGCGTTGGCCAAGCTGCCGATTCCGAAAGTGATGCAGTACCAGCTCGAGACCGATTGCGAGCTGCCGGGCTGGAGCAGCGTGAACTTCGTGCGCCCCGCGCACAGCCTGATCGCCCTGCACGGCGGCGCCGTGGTGCCCATCAAGGCGCTGGGCTTGACGGCCGGCAACAGCACGCAAGGCCACCGCTTTGAAGCGCGTGTGCCCACCGTGGTGGTGCCGCACGCCGACCAATACGCTGAAGTGCTCAAAAACGATGGTGCTGTGATCGCCAGCTTTGCCGAGCGCCGTGCCGAGATCGTGCGCCAGTTGAACGCCGCAGCCGCGAAGGTGGGCGGCGGTGTCCGGCCGATCGAAGACGAGGCGCTGCTCGACGAAGTGACCGCGCTGGTCGAGCGCCCCAATGTGCTGACTTGCCAGTTCGAGAAAGAGTTCCTCGACGTGCCGCAGGAATGCCTGATCCTCACGATGAAAGCCAACCAGAAGTACTTCCCGCTGCTGGACGCTGCAGGCAAGTTGACCCACCAGTTCCTGGTGGTGAGCAACATCAGCCCGGCAGATGCTTCTGCCGTGATCGGTGGCAACGAGCGCGTGGTGCGCCCGCGTCTGGCCGATGCCAAATTCTTCTTTGACCAGGACCGCAAGAAAACGCTCGAATCGCGCGTCGAAGGCTTGGGCAAGGTCGTGTACCACAACAAACTGGGCACGCAGGGCGAGCGCATGGCGCGCGTCTGTGCCATCGCCAAGGCCATTGGCCAGCAAGTCGGTGGCGATGTTTTGGCCCAACAGGCCGAACAGGCCGCCCGTCTGGCCAAGACCGATTTGCTGACGGACATGGTGGGCGAGTTTCCCGAGTTGCAGGGCATCATGGGCGGCTATTACGCCCGCCATGACGGCCTGCCGACGGAGATCGCTGATGCCATCGAAGACCACTACAAACCCCGCTTTGCGGGCGACGAGTTGCCGCGCAACATGGTGGGTGTGGTGGTGGCGTTGGCCGACAAGCTCGAAACCCTGGTGGGCATGTTCGGCATCGGCAACCTGCCCAGCGGCGACAAAGACCCGTTCGCGCTGCGCCGTCACGCCTTGGGTGTGATCCGCATGCTGATCGACAAAGACCTGGCAATTGATCTGTCGGCCTTGCTGGCGCTGGCCGTGCCGGTGTTTGCAGGCAAGATCACCGATGCCACGTCGCAACTCACCGAGTTTGTCTACGACCGCCTGGCCGGTGGCCTGCGCGAGCAGGGCTTTTCTGCCCAGGAAGTCGAGGCCGTGCTGGCCCTGCAGCCGCAGCGCCTGTCCGACGTGGCCAAGCGCCTGGCGGCGGTGCGCGCCTTTGCCGCACTGCCCGAAAGCCCGGCACTGGCCGCGGCCAACAAACGCATCGGCAACATCCTGAAAAAAGCCGACGAGGTGGACGCGCACGTCAACCCCGCGCTGCTGAAAGAAGATGCCGAACAAGCCCTGCACGACGCCATGGGCAAACTGCTGCCCGAATCGACGGCGCAGTTCCAGGCCGGTGACTACACCGCCAGCCTGCAAACCCTGGCGGCGCTGCGCGGCCCGGTCGATGCGTTCTTTGACGACGTGATGGTCAATGCCGAAGAGATGGACCTGCGCCTGAACCGCCAGGGCCTGCTCAAGAGCCTGCACGTGGCGATGAACCGCGTGGCCGATCTTTCGCGTCTGGCCGCCTGAACCGGAGCACGCCATGCAGATCAAACTGGTCATTCTTGACAGAGACGGCACCATCAACCGGGCCAGCGACCAGTTTGTGAAATCGCCCGAAGAATGGGAGCCGCTGCCCGGTTCGCTCGAAGCCATCGGGCGCCTGAACCACGCGGGCTACCACGTGGTGCTGGCCACCAACCAGTCGGGCTTGGGGCGTGGCATCTTCGATGTGGCGGGACTCAACAACGTGCACGCGCACATGGTCAAGGCGCTGGCCGCACACGGCGGGCGGCTCGACGCGGTGTTTTATTGCCCACACGCGCCGGACGAAGGCTGCCATTGCCGCAAGCCCGAGCCGGGTTTGCTGGAGCAGATCGCGCAACGCTACGGACTGTCTTCGCTGGCCGGCGTGCCCTACATCGGCGACAGCCTGCGTGACATGCAGGCCGCCGCTGCCGCAGGCTGCGCGCCGCACTTGGTCTGCACCGGGCGCCATGCCGATCTGCTGGGGCAAACCGAGGCGCCGACCGGATTTCCGCCTGGCACGCGGGTGCATGCCGACCTGGCTGCCTGCGTGGACCATTTGCTTGGCCCGGCTTGAGCGCCCACACCCCAGAGGTCTTCATGAATTTCATTCGCTCTGTCCTGCACATCGTTTGGATGGCTGTCACCGTCATTCCCTGGGCGCTGTTTGTGGTGGGCATCTCGTACTTTGTCAGCAGCACCACGCTGTACTGGATCTGCGCGGGCTGGTTGCGCACGGCAGTGCGCGGCGGCACCTGGATTCTGGGCATCCGCAACCGGGTGCAGGGCATGGAAAACCTGCCGCAAGGCTCCAAAGATCCGGCGGTGTTGCTGGTCAAGCACCAGTCCACCTGGGAGACTTTTGTGATGCCGGCCATCATGCCGCACCCGCTGGCCTATGTGTTCAAGAAAGAGCTGCTGCGCGTGCCCTTCTTCGGCTGGGCCATGGGGCGTCTGGACATGATCCACATCGATCGCAGCCAGAGGGCGCGCGCTTTTGCCAAGGTGGTTCAGCAAGGCCGCCGCCTCATGCAGGACGGCGTGTGGGTCATCATGTTTCCCGAGGGTACCCGCATCCCGCGCGGGCAGGTGGGCGAATACAAAACCGGCGGCACGCGTTTGGCCATTGCGGCGGGTGTGCCGGTGATCCCGATTGCGGTCACCTCGGCGCGCTGCTGGCCCACCAAGGCTTTCGTCAAGCGCCCGGGGGTAGTGGACATTTCGATCGGCAAGCCCATTTCCAGCGAAGGGCGCAAGGCCGAAGAGCTGATGGCCGAGGTACAGGACTGGATCGAATCCGAGATGCACCGACTCGACCCCGAGGCTTATCCGGTACAGGCCTGAACGCGGTCCGAGAACACCATGCGCCAGCCCCGCCACCCTCTGGTGCAGTTGGCGCTCGACTTTTTCACCACGGGCGAGTCCAAGCCAGAACCCAACGGCGCGCCTCTGGCGTTGACCCCGCCCGTGGCGCCAGGCGTGGGCTTTGTGCATGCCACAGCCAACCGCCACGCCTTGCTGCAGGGCGTAACGGTGTCTTACCGATTTGAACGCGCCCGCCGCAAGAGTATTGGCTTCACGGTGGGCCCGGAAGGGCTGGTGGTGCGGGCGCCTGGCTGGGTGCCGTTGCGCGAGGTGGACGCCGCTGTGCAGGAAAAGGCCGTGTGGATCCTGGCCAAGCTGCAGCAAATGCGCGAGCGAGCGCGCGCGCCCCTGGTGCCTGAGCAGGCCTGGGTGCACGGGGCCGATTTGCCCTATCTGGGGGGCACCGTGCGCCTGTGCGTGGTGGCGCGCGGGCAGGTGGCCGAAGATGTGCCCGAAGGGGTCGAGCCCCTGCTGCTGAGCCTGCCACCCGCTGCCTCCGACACGCAAGTGCGCGAAGCCGCCGAAGCCTGGTTCAAGAAAAAGGCGCGCGCCCTGTTTGAAGAGCGTCTGCAGCACTTCGCCCCGCAGCTGGGGGTGCGCTGGCTGCGTCTGTCGCTGTCGGGCGCCCGTACCCGCTGGGGCAGTGCACGCAGTGACGGTCACATCCGCCTCAATTGGCGCCTGATCCACCTGCCGCTGCTGCAGGTCGACTACGTGGTGGTGCACGAGCTGGCCCACCTGCGCGTGATGGACCACAGCCCGCGCTTTTGGGACACGGTGGGCGAGGTGATGCCCGATTGGCGCGAGCGACGCCGAGCCCTGCGAGGTCAGGATTTGTAGGCGCCAGCAGCGTGCCATACGGCACAATGCCACTTTTGCTTAAAAGTCATGGGTTCATGGCTTTTTGGGTGATTTATCGCCACCCTGATTTGCAATAAAGTCCCCTCCAGCATTCACCGAGAGTACGCTCGCCGTACCCGGTTCCCAGTTTTTCCAGGAGTTTTCATGACTGCACGCACCCAAACCCACAACCTGAAGGTGGCCACATCCCTGTACGACTTCGTTGAAAAGCAGGTGCTGCCAGCGGTCGGCGTCAAGAGCGAGAAGTTCTGGAAAGGTTTCTCCGACATCGTGACCGACCTGGCCCCCAAGAACATCGCCCTGCTGGCCGAGCGCGACCGCATCCAGACCGAGATGGACAAGTGGCACAGCGCCAACCCTGGCCCCGTCACCGCTGGCAAGGCCATGAAGGATTACCGCAAGTTCCTCGGCCAGATCGGCTACCTGGTGCCCGAGCCCAAGAACGCCAAGGCCACCACCGCCAATGTGGACGCCGAACTGGCCAAGCTGGCCGGCCCGCAGCTGGTGGTGCCGATCCTGAATGCGCGTTACGCCCTGAACGCTGCCAACGCCCGCTGGGGCTCTTTGTACGACGCGCTGTATGGCACCGACGCTATTCAAGAAGCCAATGGCTGTGAAAAAGGCACGGGCTACAACCCCCGGCGCGGCGCCAAAGTCATCGAATACTGCCGCTACGTGCTCGACCGTTGCGCCCCGCTCAAGAGCGGCTCGCACATCGACAGCACCGGCTATGCCGTCAAGGGCGGCAAGCTGGTGGTCACGCTCAAGGGGGGCAAGAGCAGCGGCCTGAAGGACGCCAAACAGTTCGTGGGCTACACCGGCGCTGCCGCTGCCCCGGCCTCGGTGCTCTTCGTGCACAACGGCCTGCACCTGGACCTGCAGATCAACAAAAACACCCCGATCGGCAAGACCGATGCCGCTGGCGTGAGCGACCTGATCGCCGAAGCCGCGCTGTCCACCATCCTTGACCTCGAAGACTCGGTGGCTGCGGTGGATGCCGAAGACAAGGTGCTGGCCTACCGCAACTGGCTGGGCATTCTGGACGGCTCGCTGAGCGAAGAGATGGTCAAGGGCGGCAAGACCTTCACCCGCACCATGAACGGCGACCGCCACTACACCAAGCCGGCTGGTAAGGGCGAGGTGGTCCTGCACGGCCGCTCGCTGCTGTTCGTGCGCAACGTGGGCCACCTGATGACCAACCCGGCCATCACCTGGACCGACAAGAGCGGTGCC
>JACCDW012072874.1_pt1 | contig 12861 bp, 8 predicted proteins | sample 7449781 | NCBI WGS metagenome assembly JACCDW01 (sample SAMN15323449, study PRJNA562643) | freshwater metagenome | isolation source: river surface water | place: USA:Blue River Watershed | collected 2017-08-18 | reverse complement strand
CTGAAAAACCCCCAATTTTCATTTTTTAAACTACCTTTGTTTCACTTAAAATTTAGTTTATGCCAGGTTTTGAATTCTTTGGGGATGAAGAAAGAAAAGAAGTAAATGATGTCCTTGAGACAGGTATATTAATGCGTTATGGATTTGACGGTCCACGCAAAGGAATTTGGAAATCCAAAGAGCTGGAAGCAGCTATTTGTGAAACATTTGGTAGCGAATATGCGCAACTTACTTCTAGTGGTACAGCAGCACTTACGACTGCAATGGCTGCAATGGGTATTGGAGCAGGAGACGAAGTAATCATGCCTGCTTTTACTTTCGTTGCCAGTTTTGAAGCGGTGTTGAGTATGGGAGCAGTGCCGGTATTGGTAGATATCGATAGCTCATTGACTTTATCTCCAGCAGCAGTGAAAGCAGCAATTACGCCTAAAACAAAATGTGTGATGCCAGTACATATGTGCGGTAGTATGGCAGACTTAGATGCTTTACAAGCTATTTGTAAGGAGCATGGTTTACTATTATTAGAAGATGCATGTCAAAGTATTGGTGGTACTTATAAAGGGAAAGCATTAGGAACCATAGGTGACGCAGGTACTTTCTCTTTTGATTTTGTTAAAACAATTACCTGTGGGGAAGGCGGTGTGGTAATGACTAATCACAAAGAGGTTTATATAAAGTCAGATGCATTTACCGATCATGGACATGACCATTTAGGGGTAGATCGTGGTGCTGACTTGCATCCTTTTTTAGGCTATAATTTTAGAATTAGCGAATTACATGCAGCTGTAGGATTAGCACAAATCAGAAAATTAGATACCTTCTTAGCCTTACAAAAAAGAAATAACCAGTTATTAAGATCCTATATGGAGCAAGTGCCTGGTATAAGTTTTAGAACCGTGCCAGATCCTGCTGGAGATAGTTACAGTTTCTTAAGTTGGTTTTTACCATCGCAGGAACAAACTGAAAAAGCGATTGAGGCTTTGAAAGCAGCTGGTATTTTGGCGGGTAACTTTTATTGGTTTGCCAATAATTGGCATTATATCCGCAAGTGGGATCACTTAAAAACGGCAAAAAGTTTGTACGCATTAAATCCAGATCAACAAAAAGCAATCACTGCATTACAACACAATGCCTTTGAACAAAGTGATGCAATTATGGCAAGATGTGTATCAACTGCAATCAGTTTAACTTGGACAGAGGAACAAGTGCATGAAAAAGGCGCTAAAGTACTGGAAGTGTTGAAAGCAGCGCTTTCTTAAAGTTCAATTATGTCATTAGGCCAGTCATTACAGCAAAGGCAGTTACAGCGATTGTCGCCTCAGCAAATTCAACTCATGAAATTGCTTCAAATTCCTAGTGCACAAATTGAACAAAGGGTCAAGGAAGAGTTAGAAGAGAATCCTGCACTGGAAATGAACTTAGACTTGCTAGACTTGGATGGTGCTGATGAAATGAAAGACGAGGTATTGCAGGGAAGTCAGGACGAAGAAGAAGCAGTTCCTGTGGATGAATATGAAATGAGCAACGAGGAACTAAGTGAATACAATTATGATGATGACGGGGATATCGCAGATTATAAAACAAAAGACGATTATTATCCCGAACTAGATGACGATAAAGTTATTCCCATTAAAGCGGAATTAAGCTTGCATGAAATGTTGATGGATCAATTAAGTATGCTCGCATTAGAAGAGGATGAATTTAAAATTGCAGAACAAATTATTGGAAGCCTTGATGATGATGGTTATTTAAGACGCGCATTGCAATCTATTGCGGATGATTTGGCATTCAAGCAAGGCATGTGGGTGGAAGAAAAGACAATAGAAACGCTTCTTTATAAAGTTCAGTCCTTTGATCCTGCAGGAATTGCTGCTAGAAATTTACAAGAATGTTTATTGTTACAACTAAAAAGAAAAATTCATTCTGATGATGCAGAAGTGAAGGCGGATCCAAAAGGAATGTTGCCTTTGGCGGTGCAAGTTTTAGAAAAATATTTTGAAGAATTTACGCGCAAGCATTACGACAAAATTCAAAAGAATTTGCATTTGAATGATGAAGATATGAAAGCAGTTTTGCATGAAATTGTTTCATTGAATCCAAAGCCAGGAGCAGAGTCTGGGCATGTCCATGACGCAGAAATGTATATTATTCCCGATTTCACTGTACTCATAAATAATGGAAAATTAGAATTGACATTAAATAGTCGAAATGCGCCCCCATTAATCATAAGCGATGATTATAAACTTATGCTTAAAGAATATGAGCGTGGGCAAAAGCAAGATAAAGCACAAAAAGAAGCGGTATTTTTTATCAAACAAAAAATAGATAGTGCAAAATGGTTTATCGAAATGATTCAGCAAAGGCAACAAACCTTGTTGATGACCATGCGCGCCATCTTATTATACCAAGAGGCTTTTTTCTTAAGTGGTGATACTACTCAGTTAAGACCTATGATTCTAAAAGACATTGCCGAAAAAACGGCCTTAGATGTTTCTACGGTGAGTAGGGTAGCCAATAGCAAATATGTACAAACCGAATTTGGCACTTATTTACTCAAATATTTTTTTAGTGAATCACTTACCACAGATTCGGGAGAAGAAGTGAGCACAAAAGAGGTGAAATCTATTTTAGGAGAATTGATTACACAAGAAGATAAGCATAAGCCATTAAGTGACGACGAACTTACAGAGCAATTGCAGGGTAAAGGGTATAATATTGCCCGCAGAACAGTTGCCAAATACAGAGAACAATTAAATATTCCGGTAGCAAGACTTAGAAAAGAATTGTAACCCTTTAAATTTTTACATGGAAAATAACGCATCCAAACCCATTCGCTTAAGTGCACAATTGATTTCTTACCTTTTCCATCCATTGTTTGTTCCTACTTTTTTTATGCTGTATTTAATTAAGGTTTTACCTTATGAATTTGCTGGCATAACAGAATGGCAGTTAAAGTTGAGGGTATTTAGCGTTTTTTGGTTAACTGCTTTTTTTCCTGCTTTCGCAGTTTTTTTACTTTGGAGATTAAAGTTTAGTGAAAGTATATTTTTGCGTACTCAAAAAGAACGCGTTATTCCATATGTAATTACTATGTTTTTTTATTGGTGGATGTACTATTTAAGTAGAAATTTTACGGATCAGCCTCTGGCCCTTAAATTTTTCTATTTTGGCATCTTCATTGCTAGTAGCTTGGGCCTTATTGTAAATAATTTTATTAAAGTGAGCTTACACGCAATGGGGGTGAGTGGATTACTCATGGCGGTATTATTAGTGAATTTGCATTATCCTATCTCCAATGTCCTCTGGGTAGGAGTTGCCATATTATTGTCTTCAATTGTAGTGAGTGCAAGAATGATTGTTAGTGACCATACCAAACAAGAATTAATTATTGGTTTTGTGATAGGATTGCTTACACAGGTAATGGCTTATTTTTGGGTTCTATAATTTAAATTATTTTAATTATGTGGTATAGATTAGGGCAGCAAATAGTTAAGTATAAAGTGGCAAGTTTAGTTATTTTGGGCATACTCACTATTGTGATGTCTTATTTTGCTGCACAAATAAAATTAAGTTACGAATTCACAAAAGCCATACCCGAAGACAATCCTAAGTATGTAGAGTATAAAAACTTTATTCAAAAATTTGGAGTAGACGGTACCACCATGGTGGTTGGATTTGAAACAGATCGTTTTTATACTGCTAGCGTATTTAACAATGTGGTTGAATTGCATAAAGCGATAAAAAACATTCCGGGCGTGACCGATGTGCTAAGTGTCCCTTATGCATACAATCTTACCAAGGATACGGTTGAAAGTAAATTTAACGCGCATAAAATTTTTGCCCCTCCTTATCAAGAGGACAGTTTGCTTCAACAAAACAAAGCAGCATTTGAACAACTCCCTTTTTATAAGCATTTATTGTATAACCCAGACAGCCATTCCTATATGATGGCTATTAGTTTTATTCCAGATTCCATTAACAGTGTTTCCAGAACTCGTATCATTAAAGAGTTAACCACCCAACTAAATATATTTAACCAAAAGACAGGTTTAGAATTGCATATAAGCGGGCTCCCTTATATAAGGACTATTTTAGCCGATAGGATTAAAAAAGAAATGGTTTGGTTCTTGATGGGTTCTTTGTTGTTATGTGCCATCACATTATTGTTATTCTTTCGTTCCATTTCTGCCATGATCATGAGTTTGGCAGTGGTGGCAATGGGCGTGATTTGGAGTTTAGGTACTATGGTATTGCTAGGGCAAAAAATTACTTTACTAACCGCCTTAATACCCCCATTGATTGTAGTGATAGGCATTCCCAATTGCATTTACTTTTTAAATAAATACCATACTTCCTTTAAAGAAACCCAGGACAAAGAAAAGGCCATCATGCATATGGTTGGTAAAATGGGTATCGTAACCTTGTTTTGTAATATAACCGCTGCTATTGGATTTTTTGTTTTTGCCTTTACGAAAAGTCCCTTGTTAAAAGAGTTTGGATGGGTTTCCGGTTTAAATATCATGGCCCTGTTTTTCATCAGTTTATTTTTTATCCCTCCTGTACTTACTTATTTACAGCCGCCTCAACCTAAACATGTTAAATATTTAGACAATCCTTTTTTAGAAAAAGTATTGGTTAAAATAGAACGTTGGACTTTTGTACATACCAAATGGGTTTTTGGTATTACGATTTTATTGGTTGTGGTTTCTTTGATTGGACTTACACAAATTAAAAAGGAAGCTTTCATAGTGGATGATTTGCCTAAAAAGGATAAATTGTACACAGACCTTAAGTGGTTTGAAAAGGAAAGTGGTGGAGTCATGCCCTTGGAGATTGTGATAGATACCAAAAAGAAAAATGGGTTAATTAGAAGTATTCGTCCTTTAGAAGACATCGAAAGTTTACATGCATTTTTACGCAATCAACCAGAATTGGGTAAGCCTATTGGTTTAGTGGAGGGTATGAAATTTGCTAAGCAGACCTATTATGACGGCGATAGTATGTCTTATGCCATTCCGACGGGAACAGAGATGGCCTTTATGGGGCCTTACTTAAAAATGGGTACAAGTGGCCAAGCCAGTAAGGGTACTTCATCAAAGGCGTCTACTAGCAACAATGGCCCTGCCCAATTGTTGAGTAAGTTTTTGGATAAGAACAAGCAATCAACACGAGTAAGTGTAAACATGAAAGACATTGGCAGTGCTCAATTGCCAGCCTTTTTAAATAGAGTTGATAGTGCTACTAGATCTATCTTTGATTCGAGTAAGTATACTATTCAAATTACCGGAAGCAGTGTTACCTTTTTAGAAGGAAGTAATTTTATTATTCGTGGTTTAAGTGAATCTATATTTTGGGCATTTTTATTAATTGCCATTTGTATGATTTTCTTATTCCGCTCCTTCCCAATATTGATGTGTTCACTCATACCCAATCTAGTACCATTATTAATGACTGCTGGCATCATGGGATGGGTAGGCATTTCCTTAAAACCCTCTACGGTATTGGTATTTAGTGTAGCCTTGGGTATTGCGATAGATGTTACCATTCGCTTTTTAGTTAATTACAAACAAGAGTTACCCCATTTAAATTATAATGTAAATCATACATTAATACAGACCATCAAGCAAACAGGTATCAGTATCATTTATACTTCATTAGTATTAGTAGCCGGTTTTGTCATTTTTTGTTTTAGTGATTTTGGGGGTACGAAAGCCTTGGGTTGGCTCACTTCTCTAACCCTAGTAGTAAGTACATTTACCAACTTAATATTATTGCCTGCCTTGATCAAAACCTTTATCAAACAAAACTAGAGCACTATTAAATAAAACAATTGTAAGTATGATAATTAGTAAACCTAAAAAAGGGTTATCTCGTCCGAGATAACCCTTTTTTAGGAGTTTATATTTTGCGTTTTAGCGTAGAATACTCGCTAAAGTATCTTGTAGTGCCTGTCCTCTTAATTCTTTTGCAATAATGTTGCCATTAGGGTCTACCAATACATTAAAAGGAATGCCTTCTAATTGGTAAGTGCTCACAACCGTGCTTTCCCATTTTTTTAGGTCACTTATATGTTGCCAATTTAATTTATCTGCTTTGATGGCATCTAACCAACTTGCTTTGTCATCATCTAAGGATACCCCTAAAATGGTAAAATTCTTCTTTTTATATTTTTCAAAAGCAGCAACCACATTGGGATTTTCTGCACGGCAAGGGCCACACCAACTTGCCCAAAAATCTACTAACACATATTTCCCTTTCAAACTACTTAAGGTAATCATTTTCCCCAAAGGATCATTTAAAGCTATTTCTGGAGCAGCTTTTCCAAGGGTAAGAGAGGTAGTGCTAGCGTTGGCCTGCACTTGACTGCTGAGTACAGTACTGAATTGAATCAATGCCTCCGCTTTGGTTTTTTCAGCAGCCTCTTTAGCTAAAGCCAAAACCTGGGCTGTTTCCATTGATCTTAAACTTAATCCAAGTATATAATATTTCATTGCAGGATGCTCGGCCTTAGTTATTTCATTTTGAATGAAAGTATTTAAGCTATTAATTTTTTCAACTCTTTGTTTTTGTAAATAATTGATACTGCTATCCTTTCCTTTTTGTTTTTGCAATAAATCTAGGGTATATAGGGTTGCAAAAATAGAAGAGTCTTTTTGTCGGTATTGTTTTAAGAATTCAATTAAAGCGGCACTGCTTTTTGAACCTTTTGCTGTATAGGATTGATAATTATTAGCATCTGCATTTATTTGAATATTATTATCATCATTGATAAAAATGACTTCCATATCTTTGTCTGTTGCTAGTCTATATAAACCTTCCTCTTTGGCAATAAAGTCAAAATTATATTTCCCTTTTGCGTCTAAGGTGACAGAATCAAGGGTAATGATGGGTTTTCCACCGTAGGGGATTTCCTGCAGTAGTAATTTTTGACCCTGCGCATTTTGAATCGTACCCGCTAGGCTGTATCTTCCTTCACTTTTTTTCCCATTACATCCTGCCAAGATTAGTAAAGTTACTGCTAGTACGCCAACCATTGATTTTAGATTCATATACTATTTTTAATGATGAATGTCTTTAGATTAATTTATTATTTGGATAATTTTTCTTCCAGTATTTGTGTTGCCATTTTTGGATCTGCCTTCCCTTTGCTTTTCTTTTTCACTTCTCCTACGAACATACCTATTAGTCCTTTCTTTCCTTTTTTATACTCGGCTACTTTATCAACATTTTCTGCAATTACCTCTTCTACCCATTGAGTTATTTCATCTGTCGAGTTGGATTGTAGTAAATTTTCCGCCTCAGCGTACTTCAATGGAGATTGTGGTTGGTGAATAATGGATTTAAATACTTTATTGGAGGCCACAGAAAAACTTAACTGATTGGATTCTACTAAATCTAGTAGTTCTACTAAATGAGGGATGGATGCAGTTAAGGAGTCATAACTAGTTTTAGTTTCGTTGATATATTCTCTGATGGGTCCAATCATCCAGTTGGCTGCAGCCTTATAATGTTTGGTGTGCTTTGTCCAAGCGGTATAAAAATCAGCCTCTTCTTTGTGTTCGCAAAGTTGTTCTATATCATAATCAGGTAAACCATAAGTAATTTTCCATTCTTTTTTTAACTGTGCTGGAAGGGTAGGTAAGCGGTCTTCAATGCTTTTAATAAACGCCTCAGTTAAATGAAATGGGGCTAAATCTGGGTCTGGGAAATACCTATAATCATTGGCGTCTTCTTTATCTCTAATAGAGAAAGTAGTATCGTTGTTTGCGTCAAAACTTCTTGTTTGTTGAATAATTTCACCCCCGGTTTCTTTTAAATGAATGAGTCTTTCTATTTCAAATTCAATGGCTTTTTTAATATTGCGAATTGAATTTAAATTTTTGACTTCCACTTTTGTTCCTAAGGTGGTGTCTCCTTTTAACCTTACAGATATATTGGCATCGCATCTTAAACTCCCTTCTTCCATATTTCCGTCACAAACCCCTAACCATCTTACTAATTTGCGAACTTCCGTTACATATAAGAATGCATCTTCAGCGCTATGCAAACAGGGTTCAGTAACCATTTCAATAAGCGGAGTGCCTGCTCTATTTAAATCAATAAGCGTATGGGTAGGAGTAATGTCGTGAATACTTTTGCCAGCATCCTCTTCTAGATGAATCCGATTTAACTGAATGAATTTTTCACCTTCATTTGTTGTAATCATTACTTTACCTCCCATACATATAGGTGTTGTATGTTGGGATATCTGATATCCCTTTGGTAGGTCAGGATAAAAATAATTTTTTCGAGCAAAGTAATTATGTTCTGCAATGGTGCAGCCACAGGCTAAGCCCATTCTGATTGCATATTCGACTGCTTTTGCATTGGTTTTAGGTAAGGTTCCTGGATGACCCAAGGTGATTGGGCTTACATGCGTATTGGGAGCTGCTCCAAAGCTAGTTGCATCCCCACAAAACAATTTGCTTTGTGTAGCTAATTGGGCATGTATTTCAAGTCCAATGACTGCCTCATATTTACCGGTATCTACCATTGTACAAAAGTACAAAAAAATGCCCTCTATTGGTGTATAGAGGGCATTGGGGGTCTATAAAAAACAACTATAAATTAGCTGTCTTCAACTTCTTTGGTATTTTAACCTCAATATTCTTTTTGTCACCGTTCCTTAATATGGAAAACTTCAATATTTGACCTTCTAATAAATAGTCCCATTTAAGGTCGCTAACATCCGTTACTTTCTTATTATCAAATTGAGTAATAATGTCATTTACTTTTAATCCTGCTTTATCTGCAGCACTTCCAGCATTTACATTTTTAATGCGAACACCTTCTCCTGATTCAGTGTCTTCGATAGAGATACCTAATTTTGGTTTTTTATCAAATCGTTTATTGATTCCTTCAAGCTCAGGCATCTCTGGCATTTCAGGCATCTCTGGCATTTCAAATTTGAAATTTTGGTCAGGGGTGATTCTGAATCCACGACGAATATTATTAGGCATTTGACCATTGGGCACTACAAAACTAAAACTTCTAGCGTTTTCTGATGCTTTGTTTTTAGCAAGCACTGCAGTTACTTTTTGTTCTTTACCTTCTCTAGAAAAAGTGATAGTGATTTTATCTTCAGGCTGATAATTTCCAACTGCTTCATACAAAGCATTTGGGCCATCAATCTTAGTATCATTCACTTTTGAAATCACATCTCCTTCTTTTAAGCCAGCTTTCTTTGCAGGACTATCTTCGCTTACGGAATTGATTTTAGCTCCTTTCTCAGTGGCTTCAGTGATTACACCTAAAAATGCACGATTTGTAGGAGGTGGAGGAGGTGCCATCATTTCATCTATTCCCAATTCCATCTCCTCTTCGGGTGTTCCACCAAAAGCGCTTATTCCTCCTTTAGGTGCAAAAGCTGTAATACTTCCTTTTCTTTTGATAATTTTCAATCTTGGATCATTCTTGTCAGCTGGTTTTCCATTAATGGTAATTTTATCTCCGTCCACCACAATAGATAAGTTTACATTTTTATGAATTGCTGTATCAACTTGATCGTTAATGGTTGTATCAATTATAATCTTTTTTGTAATTGTATTTGCGCCAGCTCCATTTTTCTTGGTCGTGATTTCAACAACTCCTTTCTCGCCAATAGTACCGTATTTCTTTTTTGCCATTTCGCCTTTCAATACACTAATAGATTGTATATCTGTTGGGGACATTTCATTCATATTGACATTGTTGTTAACAACACCATCAATTACCATTACGGGTTTGTCGGAACTGTCTTTACTTGACTTTTTAATAACTACTACTTCCTGTGCATTTAGCGCTGAACTAAACAGGGCTACTACCACACAGGCCATGATCATTTTTTTCATATTCGATTGTTTTGTACGAAATAATTTGTAGATCAAAAATAGGGAAATTATTTAACTACGAAACTATTCGGAAATGTTAAATATTTATCAAAATAAAGATTAAAAAAAGGCCTTAGGAAACGGTCAATTATCCTAAAGCCTTTATATTCAGTTATTTAACTAGGTAAACAGACGCGCCCTTATGCAAGTAGACCTGCAACCGCTGCAATGACTTTGTCTAGTTGAGAGGCATCTTGTCCACCAGCGGAAGCAAGGGTTTTTTGACCCCCTCCGCCTCCTTTAATGAAAGGTGCAATTTGATCCTTAATAATTTGAGGTGCCTGCCATCCCTTTTCTGTTACTAAGCTTTCACTGATGGCTAAGGCAACAGCCGCCTTTCCTTCAATTTCATTCAACAATACAATGACTGCTTTGCTTTGAGTAGCACTTAGTAATTGTGCCAATTTTTTGATATTGTCAGCACTATTTAAAGGCACTTTTGCGCCTAAGAATGCAATGCCATTTTTATCTTCGAATTGATTTGCATAGTCTGTTACTAAACTATTTATCAATTGTGCTTCTTGGCTTTCTAGTTTTTTATGCAATTCTTTTTGAGTTGTTTGCAATTCAGCAATCGTGTCATTTAATACATCCACGCTTGAACTTTCATTCCAAGATGGAGCCGTAAATGAGCTACCTAATTTTAGGGCAACGCCTGCACAACCTTCAGTAAGTTGAATAATTTGCTTGTGTAGTTTTTCCTTAACCTCCGTTAAATAAGCATTCGCTGCAGTACCAACAACTGCTTCAATTCTTCTAACGCCCGCTGCTACAGAAGACTCTGACTTTAAAACAAAGTGTTCAATTTCTCCGGTATGTCCCACATGCGTACCACCACACAATTCAATAGAGTAAGCTGGATCCATTACCACCACGCGTACCTTGTCTCCGTATTTTTCTCCAAATAAGGCCATGGCTCCTAAAGCAATGGCTTCGTCTTTGCTCATTTCGTTAATGACTACGGGTACATTTTCTTTAATTTTTTCGTTCACCATTTTTTCAACCGCTACTATTTCAGCATCGGTCATTTTTGCAAAATGTGAAAAGTCAAAACGTAATTGTTCGGCATTTACCAAACTTCCTTTTTGAGCTACATGCTTTCCTAAAATATTTCTTAATGCAGCATGTAATAAGTGCGTTGCAGAGTGATGTACTGTTGTGTTTTTACGTTGAGTTGCATCTACAGTTGCCTTCACTGTTTTTCCAATAGTGGCAGGTAAGGTATCGGTAAAATGAATAAATAAATTGTTTTCCTTTTTAGTATCTGTCACTTCCAGTTTTGTACCGTCTTCAAATTCAAACAATCCTTTGTCACCAACCTGACCACCGCTTTCAGCATAGAATGGGGTAGTTGCTAATACCCACTGGTAAGCTTCTTTCCCTTTTGCTTTAACGTGACGGTATTTTACAATAGAAGTGCTAGCGCTCTGATCTGTGTAACCACAAAACTGTGTTTCTACATCTGCTCCCACTTGAATCCAGTCACCAGTATCTATTGCAGTAGCTGCTCGGCTTCGATCCTTTTGTAGTTGCATTTCTTTTTCAAAACCTGCTTCATCTACATTTAAGCCATGTTCACTTGCAATTAAACGTGTTAAGTCCACAGGGAAACCATAAGTATCAAATAACTCAAATACTAACTTGCCTTCAATGTTTTGTCCTTTACTATGCGTGCTTGTAATATCATCAATTCTTTTTAACCCTTTTTCTAATGTTCTTAAGAAACCTTCTTCTTCCTCTTTCACTACTTTACTTACAAATTCCAATTGACTGTTCAATTCTGGGAATACATTTTCAAATTGTTTTGCCAACAATGGCATTAATTGGTGAAGTAAGGGTTGTTTATAATCCAAGTAAGAGTAATAATATCTTACTGCTCTTCTTAAAATTCTTCTAATCACATAACCAGCACCTGTATTGGCTGGCAATTGTCCATCTGCAATGGTAAAAGCAATTGCACGAATGTGATCTGCAAGTACTCTAAAGGCAACTGCTTGCTTACTATCGCTAAAATCGTAGGTTTTTCCTGTAATTTTCGCAACTGCATCAATGGTATCTGTAAATACATCGGTATCGTAATTGCTTTGTTTACCTTGAATCACACGCACCAATCTTTCAAATCCCATACCTGTGTCCACATGCTTATTGGGTAAGGGTTCTAGGCTACCGTCTTTTTTTCTATTGTATTGAATAAATACATTGTTCCAAATTTCAATTACCTGTGGATGATCTTTATTTACTAAATCGCGTCCTGGTATTTTTGCTCTCTCTTCTTCGGATCTCATGTCTACATGTATTTCACTACATGGACCACAAGGGCCTGTATCACCCATTTCCCAGAAATTATCTTTTTTGCTGCCGTAAATTATTTTTTCTTCAGGCACCCACTTTCTCCACTCTTCTAAAGCAACACTAGATTGAGGTAAATTTTCTGCTGGGTCACCCTGAAAAACAGAAACGTATAAACGTGCAGGATCTAATTTGTATACCTTGGTCAATAATTCCCAACTCCATTCAATAGCTTCTCCTTTAAAGTAATCTCCAAAACTCCAGTTCCCTAGCATTTCAAACATGGTATGGTGATAGGTATCTACACCCACTTCTTCTAAGTCATTATGCTTGCCGCTAACACGTAAACATTTTTGGGTATCTGCAATACGAGAATGTGCAGGTGTTTGATTTCCTAAAAAATAGTCCTTGAACTGATTCATACCCGCATTCGTAAATAAAAGGGTAGGATCATTTTTTACAACAATCGGTGCCGATGGTACAATGGCATGTCCTTTGGATGCAAAAAAATCTAAAAACTGCTGTCTAATTTCTGAACTCTTCATCATGTGACTATATTTTAGGCTTTGTTCTCCTTAAAAGCTATATTTGTAAGGTTTTTTAAGGTCCCCAAAGGTAAGAAACTGAAGCCGCTTTTCAAATGAAGAAAATTAAATACTTCTTT
>JACCDW011837367.1_pt1 | contig 12862 bp, 11 predicted proteins | sample 7449781 | NCBI WGS metagenome assembly JACCDW01 (sample SAMN15323449, study PRJNA562643) | freshwater metagenome | isolation source: river surface water | place: USA:Blue River Watershed | collected 2017-08-18 | reverse complement strand
GCACGATGCGCTGGAAGTCCAGCGCAATCTGCTCGCCGCGCAAGGTCAGGCGCTTCTCGCCGTCGATGAAGACCGGGGCCGCCGGGGCCTCGCCGGTGCCTGGCAGGCTGATGCCGATGTCGGCGTGTTTGCTCTCGCCCGGGCCGTTGACGATGCAGCCCATCACCGCCACCTTCATGCCCTCCACGCCAGGGAAGCGCTCGCGCCACACCGGCATCTGCGCACGCAGGTAGTCGTCGATCTGCTTGGCCAATTCCTGGAACGTGGTGCTGGTGGTGCGGCCGCAACCGGGGCAGGCGGTGACGCTGGGGTTGAATTGGCGCAGGCCCAGGGCCTGCAGGATCTCCAAGGCCACCACCACTTCCTGGGTGCGGGACTCACCCGGCTGCGGCGTGAGGCTCACGCGGATGGTGTCGCCGATGCCCTCCTGCAGCAGCACGCTCAAGGCGGCGGCCGAGGCGACCGTACCGCGCGTGCCCATGCCGGCCTCGGTCAGGCCCAGGTGCAGCGCGTAGTCGCAGCGGTCGGCCAGGGCGCGGTAGACGCTGATGAGGTCCTGCACGCCGCTGACCTTGCAGCTGATGATGATCTGATTGGGGTCCAGGCCGATGTCCTTGGCCAGTTGCGCCGACTGCAAGGCCGACCGCACCAGGGCGTCGTACATCACCTGTCGCGCATCCCAGGGTTGCGCGCGGCGCCCGTTGTCGTCCATCAATTCCGCCAGCAGTTCCTGGTCCAGGCTGCCCCAGTTCACCCCGATACGAATCGGCTTGTGCCCGTGGCGGATGGCGGCTTCGACCATCATCGCGAACTGCTTGTCCTTCTTGTCGCCCTTGCCGACATTGCCCGGGTTGATGCGGTACTTGCTCAGGGCCTGTGCGCACTCGGGAAAGTCGGTGAGCAGGCGGTGGCCGTTGTAGTGAAAGTCACCCACCAGCGGGACCATGATGCCCATCTTGTCGAGTTGTTCCCGAATGGCCGGCACAGCAGCGGCGGCCTCTGGCGTATTCACCGTGATGCGCACGAGCTCAGACCCGGCCTGCGCCAACTCCTTGACCTGGATCGCGGTTTCGATGACGTCCACCGTGTCCGTGTTGGTCATGGACTGCACGCGCACCGGTGCGTCTGCGCCAATGGTCAGCACCTGATCACCGGTGCGCACTTGGGCCTGACGCCGGATTCGACGGTGTGAGCCGGCCATCGGAATCGATTCGTCCGGGGCCATGGCTGGCCGACCATCAGTCGGCTCGTGAGAACGGGTGGTCATGTCTGGGTCTCCCGCAAGATGGGCGCAGTGACTGCCAGGCGACTAGGGCAGTTCAACATCGGCCACATTGTTTCTTTGGATTTCATCGAGCGCGATGCGCCGGCCCTGCCAAGTGGCCTCGGTGCCGGCCGCATTGCCCACGCGCAGGCGCAGCGGGCGGGCCCCTTCGAGTCCGACGGTCTCGCCCGCGCGCAACAAGCGCGACAGCAATGCTCCGCCCTTGGCGTCCGTGACCTGCACCCAGGTGTCTTGCGTGGCCTTGAGTTGCAGCGGCAACGAGGTGGTGTCGGCCACCACCGCAGGCGGGGCCGGCGAGGCCGCCGCCGCCAGGGCTGGAGATGACGGTTCGCTTGCCGGTGCACCCGGCGGGGCAGACGGCGCATCGGATGGGACAGGGGCCGGCTCTGCGGCCACCGGCGGTGCCACCGGCGAATCCGACACGACCACCACGGACTTGGCGGGGGTTGACCACCAATCCGCCGGTGCCATCGCCAGGGCCAGGGCGCCCACCAGGATCACACCGACCGCCATGCGCACCGGGGTGAAGGTGCGGGGCAGTCGGGCATCGCGCGGCATGGCCACGGGGTGACGCATCGAGGCCACACCGGCCTGGGCCAAACGGCCTCGGTCGGCAGGGGAACGGACATCGGCCCCAGCGGTGGGCAGCGCCTGCAGAACCGGTTGGGCGTCCAAGCCCAGGTGCTTGCACAGACTTTGCGCCAAAGCCCGCACGAAGGTGCGGTCGCCCACATCGGCCCAGCGACCCTCTTCAAAGGCCTGCAGCCTTCGCTCGGAGATCTTCAGCAGAATGGACAGGTGAAGAAGCGACTGCCCACGCGCCTCGCGCGCCGCGCGGATCGAGGCGCCAGGATGGCCGGCCGTGGACGCTGGCGCTGCCCCCTGGGCCAAGGCATCGGTGCTGGGTACTTCACTCATCGAGGGCTCCGCTTGGGCGCAGGCGCGATTCTGGCGCGTGTGGGAACGATCGGCGCGATGGGCCGCTCAGGTCCGCCGTGGCATCGGGCTGACACATGGCCTTGGCCAAGCGTGTCTTGGGGGCGTCGCGGTACAGGGGTTGGGTCAAGGCCTTGTCGAAGGCCACCTGGGCAGCGGCATGCTGCCCACGCTGGCAAAGATACCAGCCCTGGTTGTGCAGAATGTTGGCATTGTCGGGCGCCAGGGCCAAGGCGCGGTTGAAGCTGTCTTCGGCCAGCGCGTGGTGCTGCAAGCCGGCGTAGACCAGGCCGCGAAGACCCAGGGCCTCAGCCAGGTGGGGGTCGAGGGCAAGTGCGTGCTCGACTTCCACAAGGGCCGCCTCCAGCCTCGCCTGCGCGAAGTGGGTGGAGGCCAGCGCCAAGCGCAGCTGGGCCCGCACGTTCTGCTGGCCATGCGCCGAGACGGTCGGCGCGTCAGCGCTGGCGTCGACCTTCTGCCCCGTGTGCCCGCAGGCGACCAAGACCACACAGGCCCCCAAGATCAGCGCGGTGCCTGATGCCCTGAACCAGCGGCCGTCGCCACGCAAAGGTGCCATGGCGTCTAGGCTTGAACCTGCAGGGGAACCACACGGCGGCCCGCCAGGCGCTCCTCCACGCGGGTACGGTCCTGTACCTCGCCGGCGAGTTGGCCACAGGCGGCGTCGATGTCATCCCCGCGGGTCTTGCGTATGGTGGTCACGATCCCGCCATTCTGAAGCACGTTGGCAAAAGCCACCACCCGCTCTCGTGGGGATCGCTTCAGCCCCGAAGCGGGGAAGGGATTGAAGGGAATCAGGTTGAACTTGCAGGGCACGCGGCCGCGCACCAGGTCCAGCAGAGCCTGCGCTTGCTCGGGGCTGTCGTTCACGCCGTCGAGCATGCAGTACTCAAAGGTGATGAAGTCGCGGGGGGCAGCCGACAGGTAGGCCTTGCAGGCCTCCAGCAACTCCCCCAGCGGGTATTTGCGGTTGATCGGCACCAGGTGGTCGCGCAGCACGTCGTCCGGCGCATGCAGGCTCACCGCCAGGGCCACCGGGCAATCGACCATGAGACGCTCAATCATTGGCACCACACCCGAGGTACTGACGGTCACACGGCGGCGCGAGAGGCCATAGCCGTGGTCATCGAGCATGGTCCTGAGCGCCGGCACCAGGGCGCTGTAGTTCTGCAGCGGCTCGCCCATGCCCATCATCACCACGTTGGTGACGGCGCGCTCCCCTTCGGCCATTCCAAGCCGTCGGCGCAGCTGGTGCTCGGCGTACCAGAGCTGCGCCACGATTTCGCCCGTGGAGAGATTGCGGCTGAACCCCTGGTGGCCGGTGGAGCAGAAGCGACAGGCCACGGCGCATCCGGCCTGAGAGGACACGCACAACGTGCCCCGGTCATCCTCGGGGATGAAAACGGTTTCCACCGCGTTGCCTGCACCGACGTCGAACAGCCACTTGACGGTGCCGTCGCGCGAGACCTGTTCGCTGATCACCGACAGCGCGGTGACCGCCGCCTGTCCCTCGATTTTTTGGCGCAGCGACTTGGCCAGATCGGACATCTGGGAAACGTCTGCCACGCCCCGTTGGTGAACCCAGCGGAAGAGTTGGGTGGCGCGGAAGGGCTTCTCGCCCTGCTCAACGCACCAGCGGGTCAGCCCATCACGGTCGAAATCGAGCAGGTTGATCATGGTGCGCGCGGGCCTGCCGGGGCCACCCCCTCCAGGCGGCCATCGGACGGCCGCACGGACGATGGGGCGGCCGCCTGGCCGGCCGGGTGCCTCAGCGGCTGTACACGTTCATGCCGGGGAAGAAGAAGGAGACCTCAACAGCGGCCGTCTCGGGTGCATCGGAGCCGTGCACCGCGTTGGCATCGATGCTGTCGGCAAAGTCGGCGCGGATGGTGCCCTTGTCGGCTTTCTTGGGATCGGTGGCACCCATCAGCTCGCGGTTCTTGGCGATGGCGCTTTCGCCTTCGAGCACCTGAATCATCACGGGGCCAGACACCATGAAGTCAACCAGGTCCTTGAAGAAGGGGCGCGCCTTGTGCACGGCGTAGAACTGCTCGGCCTCCCCACGGGACAGGTGGGCCATCTTGGCAGCCACCACCTTCAGGCCAGCGCCTTCAAAACGGGCGTAGATCTGTCCGATCACGTTCTTGGCCACGGCATCGGGCTTGATGATGGACAGGGTGCGTTCGATCGCCATTTTTATTCTCCGGGTAGGAATTGAGCAAAGTTCTAAAGTTTAAGCCATCAGCGCCCGCGCCGCCCCCGGCCGGGCTTGCCTCGGCCCAGCGCGGCATCGGCGCCGATGTAGCCCACGGCGGTGCGCATCGGATCGGGTTGGGCCGGCGCCTTGCCGCCGCCCTTGCCCCCTCCTTTGCCGCTCCCCTTGCCACCGCCCCTGCCGCCTGGGCCGGCTGCACGACCGGAAGCGGCGCCCCCGCCGGCCCTGCCCTTGCCGCGGCCACCGGGCTTGGGCATGCCCGGACCATCGCCCCCAGCCGCCTGACCACGGGATGAACCAGCGGCGCGCCCGCGGCCACTTCGACCGCCTCCGCCGCCTCCGCCGCCCACGCCGCCTTTGCCGGCAAAGCGCTTGTCGTAGGTCTGCTGCAAGGGGTTGGGAATCGGGCCGTCGTCGTCACGGAAGTCCTCGGACGGGTCGTCGGCGAAGTCCGCATCGGACGGCATGCGCCGCGACTCCTGAAGCGCGCGCTTGTCGTAGGTCTGCTGCAGGGGGTTGGGAATCGGGCCATCTTCACCGAACTCCCGGCGCGGCTTGCGCTGCGCCTCCTTGAGGGCGCGCTGATCGAATGTCTGTTGCAGGGGGTTGGGAATCGGGCCGTCGTCGCCATACTCGCGCTTGGGTCGACGCTGCTGCTCCTTGAATGCCCGCTTGTCAAAGGTCTGCTGCAGGGGATTGGGAATCGGACCGTCCTCACCACGCTCCCCACGCTCACGGCGCTCGCCCCGCTCCCGGCGCGCCGTGCGGTCCTGCCGTCGATCGTTGGGGCCGGCAGCGCCTTGGCCGTCCCGGCCCTCACCGCGACCTTCCCGGCCCTCACGGCCCTCACGGCCCTTGCGCCCACGGCCCTCGCCTTGCCCGGCATCCTGCTGGCGGCCTCGCGTACCGGTGAGATCCTGCAGTTGCCGCACATCGCGCTCGTCGAGGTCCACCCAGGCACCGCGCTTGAGTCCGCGCGGGAGCACCACACACCCATAGCGGATCCGAATCAGGCGGCTCACCGTCAGTCCCACGGCATCGAACAGACGCCGGACCTCGCGGTTTCTGCCCTCATTGAGCACCACGCGGTACCAATGGTTCACGCCTTCGCCGCCACCATCTTCAATGCTCAGAAAGGCAGCCATCTGCCCCTCGACCTCCACGCCCTGCAGCAGACGCTGGCGTGCCTCGTCGTCCAGGCGGCCGAGCACGCGCACCGCATATTCACGCTCCACCCCGAAGCGGGGGTGCATCAACTGATTGGCCAGTTCGCCGGAACTGGTGAACAGCAAGAGGCCTTCGGTGTTGAGGTCCAGGCGACCCACCGACTGCCACTTGCCCTGCTGCAGGCGCGGCAACCGTCGGAACACGGTGGGCCGCTGTTGCGGGTCGTCATGGGTCACGACCTCGCCCACAGGCTTGTGATAGGCCAGCACACGGGGCCGCCCCTGACGCAGGCGAATGCGCGCGGGCTTGCCATCGATCTGAACGCGGTCACCGTGGCTGATGCGCTGCCCGGTATGGGCCACCTCTCCGTTGACGGTGACACGTCCCGACTCGATCATGGCCTCCAGGTCGCGCCGCGAGCCGAGCCCCGATTGGGCCAGCACCTTGTGCAGCTTGGGGGCCTCAGGGTCCGGTGCGAGGACGCGCCGATGGGGCACATCGGCGCCGTCATCCCGCCCTTCATGCTGCGCATCTCCCACCTGTCCATCCGCTTGGGCAAGCGATTCATCCACAACGTCCGGGGGCGCTTCGGTCAACTCAGTGTTCTGTTCCTCGGACGCCGGTATCGCGTCGTAAGCCCCCGACACGACTTCATCAAACAGCGCGGTCACGCCCTCACGCACCTGGGGGTCCAGGGCACTGTGACCGCGCCCACGCCGCGGCGTGTTGGCCTGGCCACCGGACTCTCCACCGGCCGGGTCGGCGTCCGCCGATTCACCTGACACCGAGGGACCGGACTCGCCCGAACGCTTGTGTCGGCTGCGCCGACGGCGACGGTTCTTGCCGCCACCGTCGGTGCGAGGACTGCCGTCGCCGCCCCCAGCGTCCTGTGACGGGGGCGCGGAGTCACCACCGGATTCGGCGCTGGGATCGTCAGGTAATTCGTTCATGGGTTTGGGGTGTCCGGTGGCGGGGTAGAAGTGGCAGGCTCGGTCGGCACGGCAGCGTCCAAGGGCAGCAGGGCCTGCTCGGATCCGCTGAGCAGGTCATCGGCCGGCGGTGGCAGCGCCTGGGGCGCCAACCCACCGCCATCGAGCATCGGCAGTTCTTGCAGACCCGACAGGCCGAGGTCGTCAAGGAACTGTCGGGTGGTGGCATACAGTGCCGGTCGGCCCGGCGCTTCACGGTGGCCGATCACCTCGATCCAACCGCGGTCCTCGAGTTGCTTGACGATAGGGGTGGCTACCGTGACGCCCCGGATGTCTTCGATGTCGCCACGTGTGACGGGCTGCCGGTAGGCGATGATGGCCAAGGTCTCCATGACCGCACGCGAGTAGCGCGGAGGCTTTTCCGGGTGCAGGCGGTCAAGGAAGTGCCGCATGTCGCCCCGGCTCTGGAAGCGCCAGCCAGAGGCCAGTTCGACCAGTTCCACGCCGCGACCGGCCCAGTCCTGCTGCAGGCCCTCAAGCAGGTCACGGATCTGTGGGGCCTCGAGTTGGTCCTCGAAAAGTGCCTTCATGTCGCGAGGCGACATCGGCTGCTGGGCGCACAACAGCGCCGTCTCGAGTACCCGTTTGGCTTCGGTGGTGTCCATATCGGGGTGCCCGCGCAAGGGCGGGCGGTTGATCAGGGGGTGGCCGGATCGCTGTTACGCCGGCGTGCGGTCATCGGCGGCGACCCGTGGTGCGCCAAACCGGCAGGAGCCTGTGTCCTCAATGCCCCTGCGGCCTTCCGATCCCATCGGAGGGCTGCGCGCCATCTCAGCGCATCAACCCACCACTCCGGCGAGCTCCACGATGGGCGAGCTTTGCCCGGTCGCCGCATTCTAGCCCAGCGGCGCCACGAGCTCCCAGGCCGCCCTGAGGTCCTCGGGCAAGGGCTCCTCCACCTCAATGGGTGCACCTGAGACGGGATGCGCGAAGGTCAGGCGCCAGGCATGCAGCGCCTGCCGACACAGTCCAAGGGCCGCAGCTCCACCATACAGGGCATCGGCCACCAGGGGATGTCCAACGTGCGCCAAATGCACGCGGATCTGGTGCGTGCGGCCGGTGTGCAGTCGACACTCCAAGGCCGAATGGCCCTGTGCCGATCGTTGCAGCACCTGCACCGTGGTGCGCGACGGCTTGCCGGAGGCAAGCACCGCCATGCGGATGCGAGATCGTGGGTCGCGCCCAATCGGCGCATCGATGTCCTGCTCATCGGCTTTCACCGCTCCCCAGGCGATCGCGCGGTAGGTGCGCTGGACTTCGCGTGCAGCGATGGCGCGCACGAGGGCCTGCATGGTGCTCAGGGACTTGGCCACCACCATGACCCCCGAGGTGTCGCGGTCCAGCCGGTGCACGATGCCCGCGCGAGGCAGCAAGCTCGCGGCCGGGTGGTGGGCCAACAGCCCATTGAGCAGGGTGCCGCTCCAATGGCCCGGCGCCGGGTGCACCACCAAGCCCGCAGGCTTGTTCAGTACGAGCAGATGCTCGTCTTCATGGCGGATGTCCAAGCGCATGGGCTCGGCGCGGAAAGCCTGTGCCTGTTCTGTGGGCTGCAGGTGCACAGCCACGGTCTGACCCAGTCGAAGCTTGGAGGACGGAGTGGTGACCTCGCGGCCGTCAACTCGAACCCCGCCGCGTTCGATCAGCGACTGCAGATGGCTGCGGGAGAACTCCGGCGCGTGCCGTACGAGCGACTTGTCCAAGCGCAAGGCGTGGTCGAGCGCATCGACGACCCACTCACGCCGGTCGTCGGTCTCCTCCAGGGGGGCGTCCCTATAATCGTCGCTTGACTTCACGTCGCAGACCCTTGCGCCATGCACCACTTGCCATCGCTTGCCTTTGCTGATCTCGCGGCCCACCGCGTGTGGCGTGCCGCCGTTGGGGGACTGGGCCTGGCCGCCGTCCTGATGGCCGGTTGTGCCACGTCCGAGAAAGACGAGTTCTCGACCATGGCGGTGGAGAAATTGTATGCAGAGGCCAAGGCCGACATGGCCTCCGGCGGTTGGGACCGTGCCATTCGCGCGCTCGAGCGGTTGGAAGGACGCGCGGCCGGCACGCTGCTAGCGCAGCAGGCCTCGCTCGACCTGGCCTATTCACGTTACAAGTCCGGGGAGCGCCCCGAGGCTGTCGCGGCCTTGGACCGCTTCATTCGGCTCAACCCCTCGAGCCCGGCGCTCGACTATGCGTATTACCTCAAGGGCTTGGTGAACTTCAACGACAGCCTGGGCTGGATCTACAAGGTGCTCAGGCAAGATGTCGTGGAGCGGGACCAGCAAGCCTCGCGTGACGCCTACCAGGCCTTCAGGATCCTGGTGACTCAATTCCCAAATTCCCGATACGCCCCCGATGCGCGCTTGCGCATGGACTACATCGCCAACGCCTTGGCTGAATATGAACTGCGGGTGGCACGCTACTACTTCGAGCGAGGCGCCTACCTCGCAGCGGCCAACCGTGCCCAGCAGGCTGTTCGCGAATTCGAACGCGCACCGGCGGCTGCCGATGCCCTGCGCATCATGGTGCTCAGCTACGAGCAGCTGGGGCTGAAGGACCTGCGCGACGACGCCAAGCGGGTGCTCGACCTGAACTTCGCCAAGACTGCTGCCGGCACGGCACCGGCAGCGGCCGCCAAGCCCTGGTGGAAGCTCTGGTAGGGCGGGTCCAGCGCACCTCGCCCCTCGCCCCTCAGACATGCGGCCCTCAGACCTCGCGCCCCAGACATGCGGCGCAGCGCGGCGCATGAATTTTCAGGCCTGGGCCTTCAAGGTGTCCAGCCACTCCACCACGGCGGCACCATCCACTGCACGGGTCATGGGTGGCAGCGCATTGAGCAGGCGCTGTCCGTAGGGCTTGGTGTGCAGCCGTTTGTCGCAAATCACCAGCAGGCCGCGGTCCGTTTCGCTGCGGATCAACCGCCCGACGCCTTGCTTGAGCGATATCGCGGTCTCCGCCAGAAATAGCTCGGCAAAGGGATCTCGGCCCTGCGCCTTGAGCGCCCGCGTACGCGCCTCCAGCAAGGGGTCATCCGGCGGCGGAAAAGGCAGTTTGTCGATCACCACGCACTGCAGCGCGCGGCCGGGTACGTCGATACCCTCCCAAAAGCTGGCCGCGCCCACCAACACGGCCCCGGGCCCCTCGGCGGCTTGAAGAAAGCGCTCCAGCAGCGTGCGCTTGGGCTCGCTGCCCTGCACCAGCACCTGAATGCCCAGCCCGCGCGAATCGAACAGGCGGCGGATGTGCTCGCCGATGATCGGCAAGGCCCGCAAAGTGGTGGCCAACACGAAGGTACGCCCGCCCAAGCGGGCTGCACAGCGCGCGCCCACCTGAGCCACCGCCTCGTTGTGGCCCGCTTCACCGGGCGCCGGAACCTGGCTCGGTACCCACAGCCGCGCATGCGCGGGGTAGTCATAAGGACTGCCCACGGACAGCACGCGCGCATCCTGCAGGCCGGCCTGCGCGCAGAACCAACTGAGGGTGGGTTCGTCGCCTAGGGTGGCCGAGGTAAAGATCCAGGCGCGGCGGGTCTGATCACGCGACTGTTGCATCAGTTCTCGGATGTCCAGCGGCGTGTCGATCAGCCTGGCCTGGTGCTGCCCCATGTCGATCCAACGAACGCGGTCCACGGCCAGCGGGGCTTGGAACACGAGCAGCCGTTGGTGCAGCTCCTGTGCGCGCTCGGCCAGGCGCTGAAGATCGGGATGGGTTTCCGCCACCGCACTGGCGCAGGACTGCACCGCCTCGAGGGCATCGGCCAGACCCTGCATCGCCTGCTGGAAGGCCACTTCCAGCGGCCTGGCCGCCGCATCGGGGCGGCCTGAGACACGCTCGTTCCACCGGATGCGGCGACTGCCACGCGCCAGGCGTGACGGCCCGGATTCTTCGCCTCGAGCCCCCTCACCTTCGCAGGCCACCAGAAGCTCACGCACGGCCTGTTCCAGCGCCTGCGTGCAACCCAGCCAGTCCTGAAGACCCCGAGCATGCGCCAAGCCAGCCACCCGCAGGTCGCGAGACAGATCCGTCACCGCCAAGGTGCCGATGCTGGTGGCCACGAACTGCAGTCCGGTGTCCAGGATCTGGTGGGCCTCATCGAAGACGACCACCTCCACCGCCGGCAACAGCTCGGCCATGCCGCCTTCCTTCAAGGCCAGGTCGGCAAAGAACAAGTGGTGATTGACCACGACCAGATCGGCCGCCATGGCCTGCCGGCGCGCCTGCATCACGTGGCACTCGTTGAAGGCAGGACACTCACTGCCCAGGCAGTTCTCCCGTGTGGAGGTGATCAGCGGCATCAGGGCCGCGCGCTCGTCCAAACCCGGCACCTCGGAGAGGTCGCCACTGGAGGTGCTGCGCGCCCAGTCCTCTACGCGGGCCAAGAGACGAAGGCTGGTGCGGTCCAGGCCTTCGGGCAACTGGCGGGCCTGCGCCATGCGATGCCGACACAAGTAACTGCCCCGGCCCTTGAGCAAAGCCGTGCTCAGGGGTACGCCCAATCGCTCGCAAAGGCGCGGCAGGTCACGCCAATAGAGCTGATCCTGCAGGCTTTTGGTGGCGGTGCTGACCAGTCCGCGGCGACCACTGAGCAGCAGCGGAATGAGGTAGGCGTAGGTCTTCCCGACGCCGGTGCCGGCCTCCACCACCAGGCTCTGGTGGCCCTCGATGGCACTGGCCACCGCCTGCGCCATGGCCGACTGCTCGGCCCGCTCGCGGTAGTCCGCATCGAGCCTGGCCAAGGGGCCCTGCTGCCCCATCAGGGTGGCGACGGCTGCGCCGAGGTCGCCTGGCTCGGCTGGAGCACTCAAGGCCTGAACCACCATCAGGCCGGCTCGGGCGGCTCCAGCGACAGCTCCAGGGCACGAATCTGATCACGCAGCATCAGGCGCCGCTTCTTCAGACGGCGCAGTGCCAGGTCATCAGGCTGGGGCTGGTCGGCGAGCCGATCGATGAGGCTGTCGAGGTCGGCATGCTCGATGCGCAACTCGATGAGCTGGCGCTGGGGGGACCGGAGGTTGTCGTCCATCTGCGCCGCGATTCTAGGGGGCTGAAACCCGCGTGGGCATCCCCCTTGCGCAGGATGCGATCGTTTCAGGTCAGCGAGGTATCCACCGTGCGCCGCTCTTGCGCCATGAACTCGGCGGACTGCATCTCATTGAGCCGCGAAATCGTGCGCGGAAACTCGTGCGCCAGCGGACCCTCGGTGTACAGCTCCTCAGGAGAACACTCCGCACTGATGATGAGCTTGCATCGACGGTCATAGAGCACATCGACAAGCCAGGTGAAGCGTCGTGCCTCGCTGGCCATGCGTGGTGGCATCTGGGGCACATTGGCCAGGATCACGGTGTGAAAGCGCGAGGCGATCTCCAGGTAATCGTTCTGTGATCGAGGCCCCCCACACAGCCACTTGAAATCGAACCACACCACCCCGCCAGCCCGGCGACGTGCGGTGATTTCACGGTGCTCGATGTTGAGCACAGGGGGCTCATCACGCGCCTCGGCCAGGCCCTCAAACGCTGCCTGCAGCGCCTGCTCGGCCTCATCGTTCAAGGGCGTGTGGTACAGCTTCACCCTTTCCAGCGTACGCCGCCGGTAATCGGTTCCGTTGTCGACACAGATGACTTCGAGCTGCCCTTTGAGCAGCTCAATGGCCGGCAGGATCCGGTCGCGGTGCAGGCCGTTGGGGTACAGGCCGTCGGGGTGGAAATTGGAGGTGGTGACGATGCTGACCCGGTTCGCAAAGAGCGAGTCGAGCAACCGGTGCAGGATCATGGCGTCGGTCACATCGGCCACGTGGAACTCGTCGAAACAGATCAGTCGGAAGCGCTTTGCGATGCGCTTTCCGAGTTCGTCCAACGGGTTTTGAAGGCCCTTGAGTTCAGCGAGCTCGCGGTGCACCTCGCGCATGAACTCATGAAAGTGCAGGCGCGTCTTGCGCTTGAGCGGCACCGACAGGAAGAAGCTGTCCATGAGGAAGCTCTTGCCGCGACCCACCCCGCCATGCATGTAGACCCCTTTGGGGATCGGCGGGCGGACCAGCAGCTTGGTCAGCGCGTTGCGCCGGCGCGAGAGGTAGTCCTGCCACTCGTTCTCGCATCGCTCCAAGGAATCGATCGCACGCCGCTGGGCCGGGTCGGCAGTGAAGCCGCGCTCAGCCAGCGTGCGATCGAAAAGCTCGCGTACGCCCATCGAGGCGCCATCAGAAGTTCAGCGTGCGCTTGTCCACCGCCAGCGCGGCCTCCTTCGTGGCTTCGCTGAGCGAGGGAT
>JACCDW010718020.1_pt1 | contig 12863 bp, 12 predicted proteins | sample 7449781 | NCBI WGS metagenome assembly JACCDW01 (sample SAMN15323449, study PRJNA562643) | freshwater metagenome | isolation source: river surface water | place: USA:Blue River Watershed | collected 2017-08-18 | reverse complement strand
TAAAATCAATAACGACAAACTCGTAATCACACTACCAATACTTACCCATTCACCTGTTGTCATTTTCTTGGTCTCAGGCTTCTCAGGAATAATAATTTGAGAACCTGGTGTTACTTTAGGATAGGTTTTAAAAAACAAGAACGATCCCGTTACTGCAGCTTTTCCGTTAGGATACACTACATAGGCTTTTTTCTTCCAAGCTTTAGCATCAGTCCCCCCCACAGCATTCAAATAGTAATTAATTCCTCTACCACTATTGTACGGAATCTCCGAAGTCAACAATACATTACCGGTCACTTTAACACTTTCGCTAAAGGCAGCGACTTCAATTTCATCTCCAGGAAGTAAGGTAATATTGGTACGGCTATTAGGATTACGTATAATGCGATCCCAATCTACAGGAATAGTCGCATATTTCAATTCTTCTTTCAATTTTTTGAGTGCTTTATTCTGTACCGTATCTTTTTTAGTCATTCCTGCATCGACTACATTTTTAGTCACATCAAAATTGACATTTTCTAAATCTTCAATTTGTTTGGCTTGAATAGGACGTTTTATTTTCACCCCTCGTAGGTTAGCCAAAGGAGTCAAACCTCCCGCACGCTGTAGAACAGAATATACTTTTTCTTTTTTATCAGCCAAGACATACTTGCCAGGATAATGGACAGAACCACTTACAGTAACCATTTCTGGCTTTTCATACACCGCCATTCTACGAATGTTAACAACATCAAAAGGAGCCAAAACAAAGTTTTCTGCTTGTTCATTATTGCCAGGGGTAATTTCGATATTGAACAATTCTGCTCTAGAAGTATTGGTGGCTTCAATTTCTTCTGATTTGATCATACGCGCTACCTCAACACGCTTAGATGCTGACCCAATTAATCCACCCGCTTGTACTAACAAATCATTCAAAGTCAAGGCAGGATTATAATCATATTCTCCGGGTTTTTTAATTTCACCATCAATGGTTACTTTATAGGCTTCTTTGAAATCCAAAATAGAGAAAACCGTTACGATATCTTCTTTTTTCAATACAATATTAGCCTGAACATCTCCTTGTAGCGCTTTGCCTAAATTAACAGCAACAGCCTCTTTAGTAAAATCCGATTTCAAACGCACAATAGTAGCACGAGCCGTATAAGCATCTTCTTTCAATCCATCAGCTTTAGCAATTAAATCCGAAATACGCATTCCTTCGTAGAAAGAATAGGTACTCGGTCTAAAAACAGCCCCTTCAATTTGAATACGATTTTCAAAACGATTTAAAATTTTGCTCACTGTAAACACATCACCCGAGCGAGGTTTATACAACTTATAGTCCGCTGCTTTAACGTCTTTTACTTTAAATTCTTTATCCGTTTTTTGCAATACATTGACCGAAGCTGTAAAGGCAAATTCATTGAATCCTGAAGCAAAAGTCAACAAGTCTTGGAAACTTTCTCCTGACTTCATCTCAAAAATACCTGGACGTTTAACTTGTCCTTCTACAGTAACTCTTTGATTGTAAGCAGGAATACGAATCACATCATTGTCCTTCAATCCAATATTATCCGACTGATTCCCATTCACCAAAAAGCGATACAAATCAATCGTGCGATACACCTTGTTATTGCGAATCAATTCGATGTTACGGTAACTGCCATTCTTGGCAGGACCACCGCCCAAAAACAAAGCATTATACACCGTAGCCAAAGAAGAAATAGAATAGTTGCCCGGTTGTTTACTTCCAATCAAAGTAACTCTGATCGTACGAATACGACTCAAGCTAATTCCAACCTGAGATTGACCGGAACGCACGGTGCTATATACTCTAGCAATCGCATTTTTTATTTTTACAGTTGCAGCTTCAATAGTCATACCCGAAACAGCAATTTGCCCCACATATTGAATGGTAACTTTACCCTCAACCGTTACGGGTACGGCATCGCTAAACTCTTGAATACCATACACACTAATTTGCAATTCATCACCAGGTCCTAGAACATAGTTCACTGGAGTAGCCAATTTCAAATTAGGTTCAAAATTCAAGGTAGGTGTATCAAATAATTCCGATCCAAAAACCAAAGCATTCAAACTATCCTTTACTTTCTTGTTGACAATCTTCTCTTGTTTTCTTGCATACTCATCTTGCGAAATCGTATCGGTTTCAAAAGAATTCATATTTTTTTTCAACCTAGGCTTCATAGTCGCTGTAGTAGAAGTTACCGATTTCATTCCCAAACGTGCTTTCAATTTAGCAAACTCATTCGCCGGCATTCCTTTAGATAAAGCAACTTGTTCTGCTTGTTCAATAGTAACCTGATTAGTCTCTAACTGCGTACGGATTTTAGCCAAATCAGCATCCGACAGATAGTCTACTTTCAAGGTGCTTAAATCTTGAGCCTTCATCAAATCTTGAGCAGATAACTGACTAGTAAACGCTAGTGCTAAAAACAAAAGCGCAAATAATAGTACTTTTTTCATAGTATAAAATGTGTAAATGAAGTAATGTAGCAATATATCAATTGTTTAATTGTTACATTATTAAATTATTATAGTAGTAGTTGGGAATTTTCTTTTTCTAATTGATTATAAATATACTTCACATCCTGTGATTGTTCTTTTTGCAGAATCAAATTAGCATCGGGAGTACTCACAAAAATAGTATTCTTCAACCCAATAAAAGTCGAAAAAACATCCGTACCAATTACCATATTACCTTGTGCATCAACAGGATGACCTTGAGCAGCTAAATAATCATAGACCGACTCGAAAGAACCCAAATCAGACCAAGTAAATTGCGAGGCAACTACTTTAATTTTTTTAGAACGTTCCATCACTGCATAGTCAATACTAATAGACGGAATAGCCATGGACAAATCATAATCCAATTGTCCGGCCTGATTGGCTTCCCAAGCTTGTTGAGCTTTCGCATATACTTCAGGCTCAAACGCTTTTAATTCATCTAATAGAACACTAGCTTTAAAACAAAACATACCACTATTCCACAAGAAATTACCTCTTGAGATAAAATCAATCGCAGTGGCCTTATTCGGTTTTTCACGAAAAGCAAGTACATTATCTCCTCGGTATTCAATATAGCCAAATCCCGTTTCAGGTTTAGTAGGAACAATTCCAAAAGTAACGATATAATTGTCCTGAGCCTTGGCAATAGCTTCTGTAATTGCAGAAGTATAGGCTTCCATTTCGTCAATGATATGATCCGAAGGAGTAACTATCAAAATAGCTTCAGGCGGAGCGGCAAAGGCTGCAAAAGCAATGGCTGCAGCGGTATTTCTCGGAGTAGCTTCTACAATGTCCAAATACGGGGTTTGTGTTTTCTCCAACATCTTGCGACTCAAATGACAATTATCCACATTACCTACCACCATAACATGATCAACCAAATGACTATTTCGAGCCACGGTCATTTCAAATAATGATTTCCCCTCAAACAATTCTAAATACTGTTTGGGCTGACTTTTACGAGAGAGAGGCCATAAACGACTCCCTACTCCTCCGGTAAGGATAACATGTACAATAGATGAACTCATACTATATATTTTTCAACAGCTGTATGGTTTCAATAGTCAACTAACAACCGATAACTAACAACCGATAACTGACAACTGATAACCGACAACTGATAACTATTTCTTCGGCTGCTTATCCACTACTTCTTGACGCAAACTACTACTAGAGAAACGGTGTTCGCGAATATTAAAACACAATTCAATCCCTTTTTCTTCACAATAGGTTCTGCCCGTAAAATTCTTATGTTGGTATTCGTCTCCAATGATACGTACATCAATCTTGAAAGCACGTAGAATATCCTCTAAGTCTTGCTCAGTAGCATACGGCACTATTTCGTCCACAAACTTACAACCCTTCAATTGGATATAACGCTCCACAACAGATTGTACTGGACGATTTTTTTCAGGACGGTCAATGGTAGGATCCGTTTGCAATCCACAGATCAAATAATCGCATTGTCTTTTTGCTTCTTCCAACATGGTAATATGTCCTGCATGGAGCAAATCAAAAGCACTGAACGTGATTCCTACTCTTTGTTTGGCACTCATAATTTAATATCAATTTGAATTAAAAACTCCCTGATTTTATTGCACGGCTTCGCCCTTTCCAGTCCCATTATAGATACTGAAAAAGACATTTTTTTTAGCATTACAAAAGTAGTAAAAATAAGCTGATTTCGGCTTGATTTTTTAAATCATCCGGATAGTATAAATCATCTACACTACTAACAGAGTTCTAAAATACTAATAATCAATTAAAAATCAAGAAATCAACTCTAAAATTAAATCCGAATATCACTAAATTTAATGAGAATGTCATACAATGTATATTTCACAAGCACTGGAATAATTTACAAAAACAAATTAATTTAAAAATGTGTCAATTCGCGTGAGCAACACTACACATTACCCTCTTGAAATCGAAGATGCAACCATTCCAATAAAAACAATAAAAACTAGAGTTAGAGTAGCTAGGAGTGTGTTATATTCTCATGTAATTACTCCCAATATCCAAACTACTAAACGCACTATTCACCCTACACAATTCCCCTCTTGAAATCGAAGATTCAACGATTCCAAAAAACAATAAAAACTAGAGTTATAGGGGCTAGGGGTGTGTAATTTTAAAATAAATAATTACCTTTAACATCCCAAATCAAACCCAAATGTCAAAACGAAAAATCATCCTCTACAATCCAAAACTAACCGCATTAGCTCGAAAACTCCGTAACGAATCTACCGAAACAGAAATCTTCCTTTGGTTAAAACTAAAAGGAAAACAAATGTACGATTACGATTTCCACAGACAAAAACCAATAGACAATTACATTTTAGATTTTTTCTGTTATGAGCTCTCCCTAGGAATTGAAGTAGATGGTTACTCTCATGAAATTGTAGAGGTGTACAACAAAGACATAATCAAAGAAAAACGAATGAACGAATTAGGAATAACCATTCTCCGTTTCAGTGACTTTGAAGTTTTGAGGGATATGGAAAATGTAATTCGTGCTATTGAATTTTACATTTTAGAATTTGAGAAAAACGATAAAGATGACTAAATGGTGTCGATTTAACACACCCCTAGCCCCTCTCAAGAGGGGAATACAAAGCAGTAAATTAGAGATTGCCTGACTGCACAGGCAGGCTTCTCTGCCTTCCCAATGACCGACAACAAATAATAAAACCTTTGCGACCTAGCGTCTTCGTGGCAGAAAAAAAGTAATTACGTTGACTAAAGTACCACAGTCAACTGACAACTGACAACCGAAAACTGACAACACTTATCTATGCTTCATCTTCAACACACAGCCCATCGATTCCAATACCAAAACATAGTGAGAAGCAGTTACTTCTTGCACTACAGCTTGTTGGTTCACAAAAGGACCAGAATCTACTTGAATGGTATCACCAACTTGATAAGTACTGACTTCAATTTCAGCAATATCAGGCGAACTCAACCATTTTTTAATAATAGCAATTTCCTCATTGCGAACAATAGCGGGTTGTTGCAACCAAAACAAATACCGTACTGCCCCTGGAGATTGAAAAACCAAGGAACGGTCTTTATCTTCCAAACGCACAAAAACATACGAATTAAATAACGGTACTTCTACCTTCTTTTTTCGATCCGACCATTGGCGCTCTTTGGTCACCAAAGGACAATAACAATCAATTCCAATAGCTTGCAATTGCTCGGCAACTTTTTTCTCCCATTTGGGTTTTGTATAGAGCACGTACCAATTCATATTTTTATTATAGTGTATTAAACGTCTCCCGATGCTTCGGGACGAGTAATTTTCTACTAAAGCTTTACTTCGCCAGAAAATAGTATCAAGAACAAGTAAAATTTAGTTTAAAAAATTCCTTTTAAAGCTACAGCCCGTACATCAGTACTGGTCAGTTCGAGTGTTTTTTGAGTAATGAAATGAAGCAAAAAATGTATCGAGAACACCTTTACTAAGCCCCAATACCATGATATACAAAACCAATCGATTCCAATTCAGTACGATTCAATAAATTACGTCCATCAAAAAGGAAGGCTGGTTTTTGCATTCCATCATAAATTTGTTGCCAATCATACGTAGTAAACTCATCCCATTCAGTCAGCACCGCAATAGCATGCGCACCTTGACAAGCCTCATAGGGATTAGAAAAGGAATGCACTTGAGCCACATTAACATCATGCAGACGCGTTGCCAAATAATCCAAATCGGCAAGCACTTTAGCAGAAGAAACCTTAGGATCATAGACCGCAATCTGAGCTTGTTCATTAATCAAATCATCTGCTACATAGATGGCTGCTGATTCGCGAGTATCATTCGTATCTTTCTTAAACGCCCAGCCTAAAAAAGTAATCTTTTTGGCTGCCACAGTATTATATAGTGTTTGAACTATTTTAGCAGAGAAGCGTCTTTTTTGATGATCATTCATAATAATCACCTGTTCCCAATAATCAGCTACTTCATTCAATCCATACGACTTGGCAATATAGACCAAATTCAAAATGTCTTTTTGAAAACAAGAGCCTCCAAAGCCTACAGAAGACTTTAAAAATTTAGAACCAATGCGACTATCCATTCCAATAGCACGAGCTACTTCAGACACATCAGCTCCAGTTTTTTCACACAATTCAGACATCGCATTGATGGAAGAAATTCGTTGTGCTAAAAAAGCATTAGCGGTTAATTTGGATAATTCAGAAGACCAAACATTAGTCGTCAGAATTTTGTCGGTTGGTACCCAATTCGCATACACATCCACCAAGGCCTGAATGGCTTCTTGACCTTCAGGAGTGGTATCACCACCTATTAAAATACGATCTGGCTGCAATAAATCGTTCACTGCCGTGCCTTCCGCTAAAAATTCTGGATTGGACAAAATTTGAAATTGCACTCCATTTCCAGTATGATCTAATATATTTTTGATTGCCTCGGCAGTACGCACAGGCAAAGTAGATTTCTCCACTACAATTTTATTGTCTTTGGCAACTTGAGCAATTTGACGCGCACACAACTCAATGTATTTCAAGTCGGCAGCCATTCCTTTCCCCTTTCCATAGGTCTTGGTAGGCGTATTCACCGAAATAAAAATCAATTGTGCTTCATCAATGGCTTGTTCTACATTCGTAGAAAAAAAGAGATTTCTGCCTCTAGCTTCTGCCACAATAGCGCTTAATCCAGGCTCATAAATAGGAATACGATCTACATTTTCATCATTCCATGCCGAAATACGGTCAGCATTCAAATCTACTACCGTCACCTGAATATGCGGACATTTTTGAGCAATGACCGCCATGGTAGGTCCACCCACATACCCTGCTCCAATGCAACAAATTTTTGTAATCTTCATTGATTCTATAATTAGTCGTTCGACTTTATTTTAATTATTCGTAATGGATTTTTCAAAAGGAACACGTTGCAAAATACTACGACCTAGCGTCACTTCATCTGCATATTCCAGTTCATCTCCCACCGAAATACCTCTGGCTATCGTAGACAATTCCACCGGATAATTCATAATTTGTTTGTAAATATAAAAATTAGTAGTGTCCCCTTCCATAGTGGAACTTAACGCAAAAATGATTTCGCTCACACCACCTTGTTTCACTTTATCAATCAAAGGACTAATATGCAACTGGCTAGGCCCTACACCATCAATGGGAGAAATCTTCCCCCCCAATACATGGTAAATCCCTCTAAATTGCCCTGTATTTTCAATTGCCATGACATCGCGAATATCTTCCACCACACAAATAATTTGATGATTCCGACTCACATTGGCACAAATTTCACACAAAGCGGTATCTGAAATATTATTACAGCTAGTACAATGTTTGATATCTTCGCGCATGGTCGTCAAAGCCTGAGACAAATACTGCGTTTGCTCCTGAGGCTGTTTCAACAAATGCAAAACCAATCGCAAAGCCGTACGCTTACCGATACCAGGCAATTGCGACATTTCATTAACTGCTTTTTCTAATAATTTTGAAGAAAATTCCATGGATACAAAAATAGTGAATTTAAAAAACGACTAGGTTTAATATTGATTAGTTGCCAATAAAACCAAAGTACAAGCTACTTCCACCTGAATATCGTTCAATGCTAACAATTGGTAAAACTCTGGATTTTCAGTTCCCGGATTAAAGATAACACGTTTAGGGTGCGCTTCAATAATATAATTATAATACTCCCTTTGACGAGCTGGATTAAGATACAAGCTGACTGTGTCCACACTTTTAATAGGCAATGCTTTGGTCTGAATTGTAATACCTGCCACTTCTCCTGCATTTTGACCTATCGCCAATACCGAATGGCCTTTGGCAACCAAAGCAGTGACAGCTTTAAAAGCATAACGTTCGGGTTTAGTAGTAGCGCCAAGCACCAAAGTTTTTTTATTTTTCATCGATTTGAATTGTGAAAGGCAAAAGTAATCAAAAAAGAAACGGTTGTATCAAATTATTCGGACTAAACCGTTGTTTTAGGCAAGAAAATTTCAGCCATCATACAACGTGCACTACCCCCTCCACAAGCTTCAATAGTATCTAAACTAGCTTTCAAAATAGTCAAATGTTCCTCCAATTGGGCTATCTGTTTCTTGGTTAAACTTTGGTAAGCCGAAGCACTCATCACTAAATAACGACGCTCATTAGCCCCAATTACTTCTAGCATATTACCCGCAAAATGGTTCAATTGTGCCTCAGTAATCAAAATAATTTCTTTTTCATCACCACGCAAACTATCCAAGACCATTTTACGTTCTTTTTTATCGTCAATACAATCGGCGCAAATTACAGCAAACGTATCCCCAATACACATCATCACATTAGTATGATAAATCAACTTACGTTCATCACCAACAGTCTGAAAGGCTTCAAAAATAACAGGAGTATATTCAAAATCTTCACAAAACTCGATAAACAATTCTTCATCAGCTCTAGGAGACAAAGCACAGTAAGCTTTTCCATTTTCTCGATCCAACACAATACTTCCTGTTCCTTCTAAGAAAAAACCTTCCGTTTCTGCCGAGGTGTAATCCATAATTTCGTTGACCACAAATCCCTCGTCTTCTAGCACATCCAGGATATCTTCTCGGCGTTCCAAACGACGATTTTCAGCAAACATAGGATACAAAACTACATCGCCATTTTCGTGAAACGAAATCCAGTTGTTTGGAAAAATACTATCTGGCGTATCAGTATCAGCAGTATCATCAACTACAATCACTTGTACACCCACAGCACGCAATTGAGCAACAAAAGCATCAAATTCCTGTTGCGCTTTGGCATTTACTGTAGCTGGCAACAATCCGTCCAACACTTTTTGATAGTAATTATTGACAGCAGTTTGTTCGTTCATTCGAAACGCCACAGGGCGAATCATCAAGATAGCATTAGTAGTTTGGTTCATATTTTTATTATTATCGGTTGTCTGTTATTGTCATTGCGAACGCAGTGAAGCAATCTCTAATTTGCCACGAAGTCGCAAAGGCACAAAGTTTTTTATGTATTGTTTCTGTTTTCTATTCTAGATAAGAATCACGTCTTCCAATTAGATTCAACATAGTGTATAAATTTATAGATTTTTGCACCTAAAACATCATAGTCGGTAATAAATCTATCTATATCGGGAACTAAACCAGCGTACAGATGCCTTATTTTGAATAAATGCGCTTTGGTTTCTAAACAACTAGAATGAGAATACACTAAAAATTTGATAAAATCTGCTTTATAGCGCTTTCTGCCATATCCTTCGACAATATTTGAATTCACTGAATCGGCAGATCGTCTTATTTGGCTACCTAATTCATACAATTCATGTTTTGGTAATTGCAATGAAGATTGATGAATTTCGTAAAACAGAGCCAAACTAATTGTATATATATCTAAATCTTCATAACTCTTCATTACAATCATTTTTTTATTAAAACAGACAACCAACAACCGACAACTGATAACTGACAACCGATAACCGATCACTCCCTAATCAACGGCAATGTCGAGCAACGCAACAATCCTTCTTGTTTCGCTATTTCTGCATAAGGTATTTCTTCTACTGTAAATCCGTTTTCTCTAAGCCAACGGTTCAAACGTGTAAATTTTCGTTCAGAAACTACAACATCTGGCGCAATAGAAAACACATTGGAATACATATGATACATCTCCTTGCGTTTGATATGGAATAGATTTTCTTTCCCAAACAAATTGACCAAAAACAAATAATCGGCCTCTTCACGAAAACCGCGTTTGTAAATGATGGCTTTTTCTTTGCCCACAGGCTGAAAACAACAATCCAAATGCAAGGCATTATCTCGGGCTTCTATTTTGGATTTAACCAAGTCGAATTCCTTAACTATTTTATTAGGGAATAGTTTTCGGAGGTACTCTACCCCTTGCATATTAGTTCGGGCAGTAATATAATCTTTGTAATCACTTCCTTTATAAGTCCCAACAAAAATATAATTCCCCCACAACATCACATCACCACCTTCAATATGAACTTCTTCAGGAGGACGCACCACCTTAGTAGGAGCTATTTGGTCGATGATATACTGTATGGCATCGAGCTCATGCTCTCTATCGGGCAATATATTAGACTTAATAAATATATCGTCAATAACAAACCCAATATCACGAGTAAAAATCTGATTGTAATTCGGGATGAGTTGGGGACGAAAAACGGTTACTCCATAGCGTTGTAACACCGCTTCAAAAGCATCCATTTCAAGCACCATATCGGCTTCAATAGGGTAAGTCCCTGCTTTGATATGTTCCAATGATTTAGGGTCGTAAGCCTCTTCGGGTTGCGGAGTAGGCCCATTGCTTACCGCCGTCCCTAATACCACTGCTCGCAAGCGTGACGTTTCGTCTTGTACATGTAATTGCAACATAAATTCGGGATTTAAGTGAGCTAAGATAACAAAAAAAGCTTCACTAGAAAGTGAAGCTTTAGAATTATTCTGTGAAGAATTATCGTTTAAATGCTCTCAAAGGATGACCGATGTAGATTTGTCTTGGTCGACCAATTGGCTCTTTGTTTTCACGCATTTCTTTCCATTGCGCAATCCAACCTGGCAACCTTCCGATAGCAAACATAACTGTAAACATATCGGTTGGAATACCTAAAGCTCTGTAGATAATCCCAGAGTAGAAGTCCACATTAGGATATAAATTTCTTGATTTGAAGTACTCATCTTCCAAAGCAGCAGCTTCTAATTTTTTAGCAATGTCCAAGATAGGATCATTCACTCCTAAAGTACCCAATACTTCATCGGCTGCTTTCTTAATAATTTTCGCTCTTGGATCAAAGTTTTTGTACACTCGGTGACCAAATCCCATCAAACGGAACGGATCGTTTTTATCTTTGGCTTTAGCCAAATATTGATCAGCATCACCACCTGTTTTATAGATCTCTTCTAACATCTCAAGTACCGCCTGATTCGCTCCACCGTGCAATGGTCCCCAAAGTGCAGAAACCCCTGCAGAAATAGAAGCAAATAAACCCGCGTGAGAAGAACCTACCATACGTACGGTTGAAGTAGAACAGTTTTGTTCGTGATCAGCGTGAAGAATAAATAACTTATCCAATGCATTAATAACTACTGGATCAGCAGCATAAGGACCTGTAGGCAATTCAAACATCAAACGCATGAAGTTTTCTACATACCCTTTCGTATTATCGTAGTAGTTCAATGGGAAGCCCATACTCTTTCTGTACGTCCAAGTAGCAATTACTAAGAATTTACCCATAGTCTTACATACCGCCTCATACATCTCTTTATTGTTCTCTACATTAACTGACTTGGGATTAAAAGCAGTCAAAGCACTTGTCAAGGCAGACAAGACACCCATTGGATGCGCTGTTTTTGGAAAACCGTCAATGATGTTTTTCATTTCCTCGTTAACCAAAGTATATTTTCTAATATCTTCCTCAAATTGGTGCAATTGCTCAGCGGTTGGCAATTCTCCAAAAATAACCAAATAAGAAACCTCTAAGAAATTCGACTTTTCAGCCAAATCTTCGATAGAATACCCTCGGTAACGCAAAATACCCAACTCACCGTCAAGGAATGTAATTTCACTTTTGCAAGAACCTGAATTTTTGTAACCTGGATCTAATGTAATTAGACCTGAAGCGTCACGTAATTTACTAATATCTACCGCACCTTCATTTTCACTACCAACGATTACTGGAAGTTCAAATTGATTGCCATCGATTTCTAATGTTGCTATTTTTGACATAATATAAAAAGGAAATAAACTGTATTAAAATAATAATTCCTCAAATTTAAGGAATTCAATATTAATTTGAAAGCGAAATCTGAGGTGAAAATGTTAAAATTCAAAAAAAAAGCCATTCACAATCCGTGAATGGCTTTAAAATATTAAGAAATCTTTAATTATTTTATCTTGAAAGCATTTTTTCCAGGAAAATAAGCCGTATTTCCAAGCTCTTCTTCAATACGAATCAACTGATTGTATTTTGCCATACGATCAGAACGTGAAGCCGAACCCGTTTTAATTTGACCACAGTTCAATGCTACTGCTAAATCCGCAATAGTATTGTCTTCTGTTTCTCCCGAACGGTGAGACATTACTGAAGTATAACCTGCGTTTTTCGCCATGTTTACTGCAGCAATCGTTTCAGTTAAGGTACCAATTTGGTTTACTTTTACTAAAATAGAATTAGCAATTCCTTTTTCAATACCAGTTGACAAACGCTCTACATTAGTTACAAACAAATCGTCTCCAACTAATTGCACTTTATCACCAATTTTTTCTGTCAATAATTTCCATCCATCCCAGTCGTTTTCGTACATACCGTCTTCGATAGAAATAATTGGATATTTAGC
>JACCDW010553087.1_pt1 | contig 12863 bp, 26 predicted proteins | sample 7449781 | NCBI WGS metagenome assembly JACCDW01 (sample SAMN15323449, study PRJNA562643) | freshwater metagenome | isolation source: river surface water | place: USA:Blue River Watershed | collected 2017-08-18 | reverse complement strand
TTATACCCTGTCGGGTACACCCGTTTTCCCACCCTGTCTAAAAAATCTCCGTAGTTTTCGGTTCTAAATTCCCACCTTTAGACCCCTGTAATTTACCCCTAATTTATCCCTGTTTTTGACCCTAATATCGGTACTTTATTTGTACCTTTTTATCGTAAGGAATTTTTCTAGTTATTTTTCCCACATAGACCTGTTTTTCTGTCCCAGACCCCCGTAGGGGGGAATTTGTGTAAAAAGTGGGGAAAAGTGGTAACTTGTGGGGATTGACCCTTTCGTCAATCACGACCCATATTACTAAAATTTTCTATACATAAGTGTAATACGGGGTCCTTCGGACCCCTTCAGGTCTGTCATAGTGTCATATATAGTTATATATAATAATCCTTTCTATATGTAATACGGTGACTTGTAATACCTAATGATCCATTTAACATAAAGTACGTTATAGGTTCACATGTTATCCACATTACTGACCCTTGTCATACACCCTGACGACCGACCGTAGGGAGGGAGTTAGGTAATACAATTGCCAAACAACATGAGTAGGATCTGTTTAAGTAATACGTGAAAAGGTTAAACAAAATATTGCCAATCAATATTCAGAATGGGAGGGTCATTTTGTCGACGAATGTTCGTACCACTGTAATACCTGAACATTGGTTGACAAAACCTGAAGGGGACCCGATGGGTCCCCGTAAGTATAGTTAATATATGTGTTGTAAACCGAACCCGTAATACGGGTGAGTAATACGAATTAATATCTTATTCCGAAGTGTTCGAAACGTTTCTTTAGATACTGTCTAAATTCTTTTCTTTCCTCGTCAGACAGAGGGGAATCATTTTCTGAGTTCTTTACACCATCCACAATCTCCCAACCAAAGTTACATGCTACGTCAAAGTTAGGGTGTATTACCTTATCGGTTTTATTGTATTCATACTTATCCTGATGTACTACAAATGATTTGTCTAAGTTCATTACAGGATCCAACTCATAGGTATGACCTCTCCACGTCCCCTTCTTCAGGGCGTGATACACGTGTTTGGCCTTGGTGACCAACTTACTCATTGTGGAGGTATAATTGTCGGCGAAGGTAGGAAGATCTCCTGGAACTAACGAATATACATTTTTTAAATGTGATCTTGAGAACAGGATACTACCGAATGGGTTCGGAGACAGAACCTTTAAGTTATATGTTGGAGTGTCCATAAAGTCTCTCATGTGAAGTATTCCATTTCCAGGGAAGACGTTTACATTTAAAAACTTTAAGTGATACATGTTCAACAAGTCCGCAGGATATATCGATGGGTTTAACAAATCAGGATTGATCTCAAGTAAACTATCGACGAAATCCTCAACGGTTACCTGTAGGATGTTCAACGGGATGACAGGCTTTGGGTCCATCTTTGGCATGAAGTCAATCTTTAGAATAATATCCCCAAGAAACTTATCTTCATTATACCTTTCAAAGGAGAATGGAACTTCTTCTAACATTATTGAACTGTGTATCTCTCCCTCAGGAACTTGAATCTTCTTCCAGAACAGAAACTCCTTCTTATATTTTCTAATGGTTTCAATGAACTTCTCACTGGCATGTCTCAACTTATCAATCTCCGCCATTGCTGCGTTTGGTTCGTTGTCTTCTGTTAATCTCTTTAGTTTACTTAATCTCATAGTATATAAATATTACCAAACAACATTGGATCGATCAGATCCTGAAGTACCTGTTGTTCCTTGCCAAACAACATTGACAGTGCATCCTTGATCAGGATAGTGGTTCTACAGATACAGTTGTTCTATTGTTCTTACCAGTCTTGAAGGTAAGAATTCCATCTGCTGTAGCAAATAGTGTATGGTCAGAACCCATACCGACATTGCTGCCAGGATAATACTGCGTACCTCTCTGGCGGATGAGGATGTTACCAGCTCGTGCTGCCTGTCCACCGTGGATCTTTAATCCAAGTCTTTTGCTGTGTGAATCACGGCCGTTCTTTACGGACCCTTCACCTTTCTTGTGTGCCATATTCTTTTGTTTTTAAAAATAAAAACCCCCCACAATAGTGGAGGGTCTACTATTGTTCGTCTATTATAACAATTACGCCGTCTTCAATAATTGGTTACGGAAAGTAATTGCTGTTCTCTTGTTTGAGAAGTTTTTAGAGATCTTAGAACCGTTAACAGATGCTCTTACACGGTATGAACTACCGTCGAAGTAAACATTGTTAGATACAGGTACATAAGTTGTCTTGGTGCGACGAGATGCAGATTTTTTCATCTTGCTTGTTGTTGTTTTTTTCATAATCATTATTGTTTATATTAAAATATAAGAACAAAAAACGATAATAAAAAATTTTAAGGCAACTTTTTTTTGGTTTTGTCAAAATTTATGTTGCCAAACAACATCCGTCGATCGGATTCAGGATTCACACCACTGATCTCCGTACTTATCACACATGTAATTAAAGTACTTCCACTGTTTTCTACCGTTGTATAGGAAGTAAACGAAGTAGTAGTCCCAAATCCATTCTATTTTTCTTTTAAACTTCTGCATGGTATTGAATTTCAATGTTTACACTGTCCAAGTTGAAGTCATCGTAGAATCTCTCGAGGAGATCTATCTTGGCGTCGGCCACTACAGGTAGGATGAACCCCATATCTTTCTTGTAGTTGATCTTGGAGATTTCGTTCTTAATCCATAGTTTGACTATTTGATCATTCATTTTCTAATATTTTATATTGTTTATCACCAATGGTATCCAAGATATAAGCAACCTCTACTATATCCTCCAAGTCATATGTGGACAAGTCATCGAACTCATCCCCTTCTTGATTCATACCTGCTAAGTACTGTCCATCAGTCATAGTCTTAACGAGATACGGTACCTTGATCCAACAACCCGACATATCCTCCTCACTAACATAGACATTAAACGGTTGATTAAACTCTATGGTTTCCCCGTGTAGGAATAGATCCTCTATCTCGTTACAAAACTTAATCCTTAAGTTCTTAACTTCTTCCCTTGTATTGTACTTCATATTAATCTTCGTTTTTGGAGTTTTCAAAATGTGCACAGTAGTCACAAGAACCGTCCGATTCTAATTCTGCACCACATTCATCACAACAGTCAACATCTTCCTCCTCCTCGTCTTCAGGGAAGATGTAGGTGATTCTCATTCCAACGATTTGACCATCATCATTACGAACGATGTCCAAAGGATAACCTCCGTCACCATAACCTGATGAGGTAACCACTCCTGTGTCATACACACCCCATTGTTGTTCACACAAGGTAAACTTGCACATCTTCTCATACCATCTGTCACCACCCTTATCATCTCTATAATCACTAAGATTAAAATTAACATCGGGTGTTGTAATACCTTCAGACAATTCATCATTTCTATATGACGACTCACAGAAGATTCCTGCCTGTCCCGAGTCCACTCCAATCTCACTATGTTCTTCCCAAGATGATTCATCGTTACATTCCATAATATAACCTTTATGTATTACGGTTACTCGTGATACACGGTTACCCCAACCACCTTCATCGGATTTTTCAACCTCGACATTATAGACGCCAGGATACACATCAGTTAATCGTGTCTTACACCATACATCGTTATCATAACAAGGGTCAGACACTCGTACATTTTCGGAGAGAGTAATTTGTTTCATAATTGTAAGTTTAATTTGTGGGGATAAAGTTAAATTGATTATTCGAATATTCCAAATTTTAGTTAGAATATATTTTTACAAAGTTATCCACATTTTCTCTGAGGGTAACCATCATGGAATCACTTAGTTTGTCATACACCTTCTTCATGAACTCATCATTGCCAAACAATATGTCAGGATCCACTGTCGTCCCGTTCGGGAAGTGGAGGTCTATTGGATCAATAAGAACTCGAAGTTCATTGATGTTGTTATCGGTTCTGTAGAAATTTGTTCTGGCATATATGTACTTGTCCTTGACCGTGTACAGTTTCACATTGCCAAACAAATTGGACAGTGCGCGTGCCTGGAGAATGATGACCTCCAAATCGGCCAACTGTTGTAGATCAGTCTTGATCTCAGTCACTTTGGTCTTGTAGGATTCAAGGAATTTTGCCAAACCATTTTCAGGATTAGGATCTGTCCCATCGTCTGTTATGAATTGTTCCCACTGAGGTACCGTCTCACGATCACCTACCACTTTCAAAAATACCCCGTTGTTTAATTTACCCATGTGAATGTTGATGTTATTAAGTTAAAAAATTTGCCAAACAAATTCCCACCAGCAGATCTGTGCTGTCCAAGAAAAACTTTGGTATTGAATTCATTTCCTCCATAGTATGGGGTTGGTTTGATGTAGCCACTTGCCACACCAAATTGTTCGAACCATTCGTTTTGAGATGGTTGGTCTGTTGGAAAAGTTGATTTACTCAACTTCAGTGTCGTCTTCGTCATAAATGTTATTTGTTGCTTCGTTATAAATTGTTGTTAATTCTACCTTGTCTTCGTCTGATACGAATGTGAATTCAGATAAGAAGTCCTCTAAAGACATTTCCTCATCTTCAATACAATCAGTTCGATATTCTACCTCCGACCAAAATTCTTCTTTGGCATGTTTATATAATCCCTCGAGGTAAGATGACTCGTCATCAAATACTTCTAATTCACCATCCACCCAATTAAATGTAGTTTCACCAGCAAATCCTACCCCTCCTTCAGAATAGAACAGATATGCATTGGTCTTGTACATCTTACATAGGTTCTCTAAAAATGGTATTGGTGGACTCCAAGCCGTTTCACAGGAAATAGTTATTTCATCTTTCTCGAATGTGAACATATGTTCCTCATATGAAATGTCCCATTTAGTTCCAAACCATTCAATGTTAGTATCATACCATTTCTCTTTGTAATCACCTTCAGACATATGAGGAGGTAATCCTATTAAAGATTGGAATACATAATCACTTGGACCATCATCATCAGATGACTTAAGGGATTTGATTACGGCAGTGAGAGTACGAATTGTACTCTCATCACCGCTGATTTTAATGTAGTTGTTGCACCAATTTGGCATAATAATTAGTTTTCTTGTTCTTGTTGTTTAGTTAAATCATTTAGGAACTCGTCCTCTAAAGGTAAGTTATTCAAATCATATGACTTTACCATTTTGATTGGATAATATGCACTATCAATACCAACATCACTTCTTTCTTTGATTTCTTTTTCTGCTTCCTGCATTAAATAAAAAAATCTGTCCTCTATAGTTAGTGGTTCATTATTAAAACCCTCGTAAACTTCTAACTTGTTTTTATCCAAATCAATTAGATATGCCCACTCACAGAATAAACTATCACCTGCGAAGTCAGAACTATCAGTAATCCATATCTCATCATCTTCGGTATCTCTAATCATTTCAAGAATTGCTGCACCATTGTCTCGAGTTAAGTATGGATACTTCTTCTGATACAACTTTGATTGTTCACCTGTCATCCAACCATCTTTACATCCGATAGACTCTAACCACTTCTGAATTTCTTTTTCTTTGTTTCCATTAACAAAGATTACTTTGTTTAATTTCTTTTTAAACTCTTCTAAATTAGTAGTGTGTAAAAAGTCTAATACGATAACACCATTACCTGACGGATAACCATCCCATTGTCCGTATTGTGCCACCTTTGTTTCTCCGTTGGAGATTACCATTGTTAAGTTTCTTGTTCCCATAGTTTTATAAGTTTAGGATACAAAGATAATCATTATTTTGTTATCACCAAAAAACTACGCAATTATTTTGCGTACTTTTTCATTATTTTTTCAAAGAATGTTGCGTAGCGCTGCTACAGCGCACAGGGAGAATTTGTTTGGCAATCATAACTCATTGATAATCAATAAAACTAATTTTGCCAAACAATATGCGGCGCTGTGCGCGCAACAGAAGTTGCAGTTATGCAAAAAAAATCCCCCGTATTTCTACGAGGGACATTCAACTAAACTTACTAACCTACACCCTATAACTTACTTACTTTGTAATATGTCTTTTAATAATTTTATAGAACCATTAATTATTGTTGTCTCTTTAATTGCTTCGTCAATAGTCTTGAAGCCTCTCTTATGTAATACGAAAGTCGTATTATCATTGGAATACCAAACATCATAAGTTTTTTTACTTGGAGATAAAATTATCTTCGTGGTCATTGTAATACGGATTTAATGAAACACAAAGGTAATACATATTTTCATACAAACCAACAAATTTTTTTAAAAATTTATTTTTTTAATATATGTGGAAGATTTGATCAAAAAAGTTAAACAGACTTTGCCAAACAATATCTCACCAGGCCCGGCAGATGCACCATCTGTAATACGAAACAAAAATGGAGATCCGAAGATCTCCATTATACAACTAACCAAACACTTAATTATTAAACACAATATAATATACTAAATGTTTTCGACTTTATCAACTTTATTGTTGAATACTTCTTCTACCTCACCTATATCATCAGTATAGTATATCTCAGCAGTAGGTTCATTACCATTCTCACTTGGGGTCATTACCTCATGACTAAAACCATCAATTTCTTCCCAACTAATTTCATCCAAATCTCCTCGGTGAAATTTTTCTTTGGCAATTTTGATTGCTTCTTTTAATGACTTGGCTTCAATTTCAAATTCGGTTCTCATCCATGTTGATACCTTTTGATCAAGGTGGAAATTAAATTGTTTCATAATTAAAATTTTTCTCTAACACCAACCTTACGAAATAAATCTTGGTAAGGGTCGGCTTTAGTTTTGTTAGGTAATTCATTAATAAGTGTAATATCAGCTTCAGACATTTCATCTACGAAAGACTTCGGTAAATGGTCGAGGTGTTTGCCGGACAACTTGTCGTAGCCTCCCATCTGATATTTGGGATACACAATCTTGGTTTCGGTGTCGATTACAGAACCGACGGATTTTAGTTCTACTATCATATTAATCTATTTTTCTGATTGACATATGTTCTTCTAATTCATCCAAAGGAATACGACCATATTCATTTGAACTATAATAACCTTGTAGTTCGTATCGTTTCTTCCATTTATCGAATGCCTCAAATGCTTTTTTCTTTGAAGGGTAATATGGTTTATCGAACTCAATCGTAAACCCGTCGGGACTTAATACTTCTATTTTCATTACACTTTATTTAGATGTTCTTTAATATCTTGTTCGGTGATTGTTAAAATAGTTTCAATATTAAAACCGAAACTATCCATATAGTCGAATAACATTTCATCACTCTCAATGATTTGCTGTTTGGTAATAGGAGACTCATCCCACATATCGTAGAAATCTTTTACTACTCTATCTCTTAAGAATGGAATAGTATAATACATATCATCAGATAAGTGGTCGTTTCTGTCTGTGATTTTTAAAATGTGTATTTTCATATTATTCGTAATTTAAAATTTTATCTTCAATGTTGATATTAACTTGTTCAATATAATAACCCACATTATCAAACACTTGGTCAAGGATTTCTTCTTTATCCTCATTACTTAATGTGATTTGATTATCTTCATCTCTATCTTCATTGATACTTTCTAATTGCATATCAATATCCGATAAACCGAAAAGTAATTCTGTCTTCCAACCACGACGATTTAATTCATCCATTAAATCATTGGTTTCAATGTTCGATAAGTCTAAAATGTTCTTACTCATATTAATTGTTTTAATTTGTGTTCAAATTCTTCTCTCATACCTTCTTCATCATAAACCTTCTCGTCCTCGTTATCGTCAGGATGATAAAAACTAATATCTACTTCGATTACATCCATAGATAATTTATCAACGGCATTTTCTATACCTTCCAACATATCTTTGATATGTGGTTCATCACTTCCGTTGTTATCGGTACTTTGATTTGATACTTCAACAATCCAATTAGAAGCTTCGTGTAGTTGTTGGATAATTTCTTTCTTATTCATATTTGTAAGTTTAGACCTCAAAGATAATATAATTTTTATTATCAAACAAATTAATCTGTTAAAACTTTGTTAAGATCATTAACATATGTAATACGAACTTATACCTGTCGACGCCGGCATGATATTGTTTGGCATGTAATACGAATTGCCAAACAACTTTCACAGTGCGTCGGAACATGCGGCACTTCGGGTACATGTGGCACTAATTTCGAGGTACTTGTGGTACATCGGGTACTTCAGGTACATGTGCCCAACAATTTGATTGGCAATGCCAAACAATATCACAATGCTTACCAGGTGCTAGTTTACTGGCGAGATCTTGCCAAACAATAATTTTGCATGCATGATGCAAGAAGGGTTGTAAATAAAAACCCCCGTAGAAACGGGGGTCGATCTTATGAAAGGAAATAGAAAATGGTTAAACCAATTCTACTAAATCAGAAAATATTTCTTGTTCAACTTGACCGATACCACCAAATAATTTAACCTCCGTGTTATCGTTCTTGGAATAAGAGTGTGTAGTGTACTTGGTTACACCACTAAATAAACCCCAAAGGTTATCACCTTTTTGTTGAATCTCACCATTCAAATCAATATAGAATCTTGATAAGTTATTACGGGTTCTTGTAGAGATGGCTTTCTCATCTTTTAAATCCACATCAGGATTAATGCCAAACAATTTTCGAGTCACATCCTCCTTCAACAAATCGTCAAATCGAGTCTCACTTAATTGTGTGATGTATTTGAAAGTTTGTTTCTCTTCTTCCAATACAACATCCAATCTTCTGCAGATGTCCTCCACTTTTAAAGACATAGACTTTGTGTGTCTCACTTTGTTTTGTAAACCCTTCATCACTCTGAAGAATGTGTTCATACAACTAATAGTCGTGTTAGAATGACCGAATGCTAATGATGTTGAACCATCAAAAGAATTTACACCCGTTAAGTAACCTTCAATAATGTCGTTACCTAAACGAAGATTGTTTCCTTTTAATTGTACATAGATTCGTCCACCATTTTTAAAGTCTCCACCTTTGTGAACCTCTAAACCTGTTCTACCTGATACTTGGTGTAATAAATCCATCAACTCATAGTTTTGATATGGTTGATATCCATCAGAGTGTAAACCAACAATCATATTGTTATCTTCTCTAACGATTGCCTTTTTACCATCAATGTTAATACCACTAATAGTTTGAATCTCTTCTTGACGAACTGTCCAATTTAAATTGGTCTTGTCCAATAATGTTTTTACTTGTTCATTCATATAAATTAATTTAGAGTGTAAAGGTACGGGTTTTATATTACCCACCAAATATTATTTAATCTTTTTTTGTTAAAGTTTTGTGAAAGGATCTGTGTAATACGAATTAGGATCTGTGCCGCCAGCCCTGATATTGATTGGCAATTGCCAAACAAATTGTGTGCATGCGCTGCAGGAGAAACATATGGAAATAAAAAATCCCCGTCTTACGACAAGGGACTTTCTATTACGAACCAAGAATTTTTTATTATGGGTAGATTAATGATAGTACCCAAAAAAATCCAAACAATAATCCGATACCAAGTAATGTACCAAATAAAATGGACCATATACCATCCGATGATTCTACTTGTGTTCGTTGTGTATTCACAACGGGTATTCCGTATTGTATATTATTTGCAATTGAATTGATTGTTTCTTCCATATGTTTGTTAGCTTTAGTTACTTCAACCCATTCATCAAATGCACCAATCTTTCTTGCAATTTCAATATTGATTTGTGTTCTTGTATTACTAATTGATGTAAGGTTGATGTTTATGAAAACACCCATACTTAAAACTTCATTACGAGAGAATTTGTAATAATTAAACATATCGTTTCCCTCTCTAAAATGACAAAATTGCATTCTCTTGTCTATGTTCTTAACCGAGTTTCTAACCTTCTCAATTGGAAAGTCAATTGTAATACTCTTTGTTGGATTTGGTATTGCCCCTATCATAATAAATGATTTTTTTATTTGTAAATTAATTTCCTCCGTGTAAATAACACTTACCATTACAACTTAATGTATTGTTCTTACAACGAGAACCACTTTGCGTTGTGCCACTACATTGAACTGATGTTGTTCTTTTACCACTACAAGTTGGTATTGTATTACCTTTATTAGTTTGTGTTGTTATATTACCAAAGTCAGGTAAGGTAATTTCTTTAACACAAGATTGGAATAACAAACACACTACGATTAGATATATTATTTTTTTCATAAGATTAAAAGTTTATTCCCCAACCTAAACCGATTGAAGATATTTTACTAATTACAATTTCAGCTCTAACTGAACCATAGAAGATTTCTTTTTTAATACCAACATTAACATAAGGCATATACATTCCCTCGTTGTTACCTTTAGTTGTTATATCGGTAATATCTTGTAGTCCCCCACCAATAAATAAATTTTCATTATTGAATATTCCGTTTCTGTGAATACCAATATTGTAATATGAACTTCCCGCCGTATATGATGAAGACACACCATTAATATAATTGGTCGGGTCTTCGTTACTTAAAACTGCTCCATTAGTATAGTTTATTCCCCACTTACCAAAGTCCGCCCAAAAACCATAAGTTGCACTGACAGATGATTTAAAACTAAATCCACCCATAACACCAATAGAATTGGTTAGATTGTAGTTATTGTGTCGAACATATCGACCATTAGAATAACCACTTTGTTTCTTTTGTTTTTCTTCTTTGATTTCTTTGTAAACAATATATTCCTTACCGAACGCATCAGTTCTAATTACGGGAACTAACTTTTGTCCGTAAGAAACATATGATACTAATACCATAGTTAATACTAATAACTTTTTCATAAAAATTTGTTTTGATTAATAATAGGACACAAAGATAATCATTATATTTTTATCCAACAAAATAATTTGTTAAAATTTTGTTAAAGGAGTTTCACAGATGCAGATCCCCACATATTGATTGGCAATGCCAAACAAGTTTCCGGCCGGGTCTTCAGGGTTCAGATCTTTGCCAAACAATTTCTCACCAGGAGATCTGTATGGTGAAAAAGAAAAACCCCCGATTAGTTCGAGGGTTCATCTTCAATTATTTCATAATCACAATGTTCTTTACATTCAGAACATATTGGGTCTTCAGTTCCCCAAAGTGGCGCCCCACAACAAGTACTTGTTTTCATATTATATGGTTTTTATTTCTTTAGTTTTATCTTTAATCAATTTCATTACATCTTTAGAAGAGATTGTTATTGTACCTTGAACTGGTGTTCCACAATCAAAAACATGGTCATATACTTGGTAATCAAAATCAATAGTAACTTCACCATCTTTTAATTTAATAGTTCTGATATCTTCTTCTTCAAGATTATCTACATTACTCTTTAATCGTTCGATAATAAATTCACTCAATATAAAACGAAATGATTCTATACCATTAAAAAATTTCTTGAATGTCTTATCACCAGATATACAAGTGTATTCGTTTTCATCATCGTTGTACATCAATTCTCCCTTTAATTGTTCTTTGGTAAGTTTGAATTCTTTTTTCAACTTTACTTCTAACTGATATAATCTTTCTTCTTCTTTTTCCTCTTCCTCTATTCTTTTTAATACCTTTGGATCTGGTTTCCATTCTTTATATGTAATATCATATTCCTCGTTCACTCTATCCCAATGTTTGTTCATCAATTTAATAAACTCATCTTTATGATAACCTTTGATTTCAATACTATCATCGTTCTCCAAACCCTTACAAGGATAATCTTTAAGAGTTTTTACTTTTTCTCTATTGTCGGGTATTATATTTTGATAGTGTAATTTTAATTTTCCATAGGAAATTTGAAACCCTAAAACTTGTCTCATTCCGTAATACATAGTTAATTTACCTTTTAACTTATCTCTATTATCATTATGATAAAGTAAATAAAAGTCCTCAAGTAATTCAATTAACTCTTTATGTAATTTCTTACCACCCAATTCACATATTACATATAAAGTATCACCAACATTATCTCCATTAGGGCCACCAATCTCAAGTTCAAAATCTTTTTCGTTAGTGTATGTTTGTTGTTCAATAAGTTTGAAAGGATGTAAGTAATAATAAAAACTAAAATCATCAACCTTATTTAATGATTTAATTTTTCCATCGGGAAATGTATTTTCGGGAAGAATTTCATATACCTTTTTTTCTTTTTGTTTCATATCACTTAAATTTTATTATTGTTTTAAGAAAATCATTTTGTAATAAATGCCACGGATGACAATAAGGAAAATCAGTAAGAAAACCTTCATAACATTTACCACTACGATATAACTTTTTCATCTCTTCTTTAGTTATATTATTGTAATACTCTTCACCACGAGCTATTATGTTAGATGTTAAATCAAACCAATCACTATCACTTTCTATTCCAATGTATCTACTATTCTTTCTAAACTTTTTATTTAGTTTAACAGATAATAGTATTACAAAATTTTCCATTTCAAGAAAGTCTTGGTGGTCTAATGAGGTATACTTTAATTTCTTAAAGAAATAATCCTCGTGTTTAGTAGGGTAGTCTTCACCATACTTTACCCATTTAGAACTTTCAATTATTTTCCAAAACTTTTTTTCTTTTGTTTTGGTTAATGGTTTAATTAATTCCATATTAATTTGTTTTAATCTTCATCAATCATATCATATTTCCAATCCATCTTCTCAAATAACTTTTCAATTTTATTGTATAAGTCTTCACGGAGTTTTTCATCTTCAATAGAATTGAACATACCATCGAACACAAGGATAGAATCTGGTTCACAATAAAAACCATCTTTCTCTTTAACGATTACAACATTGTAACCATCAACATCATACCAATTACCCATTCTTCTTACTTCCATCTTAAATTAAGTTTA
>JACCDW011591713.1_pt1 | contig 12864 bp, 10 predicted proteins | sample 7449781 | NCBI WGS metagenome assembly JACCDW01 (sample SAMN15323449, study PRJNA562643) | freshwater metagenome | isolation source: river surface water | place: USA:Blue River Watershed | collected 2017-08-18 | reverse complement strand
CAGTCCAAGCACGACGCCACCGCCATTGCCGCGGGCTCATCCGCCCCCCTCAGCCCTGGCGCACTTGCCCTGGAAAAGAAGGTCGCCTCCTTCCGCGGAGCCGCTACTCCCATCATGCCCTGGTCTACCACGAAGTGGTCCCAGTAAGCACCTTTTTAGAAAAAAGGTGTGCCAAAAACCTTAATAAACTTCCAATAAATAACCCTCATAATACCCCCCATTAAACAATCCCTATAGTGCTACACTATATGAATTATTTTACGCTCCTCTTCAAAACACCCGCCGATTATTGGTGACCCAACCCAAATCACTCATCTTCACCTTCGCATTCTTCGGCGCCGCCTCCTCTTCATCCGAAGACTCATAATCACTTCCACCATTTCCATCATCACGAATAAACTTCCATAGAAAATCTGGTAGCCCATTCCGCTGGTCCGCGCCTTCTAGGGTATTCATATTGAAAAGGGAATCATTTGCCCACTCATCAAAAACTCCATTCCAATCAGTGGTATTTATATAATATGTATAATTCTCATATTGTGAACGTGATTTCGGCGTCCCTACAATCTGATTGCTCTCAATGCGCCGACGCCGACCCGTCTGATGATATACTGCCGTCTCCCAGGCCCAGTACGCAATCCGATTGCCGAGTTCTACGCTTGTCATTGTAAATGAATAATCATAGTGGCTAAGTAATGGCCGTATTCCATTATTTACCAATGTACTAAAATGGTTGACAGGATAAAGAGCGATCCATTCCTCAAATCCTATATATGTTTCACCGGTGATTAAATAACGAACTTGTCTTCTTGAACGCTCACGCTGGTCTTCATTCATAATATACGTACGTTCATATACATTTTCATGGTCTGATTCGCTCATTGCAAACGGTGTCTTTCACACAAATACCCTATAGTGTAGTTTCAAATGTGTTATTTAGGCAGGCTTCTCCGCTGCAACCGACCGCTTCAACTTCAGGCCAACACGCGCCCCGCCGGATTTTTGTTGCTTTATGTAATTCATAATTGCGTCCGTTTCGTCAAAGTTATTGCCCTTCTTCAGGAAATAGGCATGAAGATAGGCCTCTAGTGTGGACATACTGAGCGACGGCACTACACGGTCCTCCACCACATGAAGCACGGCATCGGAAATTTGTATTGCCGCATTCAACATGTTCTGCGATTGGAGACTATGTATAATGAGATTCTCATAACGGTCCTTCTCCTTGCGCGAGGCTGTTGCCAGCTTATTATGTTTACTCGTTTCATTATCATAATGTACCCAATGTCTCACCATAGAGGGTAGCGTCTGAGCACTCCCGCTTGAACCTGCGCCTCCTTGTTGCGTAAGCATTCTATACAAGGCAGCGCATTTTATTACACCCCCCCTGAACTTACAACCCCACCACCTGACAGCTTCGTAAACACAATATAGAATGTCAACATAATAAGAATAATAAGCACAATAAAGATTATACACATGATTACAATGTACGGAAAAATCCGGTCCATTATATGTCCCAACACGGGGTCAAGTACAAATACCTGAAACCAACGCTTGTTTTCCTCTTTTCGCATATAGGCCGTCGCCTTCTCAAATATGCGTTGTACAATATCCTGCTTTTTTCCGGACTCGGCGGTCCCCACACTCAATGAATCCATCTATACCCACTCAACTAAAACAATCCCTATAGTGTAAGCGCATCAGCACAGCACTAGGGCTTTGACCGCATTAGCGTAGCGCCTAAGACCGCGCCCAAACCTGCCCCCTTTTTCCATTCATAACAAATAAACATGAATATTACTTACAACCCAAAGTTCGCGAAAGATAAAGGTGCTGGCGGAAAAATGATTTATACATTTTCTGTTCAGGATACCACATTTGAAGAGGAAGGCGCTCTTCTTACAACCACAGACATGGATCGCGAAACGCTTCGCAATCTTGTATGGACCATGCCTGAATCATGTAAAGGACACACAAGTGCTCTTATGGATGCATGGCTTAAACAATGTAGTAGCGCCTTCAGTACTCCGCCCCCTTTAGAAAAATGCCTCTCCCAGACCGTCATTGAAGTGGACCGAACATCAAAAGTTCCAACAATCGGCCCAGAAGAAACCGGTCGCGAATGGGCACTCTTATGGAAGCCAACCCGGATTCAGATTGATGTCCCAAAGTTCATTCTCTATTGGGCTCCCGTTCAAAAAAAAGAAATTACCCGGATTCACGAGCCTTTGTTCCTAGAACCCGTTGATACAACTCCTATAGTGAATTCCCAAGTACAAGCGCTAGCGCAAGTGCAAGTACAAGCGCCAGTACCCGTCTTAGAAGAAGTCAATCTGGATGCGATGGATTTCCGACCAAAACCGGCATCAAAATCCGAGGCAAAGGAATCACTCCTCCAAAAGGACATGGCCAAAGTCGTTGCCGCCTACGAAAAGGCCCGCCATTATTACGAAAAGGCCGAACATTACAATGAAAAGTTCAAGACAAAATACGGATTTTACGCCGTGGATGAAGATGGTTCCGAAACTTCGTCATTTCGGTCCGAGCCCTGGACCGACTATGAAGATGGGGATGGATCAGAAGATGGAACGCATGAGTAAAAAAATTTAAGTTTAAACACTATAACAGAAGAAATACGATGTCAGGTCTCAAGGATTGGACTACTACTATTGTCGTCATTGTCGTTGCAGTACTTGTTATTTATCTCATTGACCCAACCTTCTTCGGTCTCATGAAGAGCGTCAGTGGGTTCAAGGGCAGCCGCGGGGTGCGCGAACACTTTGCCGATGCCGCTGTAGCTGATCCTGCTGTGCCTACCTCAACCGGCGAAGCTGCTGCAGGACAGATGAGTGATTCTGGTGAGGAGATGGAGAAGAAGAATAAGGAAAATAAGAATGTTGCCACCACTTCCAACTTCACTAATGGCCCAGCCATTGAAGGCTTCAGCGACATGGAAGGTGCCGCGGACTTCGCCTCTGCCGCTGCCCCTGCCGGCTGCTACGCCCGTGAGCAGATTAACCCCGCCGAACTCCTTCCGAAGGAGTCTGGTGTCTGGGCCGAGCAGAACCCCAGCGGCCCTGGCTCCCTCAAGGGCAAGAACTTCCTCTCCGCCGGCGCCCTCATCGGTATTAACACCATCGGCCAGAGTCTCAAGAACGCCAGCTGGGACCTCCGTAGCGAACCCGCCAACCCCCAGGTCCCTGTCAGCATCTTCAACAACAGCACCTACCAGCCTGACCTGATGCGCCGCCCACTGGAAATTCAATAAAGGGGAGACGGCGCGTCCCCCCTGGCCCCCTCCAGTTCGCACTGCGTGCGAAAAGTGTAGCGCCTAACGGCGCATTTTTTGTTTTATAAGAATACTTTCTAAAATGATTCTTATAATCTTTTTCCCCCAAGCCCAAGCCCACACAACCAATCCCTATAGTGAAACCCCCCAAGCCTACACTATAGGTGTGATTCTTCACATCCCTCATAGAGAACATGGATAAAGAAAGTCTCGCTTTCCGTAGCGGAGATCTCTTTTTTGGTCCAGAAATCCGTCGTTTCCTTGAGACATTTCTCATTGGTTCCTATCAATCCACCATTTACATAACATATTGGTCAGTCCTACATTTCATAAGCGGCATTCTAACATACATAATTCTAACATCATACATACCCAACATCAAACATCCCTATAGTGTCGGCTTCATTATACATACGGCCTGGGAGTACTGGCAAGTCTACATAGGGATGTCAAAACCCTGGAACTGGGCCGGCCATAATGGATTCACAGATTTTGTTATGGATACTGCTCTTTTTATGCTCGGCATGTATGTTACATCGTTCTTCATGAAAACAACCCACCTACTCTAATAGGTAGTGCCTCCAATGAACGACGCAGGTGTAAACAAGGCATTTTCATTCATAAAAGCCCTCTTCCCCACTCAATATCCCCTAATCCCCGTAAAGAGTACCATAGACGGCCGTACATACAAGGTTCGCGACATGCCCGATAAGCAAGAGGCCGCCAATCTCCTAGCACGACTCCGTATCAAACTCCAGAATCTCATGGACGCCCTCGTGGCCGCCTACCCTGATAAGCCCCAGGTCCAGCGCCTCAAACAGAACTTTGAACCTAACCCAGAGCGATTCCTAGAATCCACACCAGACGCGGACCACACCTCCTATAGTGTAAACAAGGGAGAAGAGGTCCATTTCTGCCTACGGCAACGCGGCGGCGGCGCCGAAACCCTCGTCCCTGAAGACGTCATGGTCTTCGTCGCCATTCACGAAATGGCACACATGATTACGAAGTCCGTCGGCCATGAACCAGAGTTCTGGAACAACTTCGGCTGGCTCCTCAAAGAAGCTGAGAGCCGTGGTCTCTACAAACCTATGAACTTCAAGGCCCACCCTGTCCCCTATTGCGGCGTCATGATTACGGATACCCCACGCTACGATCCCAAGAAGGACAAGGAGCAGAGCGGCACGGATTTCACTATAGGAAAGATGTTCAGTTAGGGGGTTATGTGTCTCTAACAAAACAACCTCCTACAGTGTAAACCCTTTCACATACACCCACTATGTTCTTTATGGAAAAAACCCTAAAGAAAATAGCCCTTCTCTTAGAGTAGAGTATGGAGGACCCATTCGCCCAACGCATAGAACTTATCCGCAAGCCGGCGGACCCGTCCAGCCTCCAGGCCAGTGCTCCGATTCGTATACACCTTTTCAAGTCCGAAGAAGACCTGGATCGGCCACGTATTGTAGACCTGGAAGATGTCCCCCTTTATTACACTGTAGAAGAATTTGCCCGTGCCTTCTGGCTCAAGATGGGCAAGGCCGACACCTACGCCCCTGACAATGTCTTCTTTGGTGTCCCACAGACCGACGCCCCCGCCAGCTCCACATGGTATGTCAACCTCAAAACCCTCACCTACGCCGGCAAACGCAAGGAAGTCATTGGCCTGAAGCACCCCTACCGCCGCATTCTCTATAAGGAATACGTTGGCAAAGAGGGGAATCGGCAAGTCCTTAAATCCTATGACCGACGCAAGATTAGTCTAGAAGACGTATTCTACGGTGACGAGGCCCTCCCCATTATTCACGCCTATACACTTGACGGCATCCTGGAATCCTACGGCGGCCGCGACGCCATCTCGGAGAAAATCTGGAACGGCGCCGTCTACCCCTTCTTTCAAATGGACGAGGCCCGCACACTCGGACCCCGCGACCGTCTTACCATGACCAAATCCGTGGAAGAAAAGCGCACCCAGCGTGCCGCCATTCAACGAGTTCTAGAAGCAACCCCTATAGTGGAAAACGAGGAATATGCCCTTAGCGCCCGCGGTATTAAACAAATCTCCTACCTGTGGTCCAAGAAACCCGTGGAATTCCCTGGCGTGGACATGATCTTCTATAATTCAGATGTCAATGAAATGCGCCCATTCATGCGCTTCTACCCGCGAACTGGCACCGTCATGAACAAACTCTATCACCCAAATCCCCTGGAAGATCCCTATGTCAATGACCCACTCCTTCTTCGGTCCTGGGCCGCCGAGAAAACCCCCAGCCCAGGCGACGATTTCCTTATGATGAAAACCGAAATCCGTCGCTCGGACCCCCCACTATATGGTACATTCCGTGTCAACGGCGACGGCTCCGCCGATTTCATTATGCTCCCCCCCAAAACCGTGCGTGTATTGGACCCCGTGTACGACTTGAGCCGTTTCTATAACAGTATCCAGGCGACAATTGAAGGGACGAGCTACAAGATTGAGGATGCACAGTTCTACCGCGGCACATTCATATATGAACTCCGTATACCGGCCCAGCCAAAGAAGATGGTCCGTGAACAAATCGCCGCCCGCGTGGAGAAACTTAGCCGCTATTTCCAAATCAACGTCCCTCACAAGGATAAGGCAAAGAAGGACAATACCTTTATAATGCTTCGTTATAAGGCGGTCAGTAATTACGCAAAAGAGGATGCCCTTGAGCTCTTCATTACACAGTGGATGGAAAAGGGCGGCGACATCCTGACCCGCGAAGGCCTAGAGGCGGTCATGGCCGAGTTTGACATGGAAGAGTCGGCGGCGTCTGAAGGGATTCGTAACTATATGGACAAGCGTGGGCAATTCGGCATTGCCGATGAAGAGGACAAACATTTTGTTGCCGCGTTCAATCCTGGGATTGATGTCAATGTCTATTACGATAATTATAATACATTCACATTCCACATCTATCGTGTAGATTCCATTCGCCATCTCCAGCGACTCACCGCCCTGCTCCAAATCCTGTTCCTCTCCAGTGATGGAACATGGAACATTCAGACATCGGATTTGGAGGCGGCAGGTGAAGACGGCTTGGACGAACTGGAGGATGAAACCGATGAATCTAACATCAACATTTCTAATATTTCAGATGACAGCAACATTGTAGACATAAGTCGCAAGAAGGCGCCGACCGCCAAACCGACAAAAGTGAAAATTTCTGAAGAAAGCGACGGTTCAAATGAATCAAGCTCTAGCACTATAGGAGTTGGGGATGATGAGGATGAGGAAATCAACCCTATAGTGGACGCCGACTGCGACGAAGCCAAGAAAACAAAGCTCACCCCAGAAAAAACCAAAGAGTTCTTTATGGATAATCTCAAACAAGTAGATCGTGTACTCACGGATTATACATCGCTTCCAAAATACAAGGGCAAAGGCTACAAGTCATATTCCTCCAAATGCCAAGTACAAGATTTCCGTCAGCCTTTTGCCCTCACCAAAGCACAATACGAACAAATCAAGAACATATACGCCGAGGACTTAAAGAAGGATATGGCCTTCATTGTGTATGGTACAGAAACTTATAAGAATGACCTCAAGCGCGCCGCCGAAGTCCAGAAGAAAGCCCTCAAAGAATCAAAATACGAACCAGACATATACACCGTCTTGCGCTATGGCTCGGACCCACGTCACTTGAACTACTATATATGCGCCGAATACGTCTGTATCAAGGACAAAATCCTCATTCGTAAACGCGATTTCAAGAGCAACAAGAAGCGCGACGGCACCACCGCAAAACCTGGTATCAACATTACACGTATCCCTGAATCTGAATGGGAACGCGGCGACAATAAGGGTGTTGGTAGTTGCCCTTTCTGTTGTGGCTCTCTTATAGTGAATAAGAAGAGCCCTGGCCTCGGCGAAACCGTCCTCCAACGACATGTCAAAAAACAAGGGAAAGTTCCCATGTTGGACATTGGGTTCCTTGCCAAAGACCCACACCCTGAAGGCTACGGACTCCCATGTTGTTTTGTTCCCAAAAAAGACAAAAAGGGGAAGATGTACGACGGTCTCAAATGGGATGCGCCAGTCTTTGACCACATACGTAAAGAAGAGGAAAAAGCTGCGGCTGTCCCAGCACGATCCACCGCCGATCAAGGCGCTACTGCTGGACCAAAGTCAACCCCTATAGATGAATCCCAAAAGAAAATTCCCACAAAACTCCAAAAGGGCCAGAAAACAAAGGACCTCTCCATTCTCCGTACGGAAGTCCACCGTGAATACATTGCCGATGAAACGAAATATCCCGCGAACTACGGCTCCGTTGCCAAAGCATCGCCGGCCTTAGACACCTACTTTGGTCAGAAATCTGAACAGCTCGTCACTAGAGAGAAACAGCGCCAAATAATTAACCCCCAAACATACGGTTTTTTCCGTGTGGGTGTGATGCAAGACTCCTATGATTCACGCCGCAGCTTCTTTGCCGCCCTTGCCCCCATTCTCGGTCGTAATTCCCCTGAGGAAATAATCCAGGATTTCGCTATAGGAGATGATCATATTAGTCAGGTCATCAAACCCCACATATACGCCAACCTCAACTTCGGCAACCTCCTCCTAGAATTCTTCAATCCTGGCGACTATGAGAAATATGTCACAGAGGGCGAACTCGCAATGAGCCTAGAACAGTTCAAGGAAGTCCTCCAGGGATTTGGCACAGAATACTTGGGAGGCGCCACTGTGGCCGCATATCAATATGAACTCACACGTCTCTTTCTTTCCTACCGCCGTTTCATAGACTATATTCAGGGGAAAACCGGCGACCGCATCCAATACCGCCACTTCTTCCATATGCTCGCCGAGCGTGGGCTCTTTGTCCGCCACACCGCCGACGAGGCAACCAAGGATTCGGTCAACGGACTCACCATTATAGTGCTAGAATACAAGGGCGACCCCACGGACCCTGCTACTCAAGTGGAAGTACGATGCCCTCCCTATGGTTTTGACATGGCGCGCTACGAAAAGAATGACGTATGTTTCATGACCGTAGACCAGAAGGGTTTCTGGGAACCACTCCTTTATATTGAACCAGTGGAAATCGGCTCTACACAACGCCAGGCCTATTACCGTATTCCATACAAGAAATTCGCCAGTACGAAGGAAGGGTCCATGCCCCAGAACATTCGCGAACGCTTCTATGAATTCCGTAATAAGTGCTCCGCCGGCGCGGTGTACCGCGGTATATATACAGCCCAAGTCGGTGTGGACTCTTCCACTTTACTCCCCTTTTGCGCCATCACAGATACACTCGTAAAGAGCAAAAAATCCGTGGACGGTATCCTCCGCGACTCCTATAATCACCTTGTGGGTGCTGTTGTCCCCTATGATTCCAAGAAACCCAATAGCGGTATTATTATTCCAGCCAGCGATGACGGTGACATGAAATACTTTGACTCCGTGAAGAAGATTTACCTCGGCTTTGACCCCACGCTAGAAAAGGACGGCCTTTTTCACTATAAGAGTTATGCAGATGCGGTGGATGTGTACAACTTCTATGGCGGCGCGACCATGGAACACATTATTATCAAGAACCCAGGCTATGCTCTCAAGTCGTTCATATGTGTGCCGAAAAAGAAGGCCGCACCGAATCCCGCTGATTTACGTGCGGTCCCTCCATGCGACGGCGGCATGGTTGTCGGCTTCCGCCTTGCCAACGGCGTCTTGCTCCCATGTCGGCGTACGCCGTTCAATGATTTCCGCCAACGACTCGGCGCAAAATTCGCCTCCATCACCATGGAACGCATTCCCTATAGTGCTGAATTCACATTTGTCCAAGACAGAAAAATGGTCAAAGAACCCATTGGCGAAGAGGAACGCAAGGCCGCGGAAAAGGACCGCGTGAAGGACAAGGCAGTTCTTAAACGTGAAGATATGGAGGAGATTTATACACATTTCCGCCTTACATTTTCCAATTGGCTGGCATCAGACGATGCTGGCACACAGCTCCGTAAACGAATCCATAACTTGATCATGAATCGCCATGATATTTCCACTATAGAGAAGCGTCAGTTGTTAACATATGTACTCGGCCCTATGATGCAGTCATGGATTCTCCAGCGCGACGATGACGACGGCGTGGATGCTGTGACAACACTCATTCGCAAGGATTGTATTCATTTGGCGAAGGGCTATTGCGACGGCCGATGTGCGTGGAGAGAAGTCGGCGGCGTCGGCCGTTGCCTGCTCCACGTACCAAAGACCGTGCCTGGGCTCGCTCCAGCCGATCCAGAGGACGGTGGTGAAGACGCCCCAGTCCCCAAGGTCGCGGAATACTTCACTAATCGCCTCATCTATGAACTTGTGAATCTCCCTCTCACCTATCATGAAGTTGTCAACGGCACGATTCCACGGGTCGCACCCCTCAAAACTAACATCCACATTGAAGGCGAAACGGCGGGCGTCAAGGATCAGTGGATACTCCCTGAAAACGTGCCGGCATGGCATGACCTCCTCTTTGACCCACGCGCCGGTGCGCCTGCTGCCGCCGAAAAGCCCGCATTCTATGAGGAATTTTCTGACGAGGGGGGCCTAAAGGCGCAGGAGGAAACGGACGCGGTTTTGGAGGCAGTGTTTGGGCCTGCTGTGGCCGCCCAGCTGGTGGTGAAGAAGATAGGGCTAGGCGCTAGCGCTGGTACGTCAGGCGCCGGCAAAGACATTCTCATTTACTATGATGTCCTGGAAAAGGCAAACCGCGCGCTCTGGACCCAGGAAGTACAGCGCAGCAATGCCCCCCTCACGCCAGAACTCATCAAGAATCTTAGCACCCTCATAGGAGGATATCCTATAGTGTTTATCAATGGCACCGACAATAGTATTACCTATGGCCTCAATGTATCCCTGAAATCAAAGAAGGAACAAGTCCATATTATACTCTATAATAAAAATGAGGACGATAGTTATGAGGCATCTGTGGTAATTCCTTATGGACTCTTGCTTGAGTATGTGCCTCTGGAGCGGCTACAAGGGACCGAGGTGTTCAATACAATCCGCGACGCACCCCTTGTGGCTCGGCAATTACTCGCACCACCAGCGCCAGCACCGACTGATACGCCAGCACCGACTGATGCGCCAAAACCAAAACGTCGTATAATTGCGCCCCCACCGCCACTACCCACGGATATTCTGGAGCTAAAGCCAATACTAAAAGAAATACAAACGGCTAAAGTTCGTACTATAAGAGTCCCGCCTCCTGCTCCACCACCATCAGAATCGGCGCGACCAGGACCCATAAAGTCCCGTGCTCCTCCACCGCCGCCCCCTAATCCGTCAGAATAGCGACCGATGACCACACATTGAGTTATACCAGCTCATACACATAAAGATATCCCTATAGTGTAAACACAATATGGATATATCGTCCAGTACTTTTGTACTTAGTTCATTCATTCCACAAGAACGGCGTGGATGGATTTATCTCCTTCAAGAACGTCATGAACTTCTCCAGGGCTCGTCCGTCTACAAGGTCGGCAAAACGAACGCCCCTCTTTCAGAACCTTTCCAGCGTATGGCCGGCTACCGCGGCGGCGTAGACCTCCACCTTATGATACAAGTTCCACTGGAAAAGCTGGACGCACTGGAAACAGATATTAAACTTGCCCTAGAGTTGCGCTATGGCGCTCCTGTCTACGGCTCAGAAAGTTTCCGTGGTCCCTTGGAAGAAATGCGCCTTCTTGTTATGGAACTATGTACCGAAGGCCGGCGACTCCCTGGCGGTTTCTTCACTGCGCTTGTGCGTAGCTCTGCTAGCACCTGTAGTAGTAAAAAAGGAGCCACAGTGATTGTGGAAAAAGGTGAAGATTAATAATTCCTACTGTGTATCACTATAGGAATTATTCCTCCTGCTTCCCATAATCCACTAGGCGCATATTCCCTCGGTTCATACGCCAGCTGTAGATGTGGGACGAACATAGGAATGGCTGGGGATTGACCGTCAGCTTCTGTTCCATGGCCCGTTTCTTACATGGCTTTCCATCTGATTTGACCGCCTGACATCGGTATGACATACATGCACTATAGGGAATCTTGTTTCGCATCCAGGCGGCGGTGGCTGCGTCAAAATCAATGTCCACATTGTATGTTGATACCGATGTTGGACGGACATACCGTTCCGCTGGCGGTGGCTCTGGCTTCCCCTTCATTAGATTTGATGTTGACGGAGTTTCCATGTTGTACATTCAACATACCTATGTCCTTAAACCCTCCTAATCAATTTTAACCCAATAAATAATCCCTATAGTTTTGAACTATAAGGATTATCCCCATCTAATACCCCCACAACTTCATATAAATCGCCGCTGTGGCGAGTGCGTCTCCTTCAGAATTATGCGCCGCGGGTTGTGATGTCCCTGGAAATACATAGGACCATAGCTCTGAGAGGCGTGGTGGCTTATATGTCATCGGCTTTCCTGGATGCTGCACCCCCTTCCACGGCAGACGGAGTACATCGCGCGACGCCTCCATCGTGCAGAACTCGGCCTCCGCTGCCGGCCAGAATACCGCAGGCTCCACACCGAGTCGCCACTTGAACGCCCCCTGGACCACGTTCTTGTCAAACGCCATGTTGTGCGCGACCAGCCGGCCCGTGGTCTTTAAGTCCTTCGCAAAGAGCGCGAGTACGTCGGCAAGCGGCTCACCTGAGACCTCTGCCACAGCCTGCGTAATTCCATGTACCGCCGACGCCTCGGTAGGAATCGTCCAGCCCTCAGGCCGCACCACATGATATTCCTTCTTCATTAGGTCCCAATCTTCATCATAGACGAGCCAACATATACTCACCAGGTCCGGCCAATTTGCCGGTCCTTCCAAGGCCCCGCGCCACTTGTTGCGCGGCAGACCCGTCGTTTCCGTGTCAAATATAATCGTCGTCATCTTCTCAGGCAATCAATTCCTATAGTGTAATGCTGTGGGACGCTTTATGTGGGTCGGCGGCGGACAATTTTAAAAATCCGTATAATGCTACACTACCCCACAACGTGGGGATGTCCTTTTAGGACAGCAGGATTTGTTTTTAATGATGTTTCTGTGGAGGGCGCTGGTGGACTGGATAATCTGAGAAATCAATTGGAACAACAAACCCACCCTGGACTGCTTTGCGCCGACATTCCAACATTTCCTGGACGATGGGACCATAATCATCGCTAATCATAATCCGCTGGTAGGATTTGTTGTCTGGATGAATAATAATCAAGAACATTTCCTCAATCTTCATATCATAATAGGTCTCAAGGTACCACTTGTAAATATTGAGCTGAAGACCGTAATGATTCACATTACAGTCGTCCAGAATCGCACATGGCCCATAGCCTTTCTGGAAGGAGTTGCTGAACTTGATTTCTTTACTGCGCTTCCAGTCCCCAAGACAGAACTTTCCATCGTCGCGCTGGAACACACAGTCAATAGACCCAGACAGTCGCAAGTCATCTGAGAAGACCTCATGTTCCGAACGGTACATCTTATAACGCTCGCCATATTTCTTATAGAACTTGATGAAGTATTTCCACTCCGTCGTCTCGTAAATCGCAGGGTCAATCTCATCATATGCCTCATT
>JACCDW010613647.1_pt1 | contig 12864 bp, 12 predicted proteins | sample 7449781 | NCBI WGS metagenome assembly JACCDW01 (sample SAMN15323449, study PRJNA562643) | freshwater metagenome | isolation source: river surface water | place: USA:Blue River Watershed | collected 2017-08-18 | reverse complement strand
GCCCAGCGGTGAGTGCCCGCCTTGCCCTCGCCCTCGCTGCCCTGAGGTGAAGTGCCCTGAGCCGACCAAGTGCCCGCCTCCTGCACCTTGCCCTCGCCAGGTCTGCCCTCCAACGGTTGTGAAATGCAAGGCGGAGGATGCGCCGATTCAACAAGTACGTCCCTACTTGGCGCCTCTCGATGTACGAGGATTTGGTATGGGTTAAAGTATACCTCTAGGTCTTTTCTTTATTACTCTTAACATGTTTTAAAATAATTGTTAAGAGTATTATATTCATTCTATTTTCCATGTAGAGCGGAATGTCATCCATTACAACAGCTGGAGGCAACACCATTTATATTCAGTATAGTGGTGGTAGCCTTCAGTATCAAATTAATGCAACGTCAGGAAGTTGGACTACTTTATCTACTGCACCGTATATCATTACAAACAGTTCCCCAGGTTCAGGAACTGTGCAAGTTATCTTTACAACGGATATAACTATTACAGCTTCTACCCAGTATTTTGCTTGCGGTTCGACAAATATTCAGTTTGGGAGTCAAACTCTCAATGTAAATGGAACCCGACCTATCATTACCGTCAGTAATGTGACAAATTATACTGGATTTATTGAAAATGGTTCTTCTGGTGCTGATGGCTACAATAATGTAAGTATTTACAATCTTGTTATAACACCTACTGGAACAACAACGCAAAATACTGATGGCGGATGGGTCTGTCGTACAAACTTTTGTAAAGGTGCTACAAATAACTTGGTTGTAAATTGTTCATCTAGTGGTACTATTAAGGGTGGTGGTATTGTGGGAGGGTTTGCTGCAAGACTGGGGTCACCTTCCCTTGCAGTTGCAAGTTTAACAGTTCGTGGATGTACATCGTCTGGAGATATTACAGCAACCTGTGGTGGAATAGTCGGATACAATTCAGGCACAAATAATGGTTGCTCTATAACTGTTGAGAATTGTTCGAGCTCAGGAACCATTGCCAGTGGAGGCGGCGGAATTTTGGGTGCAGGATGTGGAACGGGAACTTCAGTTATTACAGTTACAAATTGTTATAGTACAGGAAACAATACAACTGGCGGTGGAATTTTTGGACAGAGTACAGGAGGCACATCTTCTGCTACGAATTGTTACAGTATAGGAACTATATCCTCAAGTGGGGGAGGTATTTATGGTGCGAATGCTGGTTCAGGAGGAGGGTTTGCATCTTGTTCGAATTGTTTTAGCACAGGGTCGATTACTTCAGCAGGTGGTATCTATGGGTCAGGGTTTAATGTAGCTGGAGCTATAACATCGCGTTGTTATACAAGTGGGGCTAAATCAGGGGCAACTGCTGGTGGAATTTGGTATAATAATGGTACCGATAATTTACAAGGTACAAATACATATTCAGAAAGTAACAATAGTTCATCTGGATGGAATGATGTAAACTCCGCACAATATCTTCAAGGAGCTCCTAGTACATCTTCGTATGGAACAATCTGGTCGCAACCAAATGGGTCCAATACATCGTATGTCTTATCAAGCGGAGGAGGATATTCGCCGTATAGTACATCCTTAACATCGTCTGTCTCTGGAAGTGTAGTAGCAGGAGGCTCTACAGATGCTGCAGTTGTTCCTGGGTATACATTTATAAATCCACCTCTTTCGATTAATAGTGAACCAGCCAGCGCCTATCCTACAATTTCAGTGAACACATCTACAGGAGCTATATCAGCAGATGCTTCAACACCAGCAGGAGTCTATATTCTTATCATTTATGCATCCATTAATCCCTACAGTATCACAACGTATACACTAACGGTTTCAGCAGCAGCTTCTTCAGAAGCACTTGTTGGAACCTGCTGTTGCGCGCCTATTGTGCAAAAACAATTTCCAGATTATGGAGCCTATACATCAAGACAGGAGGCGAATCCCCTCATTTGTAATCAATTAACCAATACACGCAAACAGTTTCCTGATTATGAAATGTATTTACGCTATTTGAAATCTCTAGCCTTGAAAGGAAATCCAGCGTAAAAATGACATACTAAAGTAAGGATGGATACACGAAAGTGGGGTCCAAGTGGATGGCGACTTCTTCACCTCATAGCTGCTGGACCAAATGCGGCAAAATCGAAGCAGTTTTGGGTTACTTTACCCTATGTGCTTCCATGTAAATTTTGTAGAGCAAGTCTATCTGTCTATTACGAACAACTTCCAATTCCCAACAAACAAGAAGAATTTGCGGAATGGCTTTATAAAATCCATAATTTAGTGAATCAAAAGCTCAGAGACCAAGGTCAGAGTGTACCACCCGACCCGCCCTTTGAAGCAGTTCAAGAACGATATGCTTCATTACTAGCTCAAGGCTGCAGTCAGACAGAGTTTCCAGGATGGAATTTCCTCTTTAGTGTTGCAGATAATCATCCTGGCTCCTCACCGAGTAAGCCCATGCCCGATGTTCCAGAGGTTCCTCCAAAGTCATTCAAAGAACGCAATCGGTACAACCTCTTGACAGCAGCTGAACGTGTCCAGATGCTCAAGAAGTTCTGGGCCTCCATTCCAAGTGTGCTCCCCTTCTCATTGTGGCAGTCCCTGTGGAGAGAAAACCTTTGCTCCCTATCAAAAGTAACAAAAAATCGACGCTCTGCCATGTCAGCCATCTGGTCAATTCAATGTGCAATGGATACAGAACTTCATCGTTCCGCAACACAAGACTTTCATGGACTCTGCAAAACAATCGCATCCTACCGCAGTGGTTGTAGCAAATCTACAAGAGCCAAAACATGTCGTGCGACGAAAGCGAGCGCTAGGAAAACCCGTCGCACCAAACAGAGATGAGTGGGCTTACTGGATTTCAAAAAGGTATGATGTTGATATTACTCCTTCTCTGTGCCAACTATGTCATTCAAGTTGCCATGGATCATTGGACCAGACAGCCATCCCCACCTTCTAAGGAAGGATTTGAAGGGTCTGGTGCTGTAGATGCAAATTCCAATTCCTTGTACACTTGGATTACAGACCCCCAGCTGATTTATAATGACTTTTACGCTGGTGTGTATGACCAACTTACGGCACAGGCGCCTCGAACAAATGCCAAGGTTGCAATTTGCACTCAGATGTGGAAGCCTAAGGACCCCAAGATTGAGTCTTGGTCTGTTTTGGATGCGGGTTGCGGAACAGGGCATGCAACTATAGCTCTAGCTGCAGCAGGTATAGGGCGTGTTGTAGGTATGGATTATGCGCCAGCTATGCTGCGTCAGGCTCAGACAAAAACATTGCCTGATGCAAAGCTTGCACCCAAGGTCGCTGAGAGTATACGATGGAGACAGGATAGTCTAAACAATCCGTCTTCGTGCTCCGCGGGTGAATTCAGTCACTGCATACTCTTTTACTTCACCTATTACTATATTCAGGACCAGGAACAACTCTTCCGTCATTTGAATCTTTGGACAAAACCAGGTGGCAAGCTTGCGGTAGAGGTGGTCAACAAGTACAAGTTCGACCCTATCCTAGAATCTGCAAGTCCCTTTATTGGATTCAGTCTTCAAAAATACAGCAAGGAGCGGATACGCAAATCAAAGGTTGCATTCGACAAGTTTGACTACGAAGCTGAATTTGTATTGACGGACCCCAAGGCGGAGTTTTATGAAACCTTCAGATTCAAAAATACGCATGTACGAAGACAAAAACACGAACTCTACATGCCGACGATGGAACAGGTTGTGGCGACTGGAAAACGGGCTGGGTGGAAGTATATAGGATATCAAGATTTGAACCCTATTGGGTTTGAATATTCCTATTTGTTGTTTTTTGAGAAGTAATCTTACGAGGGAATAGCATATTTCTCAGTCCATAGACGTGCTGTAGCATCATAACGAGCACGGTCTTTTACATAGATGTCTGCAATTTCAGGAACTAGAGGGTCATTGGGATTTGCATCCGTTAGAAGACTGCAAATGCTAAGAAGGACTTTACTGATAGTAAGTGCAGGGGACCACTGATTTTTCAGAATATCGAGACAAATAGCTCCTGAAGAGCTAATATTGGGATGATAGATTTTCGTGAGCATTGTACATTTAGGGGGTTTGAACGGGTAATCTGAAGGGAAATGAATTTCGAGATGGAAGATACCACCCTGAAAGGGGCTTGCAGACGGTCCTAGAATCACTGCGTCCCAAATGTACATATTGTCACCGCGAGGACCAGCAGAGCAGTTATCCGGTGCATCTTTCACCAGCTCCTGGTGTTCACGCTGAATACGACGAGCTGCCATGGAGAATTTGTACCTACTTAACCTATTCGAAATCACCATCAATTTTTTACAAGATACGACTAGATGGCTGGTCGTCCTCCTCCGCTGGCTCCACTTGGACAAGGTCCGTTTGCTGGACTTGTACGCAAGAATGCAAACGAGAATGAAAATGAAGAAGTATGGGAAGTTGACCTGAATGTGTTTGGTAAACCGCCAGTTGGAAATGTGAAGGAACTTGGAAATTCAGTCGCCGCTATGAGACTGTTTAATAAGCCTGAAACTCCTCGTGTTCTACCCAAGATTATTACACCTCCTGGTGCTCCTGAGCGGAAGCGCAAATGGAATGTCCCTGCTGAGAATCTCAAGCTGGAGACACCCAAAAAGCAAATGATACGGCCGCGGGTTCCTAAAACGCCGCGCAGGCCTACGGGTGTAAATAAACGCAAGGCCAGCCGCACTCGAAAGCTGAGAAAGTCAAGAAGACAAAATCGGCTTAGAAAATAAGCACTGCGAAGAATAGGGTATGGCTGAAGCGAGTGGCTTATTAAATGTATTTCAACCCGGCCTCCTACGAGGAGATGCAAGTCTTCCTTTTGCACCTCACAAGCGATATTTTTATGTCGAACATCCGACGGAGGGATGGCGCGTCTATCTGCGAGCATGTTGCTTTTTGCATGAAGTTGGACAGCCTTTTGAACCCTCTCGATTCTTAGTTGTCAAACGCTACGAAGCAAACCCAAAGACGAAAGCTTGGGAACCTCCAAAAGGGCAAATGGAAGGAAAAGATGCGAAGCCCGAGGATGCAAGCTTGATTGAACTCATGGCTGAAAATGTACGGCGTGAAGTTCAAGAGGAGGCTAAGATACAGTCCTTCCACAGTCTCCGTTATACAGGTTTAGTTGTACAAAGCCGTGAACCGGATTATCCTGCTAACCACTTTTTCCAGTATCATATTTTTCAAGCTCTTGTATCTCCCCAAGTGATTGAACAAGCGATTTCGACATTTCAGTGGCTTCATGACCACCCAAAAGCCTGGAAGCGTATGCGTGCGGATAAACGTGAAAAAGACGCCTTGGCCTGGTATAGTCCCAAAGAAACTCGTCTTATGGGTCGCTGGTCTCCTTCCATTGTAGCCTTGTATCTTCAAAATGCACCGCCTATTGCTTAATCTTTAACCTAAGATACAAGTCAGTGCCCAATTCAAGCAGCAGCCTATCATAACGAAGGCAACACAATTCGTTTGAAATCTCTCATTATCTTTATTGTAAATTCGTACAGCTTTACGACACAAGGGACATTGTTGCCCTTGCGTGGTAAACCATTTCATCATACAGTGTGTGTGATAGGGAAGTGTACATTGGCATCCTTCATACACAAGTTCCGCATTCCTGACTTCACAGGGTTCATGACAAAAAAGACAATTTGCGACTTGAGTCTGTGTCATACCTACACAACCTCTACTTTAGTTGCTACAATTTTAATAAGATTTGAACTCAGAAGTTTCGTACTTTCAGCACGGTAATCGAACGTGCAGTTGTGCTCTGCATCAGGTCGATGAAGACTGCAGTAGAAGCCTCCACATCGACATGCAAAGGCCGTCAGCGGAAGTTTCGTGCTGCAATGCGCACATCGAATCTTCTTCTTGGTATTCGTCTGGGAAGGAGGCATATTGGATTCAGATTGCATGGTAGGGTTGCTTTCTCTAGTTGTAGGCTCAAAGCAATCAATTTTATTCCAACTAGGATGGCGGACCAACACTTTTTTCAAGTGGCTCCGTCGGTGAGTTGGTTATCCATGCTATGGCGACTCCTTGATAGAACCCCCAAAGAGCCTGCTCTTCTTCCAGCAGAGCCTCAGTTTCCTCAACAATCACCATCTCCTACGGGACAGGCTCCTCGCGTTGCTCAAGTTCATCATGCTCAGGAATACAGCTCCTTTCTAGCCCATTGGTTTTATGAACCTACACAATCCGTTGTACTGTGTCCACCTCCTAGCCTCTTTCAGCGTCATTTGGGCCAAGCATTGCTGGGAGTAGAACTTCGAACCCATCAGCAGGCACTTGTAGGAATTGTCTTTTGTTGGCGTGCTGGTGTTCTATGCGGGCAACCAACTGGTCTCATTACGTGGCTGTGTGTTCATCCCTCTTGGAGAAAAAAAGGTGTAACGAATTGTCTGTTACGAGCCATGTGGAAAGTCGCACAACCGTGCCCATCCTTTTGGTTTCGCAACGACGGCTGGCTTCAGTCACCCCTTCCACCTATTTGGTCCGAGACTCGAATTGTACGAAAGAGAAGAGGGCAACAAGGATATACGCTTCGTCAAGTATCATTTGACAAGTACAAATCGATGATTCAAACAAAATGGAGACAGACCAATCCTACAGGCCTACACATGTCCATTTCTTCAAATCCACCCCTTTTAGAAGTCTGGGAATTATCCTCCAAGGGTCAAGCTTGTATGGTTCTCTGTATACAGCCTACAATGGAACGTCAACGTCAAACAGGAGAATCCTGGTGTGAAGTCCTTGCATGGGCAAGTGTAACAGAAGTACCAACCTTTTCAGAACAAACGTACATAGAAGCCATCTGTGATAGTCTTCCGTATACATGGATAGATGCGCCGAGTAGTCTTCCTCATATTGATAGTCTGTGGCTTCAAGGGGGTCGAACAACATGGTGTGCAGTAGGATTGGACCCTGGAACACCGTTCCAACGACCAATCCTATCACTGCAAGCTGCATAGCATAGACACATAACCTCTTAGACTGGTAAGACTTCAATTCCTCGGCTATTGAGAACTTTACGAACACCCTGTTGATAGAGTTCTTCGCAGCCTTTGTAATAGTCGACCAGAATATTTCGTGCCTCTTTGCTCAGCACATTTACAGCTTGAATTCCACCTCGCAAAAGGTCAGGATGGAGACTTATTTTTTGTACGCCTCCTTCCTTATAGACACGTATAAGTTTTGTAGAGAGAAACTTGACAACACGTTGGGTGTGTTCCAACTGACGGCCAAACATCAGGTGTACCGTTTTCAGAACATCTTGAATCGCTTTGGGATCCGTAAGTTTCAAGTAATGCTTTACAGCAGTCTGCGGGCAGTCTGGTGATTTTGCAACAATGGCATCCATGGAACTTAACTTGGCTGGCTCTTTTCCAGCAAAGAGAGATGCAAACAACCGAAGCATCGCTTGGTATTCTTCAGGTTCTCCTACGTCTACAGGGGTTCCATCACGAGCATCCAAGTGCGGCTGGGTGTGATACAATTGGTCTACACCTCGAAATCCTGGAATTCTGGAGATGGGTTGGCCAACTACAGGAACACTAATAGGCAAACGGTCAAAGCTAGCTAGGCAAATACCGGACTTTGCGGTGGTCGCACCTCGCGGGCTAAAGAGAGTAGGCGCATCAAGAAGTTGAAGTGCGCGAGCGACACAGAAGCTTGTGGCTTTTTGTCCCGCAAGTTGCTTTATGGTATCAATCATATATTTGGTTTGCAATTGACGTTGGGCCGTTTCTCCAGCAGCGACACCATACAGGGGTGCAGGAGCATCACCCCTAAAGGGGCGTGATGGGGCAATCCCTGCAGCAAGGACTTTGCGTGGGTCTAGCTCAATGGCTTCCGCGATTTTTAAAATTTCATCAAATTTTGATAGCACTGCATCTGTCAAACTTACACCCGTGCTTCCAACTTTCCAATCAGAGGTTTCGTCAGCTTGATTTGCAACAATGAGCTTTTCAACCTTTTTTATCTGCGCATTGATAGCCTCCTTTTGTACTTTGTTTGTGACAGAGAGTTCCCATGCACTGATATTGATACGAATCTGACGAGGAAATGACGATTTCAGTAAACTTATACCCGCTTTCGCCACGAGTCGTTCATCCGCCGTTTGGTATCGTATATTATGCTTTGTGGCATCTGGAACAAGCCAGAGTTCAGAATTTCCACTAAATCTATATACATCGTACATATAACCTCCAAAATTCATAGTTTCTTTATCTTGTAAATCATTGGAGATAAGTTTCCACTTTCGAGCAGCACCTCGGTCCATTGTATCAGGGTCAGCACCACCAAACATGGCAAATTCAAGACCAGGAAGGCTTGGCTTGCTACCAAATCCAAGTCCAAATCCAGTTCTCGCAGGGGGTTCAATATAGGTAGCAGCACCGAGTATAGAACCCGCAGACGGGTCGTCGAGTACACTCAGAGCAAGAGCACCAAAAATCTGAAAAATCCGAATATAGAAATAGGCGATTTCAAGACAGTAGGAGCGTGCCTCAGGACTACGCTCGGTAAGTTTATCAACCTTCTCAAAGAAAATAACTCCTGTAGACTTATCCTTACTGGGGCGTATTTTGAGTGCCTTGAACATTTTTTGGATTGTATCGGCCATTAAAAAAACGTATTTATTGCATGTACGCTGGTCGCCCAACTTGAGTAAATCTTCACGTGTAAGTTGTCCAACCATAACGGTAAACAGTTTTTGTATGAATTCACGATTGCTTCGAGTTGCATCGAGAAGTTGTTGACGTGTGACAGGTCCGCCTACAGCACGACTAAATGTCCCGCCCATCCTATTAGATTCAAAAGATTCTTTCTGGCCCTTTTTATGCAGGTGTTCCGTCAAGAATACTCTGAAGTCGCCTGAGGCACTTTTGCAGAGTAGCTAGACTTACATCACAAGCTGTCGCAATACGGGCAAGAGGGATTTCACCCTTTTTCCAGGCTTCACAGACATACGCTACAACACCTGCTGCAAGAGACGGGGGTGTATTTTCAGGACTCATTCCTTCTTGTTCAGCCCGTTCAGCAAGCCCTTGTGCCTGTACAAGAAGCTTAGCATAATCTGCTCGGCTGATTGGCAGCTTACTCAAGGGAAGGGCTACATAATCTGCTGCACGTGTACTCATGAGATTGCTCGGCGTCCAGCGGTCATCTAATAGACCTTTCTGCGTGGCCTGTGCGAGAACCTCTTGGAAGAATTTGAAAGCCTTTGTGAAGCTTGCGTGGCTGAGGCTAAACATAGCGCCAATTTCCTGCGGCTTTCGGGGGGCTCCTGCACGCTTAAGTGCAGTATAGACACACGACGCAAGAAGGCTATCACGGCTCAGACCACGACGGTCACAAAATCCATTCAGTTTTACATAGAGTTCTTTCGAATCTTCTACAACAGACATGCTGAGGCCATGATTATTGGCGGCGAGTGCAAGTCGGTCAAAGGCGCCCAGAAGCGCTCGTTCTTTGTAGGGAAGCATATTCCATTGGTGGTAGCGGCGTACTTTTCCCATATGCTTTGCACTGCCTTGAGGAAGAATGACAGTGCCTAGACTACTTTCAGGAAGACGAGGGTCAGAGGGTGCACCAATACGGCTCGGATCCCCTCCACCGCGGTCTTCAAGACCAAAGTACCTATATTCTGCGGAGCAGTCAAGAGGTCGAGCAAGAATTTCACCACATCGACTGCATTCTAGGACATCTTCAAGGATAAGGGCATCCTCATCTGCACCACATCGCGTACAGGACTTGAATTTTTCAGGAGCTGTTTCGTATCCTGGGTCTCGTAAACTTGCTACCCAAGCATCAAAGACTGTATCAAGAGGTGAGGCTTCGGTCTGAGGAGCACTCGCTGTAAGCGTAAAGAAGGTATTCTCCATATGTATAGTGTAGTACCTATGAACTCAGAAACTTCTTCGTCAATTTTATTTGTCAAACCTGCAGCCATTGCTACGATGGCGACTGCTGCAGCTCTTGATGACCTGAAGGTCTTCTTTGCAAGCCTTCAAATCTGGAGTGCCACTGAGCCACCCACAGTCTTTGTCTATTGTGATAGGATTGTCTATGACTGGTTGAAACAGGTAAAGTACGGCGGTACTATTTATAAGAAACCCTTCTTGGAAGCATATACTAGATTTAATCGAAGTCAAATGGAGACACAGCCTAGTCGTAAAGGTCTACCCAATCTCTTTTATGACTTTACGCAGGAGAAATGTAGTCTTATGGCATGGGCATTAACCGAATCAGTTATTGATAACGCAATTACAGAACAGCCCTCTACACATCAAGGTGTACTCTTTTGCGACGCAGATATTACATGGCTCGGACCAGTGCCGAAGATTCCTGCAACAGTCACTCTAGCGCTCAGCCCCCATATGATTCGCAAACATGACGAGGCCAAGTTTGGAACCTACAATGCTGGATTTCTTTGGATGAATGATTTGGATCTTCCTGGTCAGTGGGATGAAGCGTGTAAAACAAGCCGTTTCTTTGAACAGGCTGCTCTTGAAACTCTGGCTGAAAAGACTGCTCCTGAGAAGGTTCACTTCTTTGGTCCTGAGCACAATTATGGCTGGTGGCGTCTGTATCAGGGACCTGTACCGTTGGAAACGCAGAAAGACCAATGGTCCATCAAACGAGACCCCAACCAGGCACATTCAGGACTTTGTGTGCAGGGTCAACCTCTTTCCAGTGTACATACACATTGGAAAACGACTGATTTTGTAACAGCTCAATTTAATGGCTGGGTTAAGCAACGACTGAGTGTCCTGAAATCTCAAGGTCCTGTAAAAAAATTACTAAGTGTGCTCTAAATCTGACTACTTCTTATTCGCATACGACGCAATGGAATCTGTTCCGAGAAAGAAGATACCAACTGAGATAAGAGCAATTCCAAAGAGTTCTTTCCAAGTAGGCTTCTCCTTAAAAATCAACAACGCAACTGCACCCGTTGCTATATTACTATATCCATCCCATGCTGAATTAGCCCATGCTAGACCATGAGACTGAATTGTTTTCTGAAAGAGTTCAAGTACACCTATGTAACTCAGATATCCTAGTACTTTATAAAAAATATGTTTTTGACCTTCCTGAACATATTTTGTAAAACTCCAATCACCAACAGCTTCTATAGCCACAACGGGCAAAATAAACTGCATAGTCCTACTTGTCTCGTAGAGTTCTCGGGAGTGCACCAAGAATTAAAAGTGTGTATAGGGTATTATTTTCTGTCCTTACGACCTTTACGAGAGTTCTGTACCGGTTGGCGACGATGTTTGCGACGAGTGCGTCTGCCTCCCAACCCAGCTCCTGGAGCACCAGCAGGGCGAGAGACTTTTTCTCTGACTATCGCTTGCTGTGCTTTTCTAGGAGCCTCTATACCAGTCAAGAATGAGCCGATTCTACTTAATACGTTTTCAGGAGCATTCTCACCAAAGGCTTCGCCCGCAGTTCTTGCAGCTCGTCTCGCCTCCTCAGCAGCTGCAATTTCACCAAAGGGATCATATAGTCCTGGTGCGTCTGGATTTGGAGGTGGACGACCACCAGGGCCACCGAATGCTTGTCCCATGGCAGTAAGATTGCGTCCCAGTCTTTTTAAGTTATAGCTTTCGAGTCCTTCCCTGAATTTTTTCAGGCCATCATTACGAAGAAGCCCAGGATAGACCGCATCTTGGTTTTGTTCCAAAAGCTGTTGAAGTTCTGCAGGGAGTGCAGTGCAGTTCTTAAGTCCAACTATGACTATACTAGGAGGCAGATTGGGAATCTCTTTAATCTGTGTATTATCTAAGTAGAGGTCTTCTAACGTATTAGGAAAATCAACTGCTTTAATTATTTGAAGTTCAGAATTTGCCGCAAACAGACTCTTAAGAACAGGAGATACTCTTTCGAGCACTCGAACCTGGCAAGGAGATTTATTTATTCCTCCAATATTTAGGTTTAATACTGTCAGAGATGAAGGCATTACAAGAACTTTAGGGTCTGCATCATTCAAAACCTTGTATCCAGTCAGTGAGAGAGAACGAACAGTATTTGGAAAAGTGGGTACTGTATTTCCTTGACAGCTCCTAAAGGAAACAGTTGATAGTCCTGAACCCGTGGCAAGGAAGGGTAGAATAGTATTAATAGTTTGAAAGGTAAGTGTTAGATGTGTTAAGGATGCAGGTATGTTTGATAGATTTGCATTCTGAGGAGTATCAGATAGAGGTCCTTCACTGCGTGTATGGTCTAACTCTAGTTTCTCCAGACCTTCACTTAATACAAGCGGGTTCGAAAGGCGCACATGACTTAATTTCAATTCACGGAGAGATTCTGGAAAAGGAGAAAGTACAAGTTCACCTGCATTTACATGTGTAATGTCAAGCTTCAAAAGGCCTTCGTTTAATACAAGTGGATTTACGAGAAATAAACGATTTAGTTTTAATTCACGAAGAGAATCAGGAAGAGGAGGTAATACAAGTGGCTTACCTGATGCATGAAAATTTATTTCCAGCTTTCGCAACGAAGTGGGTAAAGGAGGCAATGTTACAGATTCTACATCAGCATGGCGACCAAACTCCTCAATAGTTAACTCTTCAAGTGTAGGTGGAAAATTCGGCAAAACTGCAAGATTTAGCTGTGGTTGTATATGAAGTTTCTTGAGCTCTGGTGGAAATTCAATAGGATCGTTTAAGTTTAAATACCAGGAAGGTTCCAGTTTTAAAACTTTAATTTCATTCCAATGCACTACCGTTTTCAAGCATTTGGCAGATACACTTGTCTTTGCTTCTGGACCAAAAAAATCATCCATTTTTTCTCTATTCTGTTTCAATATATATTTAACGTTTAGTATAAAATGCGCATGCTATACTCTTTGT
>JACCDW011546044.1_pt1 | contig 12866 bp, 8 predicted proteins | sample 7449781 | NCBI WGS metagenome assembly JACCDW01 (sample SAMN15323449, study PRJNA562643) | freshwater metagenome | isolation source: river surface water | place: USA:Blue River Watershed | collected 2017-08-18 | reverse complement strand
ATTGATTTGGACCCATTTGTACTGACTGATGCGTATAAAACGGCGAGATCTTATTAATGGAATCTGAGTTTCTTGGTTTAAATAATTTTGTTTGGTGGTTTGGCGTCGTTGAAGATCGCCTTGACCCACTTGAACTTGGTCGATGTAAAATTCGATGTTTTGGTTGGCACACATCAGATGTGAATCAAATTCGAATCAGCGATCTTCCTTGGGCGCATCCAATTGTTCCATACGGAGCAAAAGCAGTTCAGCCTCCAGCCGAAGGAACGATGGTGTTTGGCTTCTTTGCAGATGGTAAAGAAGGACACTATCCAATTATTCTTGGAACTGTTCCAGGAATTCCAGATGAACGTCGTCAGAATAATATGGGATTCACTGATCCTTATACAGACGAAGAAAAAGCTGCACTAGATTTTCCTCGAAAAATTAAAGAAGCATTTATCAAAGCAGACAGTCGCGGTGTTCAAGTTACAGACGATGTGCCAAAAAGAAATCCTGTAAATCTAAACGAACCAAGCATTTCTCGTCTTGCTCGTCCAGTTCGTGGAAGCGAGAATGGTGTATACGATGGAATCGATCCAAATTCAATTGCAAACACAACAATTGATATTCAGAGAAAGACTCGTGTTGTAAATGTGATGACAGCCAAGGGATCAACTTGGGACGAACCATTCCCAGCGTTTAATGCGATGTACCCTTTCAATCACGTCCTTGAAACAGAATCTGGTCATGCATTTGAAATGGATGACACAAATGAGTTCGAGCGCGTTCAATTGTCGCATAGAACTGGATCTACACTTGAATTCTTGCCAGAGGGGCACACGAAGATTAAATCTCAAAAAGGTCGTTACGATGTAACGATGGGTGATCATAGAAATTATATAAATGGCGATAAATACGAGACAATTGATTCGAATCTATTCCTTCGTGTAAATGGAAATATTCGAATTGAATGCGACAACTTTGAAGTTGTTTCAAACAAAACTGTGAACATGGCAGCTGGTACAACTGCACAGGTCAAGGCAGCTCAGTCTTTAAGTCTGTCTAGTGTATTCAGCACTCTATCTGGCGGCACTGTTGATATTAAAGGTGCAATGCAGACCTCTGTTTTTGGTGGATTGAGTGCTGGCATTTCAAGTGGTGGACAAACGTCTGTTGGTGGAACTCTTGTACATCTTGGTGGAAATATTGTTGAGGCTGATGCCCAAGTCTTTAAGACTCATGGAATTCAAGATCTAAATTCATGTTTACCTCCACTTGGTAAAATTCTAGATGTTCCTGAACCAAAGATTCCGCTTGACGCTGGTCCGATAAATGTGGAAGCCCCAAATATTAATTTGGGTGGAGGATAAATTATGCCAACAATGAATACAGTAGTCGCGGCAGCGATGAGCAAAATTAACTCACTTTCCCCACATCCACCTAAAACGGATAAGTTTTCTAAAATAAATCAAGTTCGAGAAACAAATCCACCTCCAACAAACACAACAATTCTTGCTGGAGCAAATGTAAGTTCGAATTTCCCGACAACCTCTGGTGCAACAGCAACTGCGAAGATTGATCCAAACACGAGCGTATACACACTCACTGCTCGACTTCCAGATGTTGATGGGGCTTTGAAGAATTTAAGTAAGAAATTTGCGACTGATGAGTCTGCTGATCCAAACGCAAGTTTGACTCCAAATTATAACACAACCACTACTGAGAGAGAACCACAACACAATACATCTGGTGAAAAGAGTGCCGATGATACATCAGCGTACTTCGGCGAAAATCTCGGTTCAGGTTGAAGATAAATATGTGTATAAAGCAAGGTGATCTGAAAGAATATCAGAATATTATGGCAAAGATGTCTAAACTCTCTCCTCTTTCAGAAAAAGACAAGGATTTTTTATACGAGCATAATCTAAGACAAAGGTATGATGCATACAAAATTGTCTTAGAAACTGTCTCAGATCTTCAAGAAAAACTTAATAGGAGTAACGTGTCTTCCTAGGTAAAATTATAGGCAAAATTATTAAGATTATTCTCTGTTTAATCGGAGGACTCCCGCTATTGCAAACATTGGCGATCGTATTTTCATGCGTACCAATTCCTTTTGCAAAGAACGGTGGATTCAATTTCGCTGCAGGGAAATTCGCTAAATTTCTTGAAAGTATCAAAAACCTCATTCCAAAGGGAGTTGATGCTGTTCGGAACTTCTTTGCCCAAAATTTCGTAAATCCTCTCCGAGACAAGTTACAGACCTCCCTTGATCCATTAGATAAATTTGCAGCCTCACCAATCAATGACTTAAATCAATGGATGGATGGTTATACTGCAAATAACTATGCAAAACTAGAGGCAAGTCTTCCATACCTCTTCAGTAATACTGATCCAAGCATCGTAACTGCTCGAACCAACTTGCTTAATGCAATTGGAAAGGTGCAGCAAAATGCAGACACATATAAGATCGGTCCATTTGCACTCGGCGAGCTGATCAATATTGCAGAGAGCTCCGACTCTCTTGCTCGTTCATTAAGAGAATTTGAACAACATACTGATAATCTTTCTGGATTAGGTGGCGCAGGATCAGCACTTGAAATCGAACGTCTCTATGGTAATGTCGCTATTGGTGGCGCTGCAGCAAACATTGCATCTAGCAATCAAGTAAGTCCAAACTTAACTTCGACGGTTTATCCTCAAGTTGATATTGGTGACACCATCATCATTAATTCAATTGAAAAGATCGTAATCGACAAGAATTTTACAGCTGCTCCTTCTGGAACAGTTTCTGTTGATGTGTTAACGGACAATGTGAAAGTTATTACTGCAGATGTCGGAACTCTAAATCTTGCGAGCTGCTTACTTGATGCCTCTGGAACTCTTAAAGTAAATACTGGAACTTACATTAAAGTAAACAGCGAAGTGAGAAGAGTCAACACTGTAAACGCATATGGAGATTATCTCACAGTTTACAATCCATTTGACAGCACTTGCACATCACAAACACTCTATAAAGAAACGTCTTTCAACGTAAACTCTGCTTTTGCAACGACTTCAACAGATCTAGAAGTTAAAGTTAAGACATCATTTGTATGTAATTCTGTCTGTTTGGATAATGTGATTACAGGTAACGGAACCTCATTCACGACTTACCTACAAGCAAATAATAAAATTTATTATGATGCAAAAGAATATATTGTTGTTTCTGTAACTGATACCACGATTACAGTTGATGATTCGCTACGATTTACTCGAAATTTCCCAGTCTATAAAGTCACAAACGAAACGCCGTTTGTTGGGTTAGACGAAGATCTCGTTGATCCAGATGGAATTATCAATGCGTTCACTCTACCTGCAACCTTAACTGGAGACCCTAATATCCTATCTGGATTAACAACTCGCGTCCGCAGGTCGAACGGAGTCTACCAGTCGGTCAATGTATCTTCGCCTTCTGATGCAGCACAATCATTATTCCAAGATGAGTTGCTCCGAAGAGTGAAGGAAAAACTCGACGACATGAAGTATAGACTTCGCGATGACGCAATTAGAGGGCTTTCATCGGCAGCTGTCATCACAGAAATTCAAAAAGCGACTACAACGATTACAACGGTCAGAGACCAAGTTAAGGACACTATCAATCAGGACATTGCAGTCTTGAATCAGGCTAAAAATCTGGTGAAGGGAATGATCAAACTATTCTCTCTATCTTGCTCTAAGAAAAAGAGAAAAGATAGTGGACCAAACGATTCTGATGAATATCTAGATATTATTCTCGCTCCAGATCCTAGAAGACAAGGTTGTGATGCAACAACAAGCGACTTTATTGAGATTCTAGACGACTTTGATCAGGATTATAACGATCCTGGCTTTAATAATAATACAATCTCTGCAAACACAGCCATTCCAACTGATCCTTCTCTCGATGGACTCAATGTAATTAGTGGTCCATTCCCAGTTCAAGGAACAGGAACCGACGACAATGGAAATGTTGGTGCAGATGTTGATGGTACGCCAGATGTGACAGTACCAGAAGATCCATGCGCCAAACCATGCTAAATAACAAAAACGCAAGAATTAAAGTAAAATGGCATTAGAAGTACGAACATATAAAGATTTAGATTTAAATTTAAGTGTTCATCCGATTACAAAAGACGTTGTGAAACGAACTGGTAATGCGGCAATTATTGGTGCTTTGAAGAATCTAATCTCAACAAACCAATACGAGAAGCCATTCCAGCCTCTCTATGGATCTAGAGTTCGTTCTCTTTTGTTCGAAGATGTTTCATTCATTACAGCGAGTGTTTTAAAGAATGAAATTATAAGCGCAATTCAAAATTTTGAACCTCGTATTGGGATTGATGCAATACGAGTTGAAGCAAAGCCAGAAGAAAATCGTTATGCTGTTACAATTCGTTTTTTTACGAACAATCTGGAACCACCAACAACGATTACCTTATTTCTAGAAAAGGTTAGATAATGGCAAATATAGACCAAAAACTTACAATTTCGGAATTAGACTTTTCCGAAATTAAAAAGAATCTAAAGAATTTTCTTCGCGATCAAAACGAATTTACAGACTTTGATTTTGAGGCTGCAGGTATCAATGTTCTGTTGGACATCCTAGCCTACAACACACATTATATGGCATTCTATAATAATATGATTGCCAACGAAATGTTTTTAGATACTGCACTCATGCGCGAATCAGTTGTTTCTCACGCTAAAATGCTTGGATACACTCCACGCTCTTCTGTTGCACCACGCGCAACTGTCAATCTACAAATTACACGTGACTATGGTAGCGCATCATCCTTAACTCTTCCAAGATTTACAAAATTCGCTTCTGCGCCAATCGGATCAACATCATACACCTTTGTCAACCGAGACACTGTTACTGTTGATTTTGATCCAACCTGTAATCGTTTTTGCTTTGATGATCTCTACATCTATCAAGGGCAACCATTGAGTTACACATTTACATATGATTCAACAAACAATCCTACTGGAAGTTTTGAACTACCAGACGCTGGAATTGATACAAGCACTCTTGAAGTTGTTGTTCAAGAATCATCATCAAGTTTTAGAAAAGAAAAGTTTACTCTTTCAACAGACTCAACGAATACGGTTTCAACTTCACCAGTTTTCTTTTTAGAAGAAACACGCGGTGGAAAGTATAGAATCTACTTTGGTGATGATGTTCTTGGTAAGAAACTCACAAATGGTAACATTGTAATTGTGACATACATTGTCACGCAAGGTTCTGCAGCGAATAAAGCCAATGCATTTAGTTTAATCGATTCTGTTAGTGGATATTCAACTTCTGTCGTATATCCAGTCACAGCTGCAAGCGGTGGAACTGGTCAGGAAAGTATTGAGAGCATTCGAAGCACCTCAACAAAGGCATACATCTCAAATAATCGTGGTGTTACAAAAGACGATATTATCGGTCTCATTAATCAGAGATACCCATATTTTGAGTCTGTAAACGTTTGGGGTGGAGAAGAAAACGATCCACCTGTTTATGGAAAAGTATTTCTTGCAGCAAAACCAACTTCTGGTTACGAGATTACAGAGAGCGAAAAACTTGATGTGATTAACAACGTTGTCAAACCAGTCTCAGTCGTTACTGTAATTCCTGAGTTTGTTGATGTTGATTACAATTATCTAAACATTTATGCTGAAGTTTATTATGATAAAACAAAAACAAATCGAAATGCAGACTCACTTAAAGCACTGATTAGAAATGCAATTCTTGCATTCAGAGATTCAGATCTAAATGACTTCAACAGTAAGTTTAAGATGTCTAAGATGCTTCGAAACATTGATGACTCTGATCTCTCAATCAGTTACAGTGACGCAATTTGCACAATTCAAAAACGATTTATTCCACAGGTAGGTGCAGCAAGAAACTACACTTTAAATTTCGGAACACCATTAACACGCGAAGATTCTAGATATCCAATTTACTCTACGCCAGCATTCAGACAGTATGACGCTGATGGTGTTTTGCGTACTTGTTTCATGAGAGAAACAACAGGAAGTTCTTCTGGAATTGAATCAATTTCAGTTCTAGCTGCTCCAGGAACATATGAGACTAGACCGATTATTGTTATTTCTGGCGATGGTGTTGGTGCAAGTGCCTATCCTATTATTGTAAATGGTAAGATTACAGAAATTGTTGTTGAGAAGCAGGGTGCAAGTTACACCACTGCAAAAGCAACAGTATACGCAACTGCTATAGACCTTGAAGAAAATAATCCCGACACAACCGTTGATTTATTGGTAAGCGTTGAGAAGAGATACGGAAATCTTGAAAGTTATTTCTTCAACGAAAACAATGAAAGCGTTGTTCTAAACTCTTCAGCTGGAACGATCGATTATGTGCTTGGTAAGATTACACTGACAGAATTTGATCCAGTAAGCATTAGCGATCCATTGAAAATCTTCCGTATCAATGCAAGACCAGAGAGAAATAATTTTGAGTCTAGCCGTAGTAGAATCATAACGATTGATGAAGAAGATACCGACTCAATCATTATCGATGTAAGAAAAAGTGAATAATGTTCGCAAATAATCACATCTCAAATTTAATTGAGAGTCAGTTACCTGACTTCATTCGTTCTGCCGACGCACAAACAACTGCGGCTGACGCGAATGCGCCAACATTCACAAAGTTGCTCAAAAAATATTATGAGTATTTGGAACAAGATACAAAAACTTTACAAGTAGCAAAGAGTTTATATGATTATGCTGACGTTGATGAAACACGCGCAGACCTTCTAAAATTCTTTAAATCAAAATTTATTCCAAATTTTCCAGAAGAAACTGAACTTTCTACTGCAAAGGTAATCAAAGCAGCTCGAGATTTCTACGCTAAAAAAGGCACACCAGACTCCTTTAAATTTATTTTTCGTGTTCTATACAATCAAGAAGTCGATGTCTTCTTTCCAAAAGAAGACATTCTAAAAGCCTCTGACGGTAAGTGGAAACTCCCTCAAGCAATTCGTCTCGCGTTCTCTGACACTCTACGTGTTGTATCAACTGGTAATGTTTGGGTAAATGTTGCAACCCCAAAAATAGTTGATGCAAACGGTATTAATCTTGTTTCTGCTGGTATCACAGCAAACTCATTTATTCAAATTGATAACGAAAAGAGACAAGTCAATACAGTAAATGCTCTCGGCGATTATCTAACTGTATATCATAAGTTTAATGCAAATGGAAACGTAAGTGGTCATATCTATGACTCAGAACGTTTGTATAAAGTCACATTAAGTGAATATGACGATTTTAATGTTTCGCTTTTGAATAGACGCCAAGGCATCGGCGAAACTTCCAGAACAACATGTACAATTGAAAAAGCAATTAGAACTGTCGATAAAACTCTTGGGAGAGAGGTTGTTGAAGTCTATGTGTCAAATGTAAAACGCTTATTCGACGCTGGTGAAAATTTAGTTGTCGAATATGTTGATGAAAATGGTCTCCCAAAAACCTTTTCGTCAAAAATCATTTCTGTTATCTCTAATTTGAGTATTTTTAGAAATCGATTTGGCATCTTTCAATTAGGAACAAAGTATGAGTCTGGCGATCCAGTTGTAATTTATGGTGGTCTTGCAGATACACCAGAAGCTGCCAAAGCAATCGCCACAGTTGGAAATGTTTCTACTGGCTCCCTTGAGACTTTATCAGTCGTTGATAGAGGATATTATTTTAGAGATTATCCAAATTCATACGTTCGTATCTTCTCAACTAGTGGAGTTGGTGCAAACGTTTTGGTGGGAAGTATTCTAACTGATGGCGCAAATTCTGACACGTTTGCATTTTGTACTGATGCTGTTGGTTACAAATACAGCATTGATCTAATCAATCCTAGTGGTTACGATTTTGATAACGTAACTACGCGTGCAAATCTAACAGCTGGTGTCGGTAATTCAACTCTTGTAGTTAATTTAAACACTGCAACATATACTGCAAATACAACAAACGATTATTACAAGTCATACAATCTTAAAATTGTTGCTGGAACTGGTTCTGATGGAAGCGGCGCAAATGTTAACACTTCCGAAATTATTAGTTACAGTGGAACAAATAAAATTGCGAGCCTTGCTGCATTGAGAGCAGTCAAGGGAACAGTTAATGTAAGCATCGGTTCAACAACAGTTACTGGTAACACCACTCCTGGCGCAAATCAAACATACTTTATCGACGATGCTATTCCTGGGACATATTCATATCTGACTGGTAAACAAATTTCCGTCGATGGTGAGGTCCGTAACGTTGTCACTGTTTCAAGTAATTCCTCGTTGACTGTTGATTCACCGTTTACGATAACACGTCAAAATTATAAATTATATGCAAATTCTCAATTAACAGTTGCGCCTGATGGAACAAGTAACGTTCTTATTTTTGCGAGTGACAACACTCAAATTGGACGTGCCTTCTCCTATGACTCTATTCTTCTTGGTAGAATTGGAACTCTTGAACTTGAGGATGGCGGTTCTTTCTTTACAGAAATTCCAACCTTTGATGTTGAATCGCTATATGATACAGACTATTCTATAGAACAAAGCCCAATTGAAACTCCTTGGGAAATTGCTGGCGCTGATTACGATTATAATAAGGCACTCAAACGTCTAACGTTAAACTCTTCAAATGCATCATTCAGCACCTCAAACGGATTTTATACTGGCACAAGAGTGTTTCTTGATGTCGGCGATACTGCTCATTATGCAAAAGTAACCGATTATATCGTATATGACGCAGCCACAACTCCGATAAAATATATGTTTTTAGACAGAGAGTTTGAAAACAATATTAACCAAACAAACATCAAAAACTTCAGAATGTTTTTTGATGTGCGACCAAGCGTCAAAGGCATAGGTAAAATTGGTAAAGTCATTCTTCGAAATGGTGGAACTGGATACGGCGCGTCTGATAAAGTCGAATTTATTGGAACAGGCTGTAATGCCAATGCATATCTAACAGTCTCAAGCGGCGTCATTACTGCAATCACTTTAGATGATAGAGGTGAAGGTTATTCTGAGATGCCATCAATTCGCATCTTAGACAGTTCAAACACATTAAGTAGCGGAACAGGCGCTATATTTGATGTCTATGGATTAAGTGATGGTGAGGATATTTCTGCAGAAACTGATGAAATCGGTAAGATCCTTGACTTTAATATTATCAGTAGAGGATTCGATTATGCTAATACTCCTGTGGTTTCTCTAAAGATTGTTGATGTTTTGACGAATGATCTATCTCAAACTACGATTGTTAGCGGTGGTGAGGCAGTGTGGCAGGGCGGTGCAACAAACACTGGCGCAACGTTCACTGGTACAATTGACGACGTTCACCGAGAAAACACAACGCATAGTGTTATTCGTGTGTTTGATTTCAGTGGAACAATTAATACAGCAGAGCCGCTTAAAATTAACACTGCAACAAGTAACGTTACGGTCACTGTTCTATCTCAGAATGCTAATGTTTCGTTCGCTGGCATAAATCCAAAAGTAGAAAAACCATATCCACGTTATTATGGAGATGGTCTAGCGAAAGCAAATGCTGAATTCTTGAGAGGATTGATCAAGTATGAAGGCTTCTATCTAAACACAGATGGATTTATTTCAGCTGACAAAAAGATTCAAAATAACGATTACTATCACAATTTCTCTTATGAGATTCAATCTGAGAAATCTCTTGATGATTACAATGAGACCATTAAGAGAGTTGCACATCCAGCTGGAATGCAGTTGTTGTCTAAATTCTTGCTCAAAAATTCTCTTGATGGCGAGATCTCTACTCGCGCGAATGTGCACACATCAAACAGCATACAATCCACAAATGCAAATACTTCATATTTGAGTAATGTATTCTACGGAAACAATTCCAGCTTTACAACAAGAGCTGCTGTTGGTGATCTTGTACTGATAAACACGACAGAAACTGCAGAAGGTAAGAGATATACGAGAGCAATTACAAATATTGTTGACACAAATACTATTTGGCTTGAAAATCCAATCGGCGGCGTTGGTGATGGAAGAATGAACGTTAGAGCTGGAAATGCAAACGTGCATATCTTTGCAAACGGATCAGCGATCACAGAAAGTATTGAGGCAAACAGCAATATCACATTTATGGTTGGAAACACGAGTGCAAATACGATTGCTACAAGACTTCCAGGTACTGTAAACGTCAGCGGAACAACAGTTACTGGAAATTTAAGTTCACCAAATGTTACATACTTTACAACAAATCTAGCAGTTGGAAGCATAATCAGCGTCAACAATCAATTACGCGAAGTTGTGTCAATTTCAAGCGATAGCAGTTTAACTGTAAATTTGGCATTCACAAATGCCAATGATAAATACTTCTGGGCAAATACTGCGGTTAGAAGAAAAGTCAATCAAGTTATTTACTCAGGTGCAAACGTAACACTAAACTTAAATTCAAGTGTTGCTTTCCAAAATTCAAATGGAATTGTTTACTTCCAGACTCCAGTCTACAATACTGTTGGATACACAATCATTAGGACTAGCGTATAAAAATGAAATCATTAATTACAAAAGATTTTGGTGTTACAAACGCAATCAATTTTGAGAATATGATCTCTGATGCAGAGGCTAACGTCTACGTCATGGTCGGCAGATCAATTCCGTGGGCTAACATTGCAGATTCAACAGTTTTAGACGATGACTTTATTTCAGTCCCATATGATACAACTGCCTACAAATATCAGGCAATGCGAGACGGGATTATTCTAAAGAAAATTACAGCAAATGATGTACAACCAGTTGTTCCAAGAGTTGATTGGGTTTCTGGAACCGTGTATGTTGCTTACGATCAAAGCGCGAACTTATACATAAAATCAACTGATACACGTGTTGTGAATACAACTTCAACAACTGGAAATGTTAATGTTGGAGCTGGTTCCGCAAATACAGTGAATGCAAATGGAATTAACTTTACGACAACCACCCCTGCTCTATCAATAGGATCTGTTATTCGAATTGGGGAATATGGAACAGAATTAAGAGAGATTGTATCTAAGAACTCTACTGCCCTTTTAGTTAATACTGCATTCAGTTCAAGTTATGCAACTCAAAATTTATTTTTAGTTGAAACATCATCTCTCCAGTACTCAAATAAATTTTATGTGAGAAACAGTCAGGATCAGGTATTTAAGTGCTTGTATAATAATGATGATGCCCAATCAACAATTATGCCTCAAATTGCTCTTGACGGGCAGCTTCCAGAAAATCCATATATTCAAACTTCAGACGGATACAAGTGGAAATATCTATACACTATTCCGACTGGATTGAAAAACAAATTCTTTACAGACAAGTATATGCCTGTAGTAAGAGACACAACTGTGTTTGCAAATGCTGAAGACGGTAGAATTGACATCGTAAAGATCATAAATGGTGGCACGACATACGCTGACGGTGATACAGTCAGTAACTATGGTTCTGCAAATGTTATTGGAGACGGCACTGGGGCTTCAATGACCTTTGACGTTGTTGCTGGTGTTATTACAGATGTCAATATCATTGATGGCGGAAACAATTATACAACGGCAACGATGAGTGTTGTTGACAATCTATTTGATACTGCAACTGGAACTGCAGCAGAATTTGAGGTTGTAATTAGTCCTCAATTCGGACATGGTTATAGTCCTGTAAGAGAGTTAGGCGCATCAAGTCAAATGATAAGTGTTGACTTTGAGGGCGATGTTAGTGGTTTCTTTAAGGTGCAAAACGACGGTACAGATGATTTTCGTCAAATTTGTATCGTGAAGGATCCAAAATACGCAAATGGGCAATTCGCCACTGCAGAAATTTTGCCTATGTATACTCTTGTCTACACGGTAGACCTTGGCGGACGTCCAGAGTTTGTTCACGATGAACTCGCGTATGTGGGATCAAGTTATGAGGCAGCACTTTGCACTGGTAGAATCGTACACTTTGATGACGCATTAAATGCGATCGTATTGAACAATATTACTGGAAATGTTGACTCTATTGTAACGAATGTGGTAAATCAAAAAGACGCTCCATCTATATCCGCAAAAGCGATTTCAATTGATAAACCAGATATAAATATCTTCAGCGGACAGATCTTATACATCGAAAATCGAGCTAAAATCACAAGATCCACCAATCAAACCGAAACGATCAAAACGGTTATTGAATTCTAATAGTTTATAGGTAATATCAATGGCAGAATTTAACGCAGAACCATACTGGGACGATTTTGAGGCTACTAACGGAGCTTTAGAAAAGAATTACATGAGAATTCTTTTTCGTCCTGGATACGCTGTTCAGGCTCGCGAACTTACTCAAATTCAGTCGATTTTACAAAATCAGATTAAACAGTTCGGAAACCATATTTTTCAAGATGGATCTCCAGTTGTCGGCGGTCATTTGACTCTCGATCGTGGAGTCAAATATGTTAAACTTGAAAAACAATACAATGGACAAGATATTGACCTAGACAATTTCTTTGGTGTCGGCGTCTTTAATGCTGGTTCTCCACAAGTTCGTGCTCGTGTTCTTCAGACATATTCAACCACAACAGACCGAACACTACTTCTAAGATATACCAGAGGCGAATCATTTACTGCTGGTGAAACGATTTCAACTGCAGCAACAGTTAGCGCAAATGTTGCATCTGGCGCATTTACTGGAACAGGTTCGTTAGCATCAATTAATGAAGGTGTATTTTATGTTGATGGGTATTTCATTACCGTAGCACCACAGACTATCGTACTTGATGCATACACTCCATTTGCAAATGCAAGAGTCGGATTAGAAATTGATGAGGGATTCGTTACAGAATCTGAAGATAATGCATTGCTTGATCCAGCTCTAGAATCATTT
>JACCDW012062154.1_pt1 | contig 12867 bp, 13 predicted proteins | sample 7449781 | NCBI WGS metagenome assembly JACCDW01 (sample SAMN15323449, study PRJNA562643) | freshwater metagenome | isolation source: river surface water | place: USA:Blue River Watershed | collected 2017-08-18 | reverse complement strand
TCGGCATCGGGGCGCCGTACGGCAATTGCCTGAATCAGGCTGGCACCGAGCAAATCGCCCGAAGCCTCACCGGCGATCAGCGCAATACGTAGCGGGCGATCCCGCAGAGGATGGCCTGCCGTCATCATCGACAACACTCAGCGGATAATGCCGCGCTGCGAAGATGCCAAGAACTCGTTGAGGATGGCGACTTCCAGATGCGCTTTTTGCAACTCATCGAGTTTCACACGCGCTTCTTCAAGGCTTAGGCCCGACTTATAGACAAAGCGGTATGCCTGTTTGATGGCATTGATGGTTTCGGGAGAAAAGCCCCGACGCTTGAGACCTTCGGCGTTGATACCGCGAGGAATGGTCGGATAGCCCTGCGCCATGACAAAGGGGGGTACATCCTGCACGAGCATCGAACCACCACCGATCATGGCGTGCGCACCGATGCGCACGAACTGATGGTAACCGGTATGTCCGCCCAGGATCGCCCAGTCACCGACTTCGCAATGACCCGCCAACTGCGCGTTACTCGCGAGAATGGTCTGGTTGCCGACACGGCAATCGTGCGCGATGTGGACGTAGCCCATGACCCAGTTATCCGAACCGATCACCGTCACGCCTTTATCCTGTGCCGTGCCGACGTTAAAGCTGACGAACTCGCGAATCGTGTTGCGATCACCGATTTCCAGACGGGTTGGTTCGCCGTTGTATTTCTTGTCCTGCGGCACGCCGCCAAGCGCGGCGTAATGGTGAATCTTGTTATCGCGTCCGATGCTGGTGTGACCTTCGATCACGCAATGGGAACCAATGCTGGTACCGTCTCCGATAGTGACATGTTCACCGATGATCGAGAACGCACCGACGGAGACCCCGATACCCAGCTGAGCTTTCGGGTGCACAAGGGCACTAGGATGAATGTTCACCATATCAGGCATCACCCATCTTGCGGTGCGCGCACATCAGATCCGCTTCGGCCACCACCTGGCCATCGACCTTGGCCACCGCCTTGTATTTGTAGATGCCACGTTTGTTGGCTGTCATTTCGGCAAACAGCTCAAGGCGATCGCCCGGCATGACCGGACGCTTGAAGCGGGCGTTGTCGATACCGGCAAACAGATATAGATCATCGGCTGCCTGCTTCGTTTCTTCTTCGCTAGCCGAGGCAAAGGTCAGAATAGCCGCCGCCTGTGCCAGCGCTTCCATGATCAATACACCGGGAAACACCGGATATTCCGGAAAGTGACCCGGAAAGAACGGCTCGTTAACGGTGACATTCTTGATGGCATGAATCCGCTGACCGAACTCGATGTCCTCGACGCGATCGACCAGCAGGAACGGGTAGCGGTGCGGAAGAATCTTACGGATCTGATGGACGTTGAGTTTCATGACGGATCTCCGGAGGGTGCTGCAGTCAATGTTTGAATCTGGGCTTCGAGGTGTTGAACTTTCTTGGCCAACGCGTCGAGTTGACGCATATTGGCGGCGATATGCAACCAGTCGGCGTGCGGCATACTGGGGAAGACACCCGTGTACTGACCAGGTTTGCGAATACTTTTAATAATGGCGCTCCCGCCGGAGATCTGGACGTCATCACAGATCTCGATGTGACCCGAAAACATCGCGGCGCCACCGACCAGGCAACGCTTGCCAATGATCGTACTGCCGGCAATACCCGCACAGGCAGCAATCGCAGTATGGTCACCGATACGACAGTTGTGACCGATCATGATCTGATCGTCGATTTTCACACCATCACCGATGACCGTGTCGTCGAGGGCGCCGCGGTCGATACAGGTATTGGCGCCGACCTCGACATCATCACCCATCAGCACGCGACCGATCTGGGGAATCTTGACCCACACATCGCCGTCTTTGGCGTTGCCGAAACCATCAGCGCCAATCACGACGCCGGCATGGAGCACCACGCGATCACCAAGCTGGCAATCGTGATAGATCACTACATTCGGATAGATCAGCGCATCGTCGCCGATGACCACGTCATCGCCGATGACCACACCGGCATGAATCACTGCGTTTCTACCAATCTTGGCGGTAGGCGAAATCACCGCCGACGGGTGGATGCGCGGCTCGGGAACCCGCACCGGATTGAGCAGCTGACTCACCCGAGCGAAATAAAGATACGGATTCTGGGTCAGAATATGCGCACGGGGGTAATGGCCGGCGGCCTCCAGCGGCAGAATCAGCGCCGAGGCTTGCGTTGTCGCCAGGAGTGGCGCGTACTTGCGCTGGGAGAGAAAACTTATCTGGCCAGACTGGGCGTCTGCCAGTGGTGCGATACCGGAGACCGCCACCGAACCATCACCCACCAGCTCGCCGCCGAGCACCGTCTGGATTTCTGTGAGCGTCAGGGTCACCACCGGACGGGCCATGATTAGTTCGGCAGCTTTCCGTCATCGGCCAGCGCCTTGATGATCTTGTCGGTAATATCGATGCGGGGATTGAAATAAGCGGCATCCTGAACAATCAGATCATACTTCTCGGCTTCGGCGACCTGTTTAAGCGCCTTGTTAGCACGTTCGAAGACAATAGCATTAACCTCGTTGCTCCGGATCTCGAGATCCTCACGGAATTCGCGTTGCTTGCGCTGAAAGTCACGGTTCAGATCCGCGAGATCACGCTCTTTGTTACGACGCTCGGCATCAGACATATTGGCGCCATTCTTTTCCAGCGCCTCCTGCTGTGTCTTGATCTGCTTGTTCAGTTTCTGTAGGTCGGCTTCGCGTTTGGAAAATTCCGCTTCCAGTTTTTTCTTGGCTTTGATGGAGACCGGCGCCTGATCAAACAGGCGCTGGATGTCGACGAAACCGATTTTAACTTCAGCCCGGACGGCGCCGGCCATAAAAAGTCCGCAAGCGATCATTACGCCGCACACCCGAATGAGTTGTCGCATGGTTGTCATGTTGGTCTCTTTAAAAAGCACTACCCATCGTAAACTGGAATGGTTGTCGCTGGGCTCCGGGGCCAGCACCCAAAGGATAACCCAGACTGAATTTGAGCGGGCCCACCGGCGACACCCAGGTCATGCCCACCCCCACTGAGGTGGCGATCGAATTATTAGATGGATTACACACGATACCCGGATAACAGCCAGGAGCCGCCGAACCGACGGCACCGACGTAACCGACGTCATAAAAGATATTCCAGCGCATAGTTTCGGCCAGACCCGGCAACGCGCCCTGAACTTCAAAGTTACCGGTCGCTAACTGGTTACCGCCAATATAGGAGGTACCCCCACCCGCGTTGGTGGCCTGTGGGCCCACAGTACCCGGCTTATAACCGCGCACCGAGCCAATACCACCTGCGTAGAAGTTCTTGTAGAAAGGATAAGCTTTATCCCCCATGCCCTGCCCATAACCCAGGTTGGCATTGCCCATCAGGAGCAAGGTCTTCTTATTGTTTAGCGGCAAGAAATGCTGCTGCTGGTAAGACAATTTGTAGTAGGCGATGCTCCCCGGCGGGCTGGCCAGCTCGGCGCCGACACCGAAACGATTGCCTTCGGTGGGCATGATGTTCGAATTCAATGAATTCAGGCGCCAACCCACGCTGGAGATTAGCGAGGTATTGGTCGATCCGTACTGTTGCGTAAAATTGTAGATGTTGTACGGGACATTCGGATAACTGTAGGTCGCGTTTGGCGTCACGCTGGTGTCGGTCACCGTTACGGTGCTCGCACCACTCAGATTGATGTTCGTCGAATCCATGGTGAAACCGAGGTTCATGCTGCTGGTTTCACTGAGCGGATACGCGAAACGGATACCGCCACCGCCAGATAACGTTTTATAGGTCGACAGCCAGTCGAGCGTGGCCGAGTTAAAGGTCTTGTAGTAAATGTCGTAGCCGATACTCACGTTATTCACCGTCCAGTACGGATCGGTATACGACAGGTTGTAAAGCGTATTGACCTTACTGGTGTTCACCGCCAGCGTGACATTCTTACCGCTACCAAAGAGGTTGTTCTGACTAATCGAGCCGGACAACGTGAGCTTTTCATAACTCGAGAAACCCGCACCGATCTGGAAGCTACCCGTCGACTTTTCTTCGACGTTGACGTTCACATCCACCTGATCGTTCGTCCCCGCGGCCGGCGGCGTCTGGATATCGACCTGCTTATAGTAATCAGTACGCATGAGTCGCTCGCGCGACAGTTTGATCTTGTCGGCATCGTACCAGGCGCCTTCGATCTGGCGCATATCCTGACGGACGACCTCATCGCGTGACTTGGTATTACCGGTGATATTGACCTTGCGCACGTAGACACGGCGGCCCGGGTCTACAAACAACGTAAAGCCCACCAGGCGCTTCTCGCGATTGATATCCGGTGCGGCATTGACGTTGGCAAACGCGTAACCTTCCTTGCCCAGTCGCTCGTTAATCGCTTTAACCGTCTGATTCACCTTCTCTCGCGAAAAAACCTGACCCGGCGCAATCTTGATGAGTTTGCGAATTTCGCTCTCGGGAACGATGAACTCGCCGAGCACCTTGACGCTACTGATCATGTAGCGATTACCCTCACTCTGGGCGATGGTGAGATAGATATTTTCCTTGTTCGGGCTCATCGAAACCTGGGTGCTATCGATGGCGTAGTCCAGATAACCGCGATCCTGATAGAAGGAGCGAAGCTTTTCCAAGTCGGCGGTCAGCTTCTGACGCGAATACTGGTCGGACTTGGTGTACCAGGACATCCACGTCGGCGTCGACAATTCGAAGAGATCCTGCAGCTCGCTTTCCGGGTAAGCCTTGGCTCCGATAATGTTGATCTCGCGGATTTTCGCGGTATCGCCTTCGACAATATTGAAATTGATGCCGACGCGGTTACGCTCCAGCGGCGTCACCGTTGTCGTGATCTGAACCGCATACTTGCCGCGGGAGAGGTATTGCCGCTTGAGCTCTTGTTCTGCGCGCTCAAGGACGGAGCGGTCAAAAATACGAGAATCAGCCAGGCCGACTTCTTTCAGCGACTTGAGCACCAGGTCTTTCTCGAACTCTTTCATGCCCTCGAAGGTAATGGAGGCGATTGCCGGACGTTCCACCACGCTAACGATGAGCACGCTCCCCTCGGCCTCAATCCGAACGTCCTTGAAAAAACCGGTGGCGTAAAGGGCGCGGATCGACTCGGAGACTTTTTCATTGTCGACCGTTTCACCGACCTTGATGGGCAAATACGTAAAAACCGTGCCGGGCTCGGTTCGCTGCAACCCCTCGACACGGATGTCGCGCACGACGAAGGGGCGGAAAACGGCGGTTTCATGTTGCTGTGCAATAACAGGCGTCGCCGATGCGGCCATCAGCGCGACCACAACCAAACCGGGCAACAGCCGACGCTGGAAGGCACTAAGTCCGATGCGGGGCGTGTGCTTCCGAGACATCCGTCTACCAGTTAAAAAGTCGCTGTAAGTCATTGAAAAGCGCGATTAACATCAGGAAACCGAGTAAAACCACGCCAAAACGCTGAAAAAACGCCTGACGCTCTGCAGACACAGGTTTTCCCGTCAGAATCTCTACCAGATAATACATCAAGTGCCCCCCATCCAGGAGCGGTAGGGGCAATAGATTGATCACTGCCAGGGAGAGACTGACGATCGCCAGAAAGCGTAAAAAGGCCTCCGGACCAATGCGGGCGGTCTGACCAGCTGCGGTAGCGATGGTCACCGGGCCCGAGAGATTCTCGAGTGAGGCTTTACCTGTCAGCATCTGCCCCAGCATAACCAAGGTGAACCGGCTCTTGTCGTAGGTTTCAACGCCGGCGGCGCTGAGCGCCTCGAAGGGGGCGAGATCCTGCCGGATGCGATAGGCATCGAGCGCAGCGGCATCCTGTGCCGGACCAAGACCGGCCTTACCAATTCGCTCAATACGACCGTCTTGCGATGCCTGCCCGCTCCGGCTGGCCGGCTCCTCAACCGCGCGCGGCGTCAGTGTTAAGTTCTGCACCTGGCCGTTGCGGGAAATCTCCACCGCCATGGGCTGATCCGGGTTGGCACGGATGGCGTGGACCACATCCGACCAGTACGTTACCGGCGTGCTATTAATGCGTTCAATACGATCTCCCACCTCAAAACCGCTGGCCAGCGCCGCGCTATCCGGTTGAACCACACCGATCACCGGCTGGAAATCGGGCGTCGCCAGACGCAGGCCTAGCGACGGCAAGAGATCGGGACTCAGCCGCTCGCCGCCGGGCAGCGCGATCAGAAGCCCCTGCTCCGGTGCGTTATCCACACGATGACCTGACCGCGTGGGTGCAACCGCAATACTGATTTCACGCGCTTGACCAAAGGCCTGCAGCAGATGCCACTGAAATGCCGCCCACGTCGCGACCGGTTCTCCATCCACCCGAACCACCAGGTCTCCGGACTTTACGCCGGCCATGGCGGCGGGCGACCCGGCGGGTGGTTCGGCCAGAATCGGGCGCCATTCAACAACGCCGTTCAAAAACACGATCCAGTACAACAGAATGGCCAGCAGAAAATTGGCGATCGGGCCCGCGGCGACCATGGCGATGCGTTTACCGACCGATTGCGTATCAAAAGCGACGGCACGATCGGCATGGCTCACGACAGATTCGTCCCGGGTGTCGAGCGGTTTGACATAGCCACCGAGTGGCCAAAGGCACAGCGCCCATTCGGTGCCCGAACGATCCTGGCGCGACCATAAGACCTTGCCGAAACCAAAAGCGAAGCGCAACACGCGTACACCACACCAGCGCATTACCAGGTAGTGCCCCAGCTCGTGCACCGTCACGAGCAGGCCGATGGCGACGATGAAAGCGAGTAACGAGGTCAGGAAATTCATGCTGACAAAGCCACAAGAGATTCGGCATGAGCCCGTGCGACCTTATCCGCCTCGAGCACATCTCCCAGATTGTGAATGGGGCCATGGTCAATTGCGCCAAGGGTGGCTTCGATAATCTCCGGAATCTGCATAAATCCGATGCGGTCCTCGAGGAATGCTGCTACGGCAACCTCGTTGGCCGCGTTCAGCACGGACGGCGCACGCCCCCCCTGCGCCAGGGCGTCGAATGCCAATCGCAAACAAGGGAAAGCGTCGAGATCCGGCGCCATGAAATCAAAACGGCCACATGCCACGAGATCAAGCCAGTCAACACCGGACACGATGCGTTCGGGCCAGGCCAGTGCATGCGCGATCGGGGTACGCATATCCGGCGCACCCAATTCGGCAATCACCGATCCGTCTGCATATTGCACCAGCGAATGGATCGTGCTCTGCGGATGCACAACCACTTTGATCTGATCGGGGCCGATACCAAAAAGATAGTGCGCTTCGATCACTTCCAGGCCCTTGTTCATCAGGGTTGCGGAATCGACCGAGATCTTGGGGCCCATCGACCATTTGGGATGACTGACGGCTTGCGCCGGCGTGACAGCCGTCAGCCGCTTCCGGTCAAAACCGCGGAAAGGACCACCGGATGCCGTCAGCGTGATATGCGCGACACCATGACGCTCTGGATTTCGTCGATAGTCCGCTGGTAACGACTGGAAGATCGCATTGTGCTCACTATCAATGGGCAGCAGCACGGCGCCCGATTCTCGCACGGCGTTCATAAAAAGATCGCCCGCCATCACCAGTGCTTCCTTGTTCGCCAACAACAGCCGTTTACCGGCTTTGGCGGCCGCCATCGCCGAGGGCAAACCAGCCGCGCCAACGATTGCCGCCATAACCGTATCGACTTCCGGCAGCCGAGCAACGTCGACGAGGGCGTCACACCCTGACAGAACCTCTGTAGGGATAGCGCATTCTTCTAAACGACGACGCAGCGATTCGGCAGCAACGGGATCAACCACCACGGCAACATCCGGACGAAACTGCAGAATCTGTTGTTCGAGAAGGTCGATCCGGCTATGGGCAGCCAGTGCAAACACACGATAGCGATCGGGGTGACGCCCAATCACGTCGAGCGTGTTCTGTCCGATCGATCCGGTAGCGCCGAGAACAGCGATGGACTGCATACAGGTGTCAGTGACCCGTGGCCACGATGATCAACAACAAGGCGACCGGCAGCACGGAAAGCTGGCTGTCGATGCGATCCAGGATGCCACCATGACCAGGCAGCAGGTTCGAACTATCCTTGATGCCTGCCTGGCGTTTCATCAGTGACTCGAACAGATCACCGGTGATCGACAACGCCAACAAGAGCAGCAATACAGGGATCGATAACAAAGAGAAGATACCGCCAAGGTGATTAAGCACTAACGCATAGATCAGCATACATACTGCGGCGCCCGCGACGCCCTCCCAGGTTTTGCCGGGGCTAATCGATGGGGCGAGTTTGCGCTTACCGAACTGACGCCCGGAAAAATACGCACCGATATCGGCGATCCAAGGCACGGCCATCACCGCGAGCAACAACCAGGGTTCCGGTGGCACTGGCTTCAAAGACACGAGTGCGGTCCAGGCCGGCACGAGCAATACCAGGCCCGTGGTGAAATGCAGTACGGGGTGATTCAAACGCCATTGGCGCATCAACCAAAACGGCACCAGCAACAACCAGAATGCCGTGCCGATCAATAGGGAGAGCCCAGTCAACCAGGCCATCCAGCCAATGGGCGCAAACAGCATGATGCCAGCCAAAGCAAGACCCAGCATTACGGAAACCAGCATACGGGGCACACGAGTCATGTACGGCGTTGCGGTCAAACCCAGCCACTCCCAGAGACCCAGCGCGGCAACAACACAGCAGAACAACACCCAAGATAGCGGTGGCAGCACGAAGAGCATTAACGCAACGAGCGCGAATAATAGAACGGCAGTTTTAATACGCGTTGCGAGCATGGCCTAACCCCTGGATGAATCGGATGAGACTGCGGGCGCCATTCTCGCCGCGCGCTGCGCAGCTTCGATCTGGTCACCGGTCTGACCGAACCGGCGTTGACGCTTCTGGAAAGAACGAATCGCTTCGATAAACGCGGTCTGGTCAAAATCAGGCCACAGTGTGGGCGTGAAATAGAGTTCGGAATACGCCAGCTGCCAAAGCAGAAAATTGGAAATCCGTTCTTCGCCACCGGTGCGAATGAACAGATCGGGTTCCGGCACGCCCGCAAAAGAGAGATACGGTTCCAGATCCTGTTCCTGGTACTCACCGGCCCGCTCGGGGTGCGCTTCAACCAGGCGGTTGACCGCTTGAGCAATATCCCAACGACCACCATAGTTGGCGCACACATGCAGAGTTAGCCGTTGATTGTTCGCAGTTTGAGCCTCCGCAGCATTAATCAACGCCTGCAATTCGGGGGCGAAACGACTGTGATCGCCAACGATACGGAGACGGATGCCATGCTCGTTAAGCTTATCGACTTCCTGCTCCAACGCTTTCATGAAGAGCTGCATCAGCAGCGTGACCTCTTCAACAGGGCGACGCCAGTTTTCCGAACTGAACGCAAAAAGTGTGAGATGTTCCACGCCGAGCTCCAGACACTGACGCACGGTACTGCGTACGGTTTCAACCCCCTGGCGGTGGCCGGCAACACGCGGCAACAGTCGACGTTTAGCCCAACGGCCGTTGCCATCCATGATGATGGCGATATGGCGCGGACAAACCCCGTCATGGACAGCAGGCTCAGCTTTGGACTGAGCCTGTTTACGGAACCAACGGGAAATTTTCATAGGAGCGTTACGCCCTCGCCCTAACGCAGATCAGATCTGCATCAGTTCCTTCTCTTTATCGGCCAGCTGCTTATCGACTTCGGCCACGAACTTGTCGGTCAGCTTCTGGATTTCATCCTGGGCACGACGCTCGTCATCCTCGGAGATTTCCTTGTTCTTGAGCGACTCTTTGAGTGCATTGTTGGCGTCGCGACGCAGATTGCGGATCGCAACCTTGCCATTCTCGCCTTCGGCTTTAACGACCTTGATCAGCTCTTTACGGCGCTCTTCGGTCAACGGTGGCATCGGCACACGAATGAGCTCACCCTGCGCTGCCGGATTCAAACCCAGATCCGATTCGCGAATCGCCTTCTCAATTTTGGCGGCCATCGGCTTTTCCCACGGCTGAACGCCAATCGTACGCGCGTCGACGAGGGTCACGTTGGCGACTTGATTGATCGGCACCATCGAACCGTAGTACTCGACCATCACGTGATCGAGAATACCGGTATGTGCGCGACCCGTACGGATCTTGCCCAGTTCTGTTTTCAGGCTTTCCAGGGATTTGAGCATTTTCTGCTCGGTGGTCTTTTTCAGTTCGCTCATAACAGGTGTCCTGAGATTCTTTCAGATCAGCAATACACGAGAGTGCCTTCGGCACTACCCATCACAACACGCTCCAATGCACCGGGCTCGAAAATCGAGAACACGTTGATCGGCAGCTTCTGGTCACGACACAAGGCAAACGCGGTTGCATCCATGACCTTGAGATCCTTCTGGATCGCTTCGTCAAAAGAGATGGATGCGTACTTGGTTGCGGTCGGATCCTTCTTCGGGTCAGCGGTGTAGATACCATCGACCTTGGTGGCTTTGAGAACGATCTCGGCGCCAATTTCTGCACCACGGAGCGCTGCTGCCGTATCGGTGGTGAAGAACGGGTTACCGGTGCCGGCGGCAAAGATCACGATGCGACCCTGCTCCAGATAACGGATCGCCTTACCACGCACATAAGGTTCGACAACCTGCTGAATATCCAGGGCTGATTGCACACGTACCGGCAATCCGGCCAAACGCATGGCATCTTGCAGCGCCAGGCTGTTCATGACGGTGGCCAGCATCCCCATGTAGTCGGCTTGCGCACGATCCATCCCGGAGGCGGATGCGGCAACGCCACGGAAAATATTGCCGCCGCCGATGACAACGCCCATCTGGACTCCCAGATCAGCCACTTTTTTGATTTCGGCAACGATGCCGTTGATGGTCTGACGATTGATGCCGTAAGCGTCATCGCCCATCAAGGCTTCTCCGGAAAGCTTGAGCAGTATGCGTTTGTATTTGGGTGTTGCCATGAAAGACCCCTTATAACGAGAAAATTGCGTCAAGAATCCGGAATTGCGGAACTGCAAACCGGGTCACGCAACGCGCGACCCGGGTACCACGATTACTTCTTGGCAGCTGCCGCCTGTTGCGCAGCCACTTCGGCGGCGAAGTCATCGACCTTCTTCTCGATGCCTTCACCAACGATAAACAGGGTGAAGCCCTTGATCTGGGCATTCTTCTGCTTGAGCAGTTGCTCGATCGTCTGTTTACCATCTTCGGCCTTCACGAAGACCTGACCCATCAGGGTGACTTCCTTCAGGAACTTCTGAACGGTGCCTTCCACCATCTTGGCAACGATGTCGGCCGGTTTGCCGGACTCGGCTGCCTTTTCCGTAGCGATGCGGCGCTCGGTTTCGATCAGTGCGGCATCAACACCCGACGCGTCGAGCGACTTCGGCTTGTTAGCGGCGATGTGCATGGCCAGATCCTTGGCGAGCGCGTCGTCGCCACCGTCGACGTCGACCAGCACACCAATCTTGCTACCACCGTGTACGTACGAAGCCACCTTGCCGGCACCTTCGATGCGCACGAAGCGGCGGATCGACATGTTTTCACCGATCTTGCCAACCAATGCGGCACGCACGGCTTCAACAGTCGAATCATTCAGCGGCAATGCCGACAGCGCGGCCACATCGGCCGGATTCTTGGTGGCGACCAACTCGGCCACTTGACGGGCAAAGGCCAGAAAATCATCGTTCTTGGCAACGAAATCGGTTTCGCAGTTCACTTCGACCATCGAAGCCAGCTTACCATCGGCCGACAGGTAGATACCGACAATCCCTCCAGCGGCGATGCGAGCAGCCGCCTTCGAAGCCTTGCCACCTAGCTTAACGCGCAGAATCTCTTCGGCCTTGGTCATATCGCCCTGGGCTTCGCTCAGCGCCTTTTTGCACTCCATCATCGGTGCATCGGTCTTCTCGCGAAGTTCCTTGACCATCCCTGCGGTAATTTCAGCCATGCTTTTCTCCTAACTCAGATCATTTGACGCTGTCAGCCGGAAATCACCCGGGCAAACAGGTTGTTTATTGCAAATCGGCCGCCCGAAGGCGGCCGACCGTGCCGGAGCGGAATCCCCACCTGAGCGAGGGTCCGGCCTGTGCGATTACTCGGCCGAGGTCTCTTCTTCGACTTCGACGAATTCGTCTTCGCCGCCAGCGGCGTCAACGATTTCCTGGATGGACTGGCTACGACCTTCCAGCACGGCATCGGCGATGCCGCGGGCATACAGACGGATCGCACGCGACGAATCGTCATTACCCGGGATGATGTAGTCCACGCCTTCCGGGCTGTGGTTGGTATCGACCACGCCGATCACCGGGATACCCAGCTTATTGGCTTCGGTCACGGCAATCTTGTGATAACCCACGTCAATCAGGAAGATGGCGTCCGGCAGGGTGTTCATATTCTTGATACCGCCGATGGACTTCTGCAGCTTTTCCAGTTCGCGCTTGAAGTTCAGCGCTTCTTTCTTGGTCAGGCGCTCGCACGAGCCGTCTTCAACCGACAGCTCCATGTCCTTCAGACGCTTGATCGATTGCTTCAGTGTCTTGTAGTTGGTCAGCATGCCGCCCAGCCAGCGCTGGTCGACATACGGCATACCGGCGCGGGTTGCCTCTTCGGCAACGATTTCACGCGCCTGGCGCTTGGTGCTCACAAACAGAACCGTTCCCTTGTTGGCGGCGAGTTTCTTCACGAAAGCGATCGCTTCGTTGTACTTACCGACTGTCTTTTCCAGGTTGACGATGTGAATCTTGTTACGTGCCCCGAAAATGTAGGGGGCCATACGGGGGTTCCAGAAGCGGGTCTGGTGTCCGAAGTGGACGCCGGCTTCCAGCATTTGACGCATTGTCGACATAACGACTCCTTGCAGGGTTAGACCGCCACGAC
>JACCDW010274816.1_pt1 | contig 12869 bp, 17 predicted proteins | sample 7449781 | NCBI WGS metagenome assembly JACCDW01 (sample SAMN15323449, study PRJNA562643) | freshwater metagenome | isolation source: river surface water | place: USA:Blue River Watershed | collected 2017-08-18 | reverse complement strand
TAGTTTTACACTGTCCTTGCCCTTGACATAGCCTTCTCCACCGGGTTTTCCACCTGTGGTAGCTGTGATATCGCCTTCGGCTTGATCAAGTTCACGAATCACTTCATTTTTAGCTTTCATCAGTTCTCTAACTACAAAGAACAAACTATCCATGGCGCCCGGAATACTATTAGATAAGGCAGCTATTTTCTGCTGTTTAGGTCCGGATACCTTGCTGGTTGACAGCCATGTGAAGAATACATCATGATCCAGCATGTCCAGTTTCTTTTCTCTAGCCTGTGCGTTCACAAAAGTATAGATGATGTTCTGTAGATCGCTGAGTCCTGCTTGCGGAGTCAATAGTTGATTGATCTTCTGTTGACTCTTGTTGACTTCTTTTTCTATAACTGATAGATTGTCAGCATTCACAGCAGGTTTATGGCTAACATAAGTCTGGCCAAATACCATAAGTTCTGGATTGGCCGCAAATATCTTTGGATCTGTAAATGGTTCGCCACTCTTGTCACCAAAATAACTGTACTGTTGATGTGCAGCCACAGCCACTTTGGCACGGGCTATTTTTCGACCAACTTCTGAATTACCTTTGACTGCATAGGTGGTTTGATTAGGTGTAAAGCTCATTCTGCCATCGGCACCTTCATAGGGTTTGCCTGGATGGAATAGTATGTCTCCATAAACATAACCACGGAAATCTTTAGGAGTGGCCTTTTCAAACACAGGCCATAGTGCTGCCATATCTCCAGCAAACTTGGCACGCCATTCTTCGCCTTTGCCGCGACTGTTTATAAAGTCTTGTAATTCTTGTGGGCTGGATGATTTGCCTTCATCACGACCCCAATTGTTCTTGCCCACTAATCGGAATGTACCATCTTCATCACGACCCCAATACACTGTGGGATTACCATCCCACTTAATAGCAACGTCTTGTGCATCCTGTGCGAGATTTTTTAATATCTCTACAGCACGTTTGCCACCATTAGGCTCTGTGAATACTAGATCTTCAAGGTGATTAAACTCACGACCTACTTTTTTAGGAGCAGCTTCTGCTTCATTAACGCTTTCGTTTTTCTTACGACCGGCACAATGAGCTCGTTGACTAAAACCTTTGGGATTTGAACAGTTGATACTGCGCTTGTATTTGGCTGACCATTTCTCAGTTAGAAATTCAAATGCTCTCATTTTACCACTTCGATCATTTTACGGAACCAAGCACTGGTGCCGGGTTGATAACTTTCCACTTTGCCTGCTTCTGGTAATTTTATTCCTTCGCGGCCTAGTGTTTCGCGAGCATCAGCAACCAGTTCTTCATAATTAGGTAACTTGATGATATAATCTATAATGGTTTCTGGATCTTGTAGATCTTTGATTGTGGCAGTCTGTCCTAGTAACTTTTTAGCGATTTCGTTGCCGTCTTTGGAAACTAACTCTTTGCCATCACCGCTCATTAATCCGTTGTTAGCACTCCACTTCATTCCTCTTACTCTAGCTATGCTGGCCAGGATGATGTGTCTGTGAGCACCCTTTAGCTCACTGCCTTCGCGTCCACCTTGGAGTGAAAACTTCATCCAGTTAGGCTCACCAAACATAAAGTCTGATTGAACATAACCGTTCTTTTCATCACCACGGATAGGAGTTTTGAAATGAACTGAAATTCCACTCTTGCGAATCCATTCTTTGGGATCTCCACCCTTCTTGGTGATATAGTCTGCAAGTTTCTGAGCGAATTCATTTTTGTTAACAGCATTGGCATCAATGGCTAGATCAAGATCGCCTGATGTTTCTTTCTTGCCTGTGGTACCCAACATGTTATCTGTGAGTTCTAGACCAGTGACAGTTTCAAGCCATTGCACTGTGGGCAGTACATCTGCTTTGTTTATTCTAACTGTGAGTATAGATCCAGCATCGTCTTTGAATACGTTGCCGCCTTCTAGTAAAACATCATTCATCTTTTTTAGATTCCAATAGCTTTTGATTAGCTTTGCGAGCTTCTACAACTTTGCGAATACCGCGAGTAAATTTAGCAGTATCTTGTCCACGTATGGCATTGAGAAATCTACGTTCTAACTCATCTGCTGATTCAGCGTCATAGTGTTTGTGTAGGCTTTCTAATAAATTGATAGCAGAATTAATGATGTTGACAGCTCGGCTTTCAAAGAGGTCGTCTTTGTTGCGGACTTCTGCCAGCTCATTTAACTCTTGTAGTATTGATCTTGTTCTAAGTTTCATATACCTTTCCTATCATGTATTTAATCCAATCGCAAACATACCAGAAATACTCATATTATGGTATTTACTGCTAACTTAACTCAAAAATGCAGCAAAATATAGTCGTTTCGTATCTGTTATTATACATTCATTCTAAATAAATCACTAACGGTAATTTTTGTTAGGAACAAGGGAGGTCTTCACATGGAAGTACTAGCTTTAATTAAGAAATGGGCGGCGGCTCTTGCAGATGTAGGTGTCAGCGTCTTAGCACTGTTAATCGTGCTACAGGTGTTATTCAAAGGGGCAGCAATCCCATTTTTACCAGTCGTTGATGTGATTGGTTCTGTAACAGGTATTGTTAAAGGACTAGGCGCAGAAGGTGTAGTTGGACTGGTAGCTGTATGGGTACTATATTCAATCTGGAAAAACAAATAATAATAAAACGTTTCTAGATTGATCCTTCTAAGAGAGCCACTAATAGTGGCTCTTTTACTGAGTCAGTATAAATACTGATACACACAGGAGGACACATAATGTTCAAAAAACTCACCCTAGGCATTTGGGATTTTCTTTGCAGTTTAGGCAAAGCCCGTTATGCTGCAGAATTAGCTCGTAACGGCAAAATCAAAGAAGCTCAAGCGATATTCAAAGACTGACATGCTCTGCGAATTTCAAGAGGTTCCATATCAACAATGGGGACCTTGGCGCAATCAATGGGGCTATGTTACTACTATAGCTCAGTTTGATCATGATGATATCATGTTGAAAAGCATCACTCCCTACAACCTAAAGATAGTGCGCAGATACACGGATTGGGAAAGTTGCCAACGCATGATTGAACTACTAGAACAAGACAGGAGATTCTAATGACCGGCACACACTGGCAGCCTATGACTGATGAGGACGTTGAATGGGTAAACAATCCCACCAAACAGCCACAAAATAGTTGATTATTTGTCTAAAGAGATATATAATACTACACATACACACAAGGAGAACAAAATGTTTACACCAGAATACTTTATCGACAGCGTACAGAACGCTAAGAAACAAGTGGTCAACACATTCGTTGTTGATAAAACCATCAAAGCTAGTATCATTGAAGTTATTGACGCTCAGACCGCATTCATCAAGACTGCTACTCAGAACTCTCTAACATTGACTCAGCTTTTTGTAAAGAATTTCGCGGTTGCGAAATAACAGCAGTACAGACATACACACACAAAGGAGAAAAATTATGTCATTCGAAACACCAAAACTACCAGAAGTAAAATTTAACAAAAACGGTTATGAAATCCGTGCAGACATCTTGGCGTTGGCCAAAGATCAGTTACAGGCAGAATACAGCTACAAATTCCAAGGTTGGGAAATGACTGCTGCTCGTGATGAAAAGACTGGTCAGATCGTAACTACTGTAGGCATGCCAGAAATGCCAGGGCTTGATAAAGTTCTTGAGGCTGCTGAAAAGATGTATGCGTTTGTAAACCAAACTACTAGCAAGAAGTAATTATATTCCCTGCGAAGGGATGAAGAAATACCTTATACCGCATAGCGGTTTATTAGTAAGTTATACGTTACATACAAGAAAGGGCTCTTCGGAGCCCTTTTCTTATGTTCTTAGTTTTGCAAGACCTAACAGCCTAAACAGGCTTAACCACATCCATCCTATATCAAACTCAAACCAACGCTTGCTGAGCTTGGGGCTAGCAGGATCAAGATGATGATTATTGTGAAGGCATTCACCACCAATGATAATGCCAATAGGAATAAGATTTCTAGATCGATCTTTGGTTTCTCCATTGCGATATCCCCACCAATGTGCTAGACCGTTGACCACACCCGCAGCCCAAAACGGTATCCATATCATTTGAATACTCCACACCAACAGCCCCCACGGCCCAAAAAGAACAAGGTCTATGACCAACATAATAAGAATGCCCAGGCGACTGTGTGCAGAGTAAATGTTACGCTCTAACCAATCATCAGGAGTACCAACTCCAAATTGATTGATCATAGCTGAATCTTTTGACGCAGAATGATATAATAATGCGCCGCCAAACAGCACACGCCAGATACCATAGACATGAGGTGAGTGTGGATCTCCGTCTAGATCGCTGCGTTGATGATGTTTGCGATGTATGGCCACCCATTGTTTAGTAACCATACCTGTGGTTAGCCATAACCAAAAACGCATGAAGTGACTGAGTATAGGGTGAAATACTATTCCTTTGTGTGCTTGTCCTCTATGCAAAAATAGGGTAACACATATGATAGTGATGTGTGTCATCACTAGGGTGTAAATTAATATATTCATTAGAATTGGTCCGCTTCAGTTGAATGCTCCAGTGCCGTTGTACTAGTTGCACCAACTGCTGTAGCAATGGCATCGAAGTACGGAACTCCTGCTTCTCGTTGATGTTTAACTGTAGTGAAGCCACGCTCTTGTGCTTCAAACTCTTTCTGCTGAATAGCTGCGTATCCTGCCATACCGTTTTGTTTGTAGGCTTCTGCCATTTCAAATGTAGCAAGATTAGCGCAGTGAAAACCAGCGAGTGTAATAAACTGATACTTGTAACCCATCTTGCCAATTTCTTCTTGAAAACTTTTACACTGAGCCCAAGATAAGAATTTTCGCCAGTTAAAACTTGGTGAACAGTTATATGCCAACTGTTGATCTGGATATACTGCATGGATGGCATCAGCAAACTTTTGTGCTTGCTCTAAATCAGGGGTTGATGTTTCAAACCATAATAAATCCGCATATTCGGCATAAGCAAGTCCACGAGCAATACAGGCATCTAATCCGTTCTTGAAATGATAGAAGCCTTCCTCTGTTCGACCTTTGTCATAGTCAATGAATGGTTGATCCAATGGATCTATATCTGTAGTGATCAATGTGCCGGATTCTGCATCTGTGCGAGCTAGGATAACTGTATCAACTTCTGCTACATCTGCAGCTAGTCGAGCGGCATTTAGATTGCGAACCGCTTGTCGAATAGGAATCAGGACCTTGCCGCCCAAGTGTCCGCATTTTTTTTCTGAGCTTAACTGATCTTCAAAGTGTACAGCGGCCGCACCTGCTTCAATACAGCTGAGGGTTAGTTCGTATGCATTTAAAGCACCTCCGAATCCAGCTTCACAATCAGCAATGATTGGCAGATAATAATCTGTATTACCAACACCTTCTAAGGTTTGTATTTGATCAGCACGACGAAGAGCATTGTTGATTTCTTTAATAACTTCTGGAACAGAATTAACTGGATACAATGATTGGTCTGGGTAAACACGACCGCTGGTATTTGCGGCAGCAGCTACTTGCCATCCTGATAGATAGATTGCTTTGAGTCCTGCTTTAGCATGTTGTACTGCCTGCTGCCCATTGTATGCACCCAAGGTAGGTACAAATGGTTCTGTAGCTAGTAGTTCACGTAGCTTTATGGCACCACGTTTAGCCAGGGTATATTCAATTTGTAAGCTACCTTGTAGCTTTTTGACTGTTTCGGAAGAATAATTGCGTTTTTTCATCGGATCCTCGTAATGTGATCCAGTATTTATGGCAGAGAGCGACCGACACATAAAAAGCTCACTTCAGGATGCCATTCCGGGGCACGACTCCCATAACATCCAGCCCAGCAGCCGGGCAACCCTATAGTAACGATAACGTCCTAAGGTAGGGTGTTCTATACTTGTTTCTCTATTCTGTAGTCTGCTTCAGTACTATCAGGATAGCGTGTGGTCAGTTTCTGTATGATATCTGCTCGGCTTTCACCGTCGATTCTTGCTTGACGTCCACTGGCTATTTGTGTGACCAAATATGTGCCTGGACCTTCATTGGTGTCTTGTTCTGCTTCTGGTTCTTCTTCATTGCCAACTTTAGAAGAATAGCTCAAGGGTGCTTTTTTCTTGATATCTGCCACTGCTGCCGCAACATCATAGCCACCGTTTACAATATCTTGGCTAGAAGCTTTAATGTCTTCAGCATTGGCAGTCATGCCATCTACAATCTGTTTCATCAGTCCTGGGAACAGTTCTGCGAATCGTTCATCGTTCCATCTCATGTCACCGCGGCGGTCTTGATCACCGTTTTGCAGTTGATTGGTAGGCATGTGCATTTGCCATTTGCCATCTTTGTTATCAGGATTTTCTTTGTCAAATATTGATATGATAGGACCATCTGGAGCATAGCGTTGGAACCATGTGAGTCCTGAACTGGATCCTGTACAGAAATTAGCTTGATATCCATTTGAATTATTAAATGTATAACAGGCTCCGTAGTTGAATGGAATTACTACTAGGAAACGTTCATTGTCGACCAGTGTAACTTCTTTCTTTTCACGTTTGTGTTTTTCAATAACTTCGGCGTCTTTGATTCTACGTAGTTCTTGCTGATAATCACGATCGCGAACTATCTGTTGTATCTGTCTCAGGGCTTTGAATTTGTTAAAGTCTTGATGGGCAGGTTTTAGTTTACCGCGTGTGCTTAGAGCTTTCCATGCACCTAGTGCATCACCACCTTCTCCGTTAATATCTTCGTAGTCAGCAGCACCATTGATGTATAGTCTAGTGAGCCATTCGTCAAACTTGCCATCCTGTGATAGATCGCCATAATCTGTTGAGCTCAATGATTTGTCCAGCATAGTTGACCATAGAGCCAATATGCTTTCATCGTCGGGCTTTGGACCTAGTTTAGCAATAGATGATTTAGGTAATGTGCCATCATGACGCATGGCGATGCCTAACATCTTAATAGTTTTAGGATCTTTGATCTTGGCAGCCACATTGGCTTCTGCCACTGGCCTGCGTTGCTTGAGATGTTGTTCTAGTTGATCGAGTCTCATCCTGAAATCAAAGTCCTTTTAAAGAATGATAAGATAGTTCCTAGTTTAGCTGTGTCACCAGCTGCGATATCTTTCAACAACTGATCGGGACCTTCTTGATGCTGTGAACTGTAGTTTCTGCTGTAGCTTTTTGTGATTTCACCTGTCTGCTCTGGGTAGTGGTGAGCAGCGGCCATTAGTATAGCTGTGCCCACAGCAGTTTCAATAAACCCTGGCACATCACCGGAGCCCGATTCAATGGCTTCTAGTCCGTTCTGTAACTGTTCTATTTGATCTAATTTACGTTTGGCTTTTTCAAATGCGTCATTTTTGATTTGATTAGACACATGTCCTTTGATATCTGCTATGGCTGCGGTGATGGCTTTGGCCCATAGAGGTTTGAATTTTCTCATCAATGCTGTTCTATCAATTTTTCCTGTTTCAGCACCTGCTTTGGCATCTGCACGTTTACGTTGTTTGTCTGATACGTTGGTGGTATTCTTACCTACATAAAATTTCTGTAGTTTGCCTATTTCGCCTTTGAGAAAGTCTATGATGTTACCACCTCTGCTGTCTGTGGCTACACGAGTTTCTCCACCTGTACTAGCCACTGCTGTATAGTCGCCTGTGTTTCCACCTGAAGCTTTGATAGCACCTGTACCGTTAGTGCCTTGTATGATAACCCAAGCACCTCGATAGCTGTCTTTAAGGTCTGACCATTGTATTTTTTCAACAGGTCTATAGTCTTGATCGTGTGCTAGTTTATATTCTTTGTGTAGTTTCTGTATAACTTCTTTGCCGCCTGTGTGTTTCTGTATCAAGCTCATGCTGGTACTGGCTTCTGGCAAAAAGGATTCGCAAAATTTGGAAAATAGTTGTAGGGTTTCTAGTCGCATATGATATTTATTGCAGTCCCGGCCAATCTGCAAGATTAACGTTTCTTTCTAATTTCGCTTCCTGTGTTTTTGTTAGTTTTGGCATGAAGTTTATACCTGTTGCTGTCTCAACTTGATCTATAGTAGTAGCATATTTTGGTAAATCCTGCACAGATAACGGAGCATTAGGCAGTATAAATGCGATGGCTTTTGAAGATTTTCTATCTACAATGACCTTGAACATTTCAGTAGGTATTCCTACTCTATTTGCACCTATAGTTGGATAGTTTGGAGCATATATGGTTCCGCTGGCAACATAGATATCCATGCCCTGTGCTACCCATTGGCGCACTAATGTTTCCAACTGTTTCCAGATACCTCTGTTGTGATTAGGCACCTGAGGTACCATGTTTGATAAAAAGAAACTTTCGCTCATTACTTCGTCATTTTGAGTGTTGTCAGCGCCTGGCGATAAGTGTCCGCGATCAAAGGGGAATCCAGCGTAATCTGATAGCTGCGACTGATGTTGTTTTGGGATAGCCGGGTCCGGTCTGAAATCGTCTTTGCGTTTGGCAGGACCTGTTATGCTGTCAATGGTAACATGTTGTACCACATATTCTGCTGTTTTTGTATCGTATCTATAGTGTATGGCGTAATTAATTTTACAAAGGTACTGTGTAGTACCAGGTTGTAATCTTGTGCTAACGGGTGCTCCACGCAGAACATGTTGTGGGCATTGATCGTCTATGGGATTTGCTAGAGCAGCGAATGGTAACAGCAATAATAGTAGTAGTTTTTTCATAGTTGAGTATTTATACAGATTTTTCTGTGTATTCTGCTCGGCCCCATCCTATTAAACTGTTGGCTTTCCAGTGATTTTGTTCAAATCCCTGTAGTCCCTGCCATTGATCGCGAGAATCCCATATGTATTTGGCAGCGTCCTGCCAATCAGTGTGACGCACAGTGTAATCAAACTGTATCATACGATTTTTAAAGTGTTCGTAGTCATAGTTGTCATATTCTACATGCAGCACTTCATAAGCTGTGCCATCTGGAGCAACAGCATCTAATGCAAAATCAAATCCCCATTTCTTTTTGGTGCGCAGTAGATAGTCTGCCAAAGGCACAGATGATTTAAGTTCTTCCAGTTGTTGTTGAGCTTCACCCGAATATGATGCTCTGCACAAAAACATGCTGTGATCGATAATTAATCCTAGAGATTTTGATTCTAATTCAAACCAAGGTTCCTGCCAACAGGTATGATTTAATAATGGATAGTGTATAGGATAATCCATGGCGCGGTAAAACTGCTGTTCTGCACGATTTAATTCAAATCCATCTTTGTCATAATAGAAAAAATCATCTGCAGAAACTTCTGCTCTGCGTACACAAACTGGGTTTGATAGCAGTGTTACTTCATGTCTGCGAAACATTATTGATCTCTGTCGGATTCTGCTTGGCAAAGATCGCAGGCACATTCAAAGCAATGGTCACAGGTTTCATCTGTGCAGGTATTGCCGCAATGTGCTGGATGTTTACAGTAATTGCAAATTAAATCATTGAGTTCTATCTTTGTCATCTATCGCTCCTCCGGTTACGAAAGCGGTACACGATCTACTGCCCGCACATTTGAAATGTAAGAAGTTACAGTAACCTAGATCTGCTTTGTGTATTGTGGCCATTGCATCTGCTGCTTTCTCATCGCCTTTGATTCCATCTTCAATACAAGACCACATCTTGTCACTAACATCAAAGGCTGCGCAGTTACCGCAACGCATTGTCTTAGCTGTCTTTTCTGTGATACCCCAACGACGGGCAGCGTCCTTCCAATATGACTCTGGCTCGTCTGGATTGGCAGGACCATAGTGATACGCATCTATGGCCTTTTGACGATTCTTTAGATTAACATCTATATCGTAGGTGGCAATAGGACAGCCTTTGTTGGCTGCTTCAACGATGTTGATATACTTTCTATACATTAATCTTCACTCCAAGTTAAAGCACAGTCCATGCGACTAACAGCAGCAGTGCTCTGTATTGCGATGCTCAATTGACTACCCGGAGGTATGGTAAGTCGATATGAGCTGAGATCTACATTAATAGTTCCGTTGATACCTACTATCCCGGTATAGACTGGAGTGTCTGTGGCTAGATTAAATGTTCCTGTTGCGGTACTGAACACTTCATTGCAAGAAGGAATAAGATTATACAGGTGTTGAGATGAAAAACCTTCAGCATCAAAAAACAAATAGACGTTGGCAGGATCCTGTCCTTGTATTGACAGGCTCAATTGTTTAACAATAGCTTCTTTGGCATTGATGATGTAGTTGCCATTGTTGGCTCCTGCTAGTCCGTTGGTGACCACAGAATTTTTAATAGTCATGCAGTGATGCACAAGATCCTTGGCTAGATTAGTTTTTGAATGTGCTTTGCTGCGAGTTAATTCATTTAGGAAAATAGTACCTTCCACTGCACCATACATGCTGGCACCAATCACTGTGACATTTGAAGTATTGGTGCTATTGTAGACAGCATAGGTGATTTTAAAACTGGGATTTAGAGTATGTGGTGTAGTATTTTGATTGGTGTAATGTTCTTTATGAACATAGACCATCGTGCCACTTGCTTGATCCTCCATGGCATAGCTGATAACTCCTGCACCTAACCAACGCATGTTTATCTGATACACATTCAGCTTGGTATGATCCAATGTCATGCCGCTGGGGTTAGTGTCTAATTTAGCACTGCCATCCATTTTATCAATGTTCCAATCTTCTTGATAGGTCCAGTTATCAGTTTGAGCTACACCTGCTTGTTTGACCACAAAAGTAGCAGCGGCATTACCTGTACTGGTAAAACTAAAAGTACCGTTCATAGGACCCAATGTGGGTGCTAGCCATAGCATGGCACCATCTGTTTGTTGGAATACCCATCCGCCATATCCGCCCACACGATTAACGATAGTTTGTATCGCAACGTCAGCACTGGTATTGGCCAGAGTCACTGTGTATGCCACATCGTTAAGAGTAATAGTTGCGGTCTGAGCAGCATTAGGTGCTGTGGTTATGGTCATTAACAAGATAGTGGCTTTGCCTCCAGAACTACGACACACTCCGAATCGTGTTCCATTATACCCAAATACCACACGATTTTCTTGATTGGCTAGTCCTGCAAACTGTAGGCTATTGGCCACACCTGTTGTAAAGGCAGCGGTAAATCTTGAAACAATACCCTGTCCTGGGCGATAGCGCATGAAACGTTTTGAACGTAGCACCCCATAGCCACCAGCAGTGGTTCCAGATTCAACACGAAATACTTGATTGTCACTGCCGGCTGACGATCCAGTTCCGTTGGTATATGTTTGAATAACATCAGTGGTAGTACCGTAGATAGCATCTAACTGTATGACTGCTGTGGGACTGATGGCTAGTGGTTCACCAAACGCTGATACCTGTCCTGCGATGCTAGGTCCTGACAGAGATGCTGCTACTCTTAGTAGAGGTTTGCCTTGTAGGTCATAGTCCATGGCCATATGCAGATCGCTGAGATTAGGCTCGCTGGCATGAACATAGTTGGTGCTGTTAGGATTTAGGATTGGCATTATAATCCATAGGTTGCTTTGGTAGCGTTAAAGTTTTGTAGGACCTGTGCAGCAGAAAGTTCTGCATTGTAGGCCAACACTTTACCAACACGCCCTTTCAACAAGTTACCTGTGACATAGGCAGCGATACTGGCTGTGCCTGTTCCTGGGTGCGCAGTTTTTTGTGTGGTGTAGGTGCTGTCTAATGCTCCATTGATATACAAACTCATACCGTTGGTGGTGCTGAATGTCAGTGTGACATTGTACCAAGTGCTGAGATTGATAGTAGCTGCTGATGGGAATGCTGTGAAGCTTGCCCAATCACTGTGTCCACAATATATTTTCTTGTCCACGCTGGCTGATGGTCCCATGTAGATAAAGTGTCCGTCACCACTGAATATGTTGTTGTCCTGATAACCGTTGAGATAGAACCATGCAGATTTAGTATAGGCCGTAGACGCTATCACACCAGTGCTGGCACCTGAGCCGTATTGACTGGTTCCGTTGAAGGTAAAATAGCTTGGTGTGCCTGAAGTATAAGTTGGACTGCCAACTAGAGTGATGTTCTGTGCAGTACCTGCTAGGTCGGTCCAAGTTGTGCCCGATCCACCGTAACTGCTAGAATTATCTGGATCTAAGTTTAATACTAGGTAATTTGTAACCAATGCTGATGCTGCCCATGGTCTACCTAACAATAATCCATCTGGGTTTGGATTATCTTCTACAGTGTTATCAGCTTTATATTTTGTAGGTAGTTGTGTTATGTCAGCAGAAAAATCACTATACCTACCAGGGTCAATGGCATTTCTGTCTATTCTATCTTGTTCAGCTAAAGCTAACTTTGCTTCTTGTCTTAATTTTTTGTTTGCTAGAGTTGAAATACCGTTAGCTGACATTATTGTGCTCCATAAACTTTGCCAGGGTAAATGCTGGGCTGTTCGCCACGAATGTCTGCTGGATGTTTAGGTGCCTGCATTCCGCCACCGGCTTTAGATGTCACTGCATCTAGTGCTGCGTATTCTTCTTTGGGAGTGTTTGTGTATTCTGTGGGTTCACCGTTGTCTGCTAGATCAACAATCTGGCGAAATCTACGTATGTCGTCTGGAGCAAATGCTTCCTCTTCGGGGCTAGCATCTCCTTGTTTGTGCATGAAGCTAACTATCTGATCATAGTTGGCCATAGTCACAGGACCATTGGCGCTCATAGCTATCACTGCCTGCGCTACATCATGCAGATCAGCATCTTGTTTAACATCCTCGCGAGCTAGTTCTAACAAACGAATAAAAAGTGGTACATCTAACTTAACTATATCTGGCATAATTTGATCCTCGGTTTCGTATTTAGCTTAAATAAGTTTACTATGATCAACAAAGAACCTTTTAAAAAACT
>JACCDW011800129.1_pt1 | contig 12875 bp, 15 predicted proteins | sample 7449781 | NCBI WGS metagenome assembly JACCDW01 (sample SAMN15323449, study PRJNA562643) | freshwater metagenome | isolation source: river surface water | place: USA:Blue River Watershed | collected 2017-08-18 | reverse complement strand
TTTCAAACAGGCACTTGGTCAAAGTGCCAGTGCTGCAACCGTGTCCAAAGGCGCAGCTCCAGCAGATGCGATTGAGATCGCAAGTGTTCGTTCAGCTCCACTTTCAACCTGGATTGATTACATGCTGGTAGTGAGTGATAACACTCTCGCCGAAGCCATGGCTAGGTTGGTTTCCTTGGAGGTTGGACAAGATGGCAGCTTTGCGTCGCTAACCAGGACTTATCAACTCGCACTGCGAGGAACTGGAATCAACTTGGCAGGGTTGAAAGTCGAGGATGGATCTGGGCTTTCACGTTTCAATCAAGTCTCTCCTGTGACAGTAAATGAACTGCTGAAGCTGATTGATAAAAACTATAAAAACTTCAAAGTGATCCTAGATGGCATGCCTGTCTCGGGAACGCCTGGCTCGCTTGCCTATCGATTCGAAGATGCTGCTGGAAAGGTAGTTGCGAAAACTGGTTGGATTAGAACCGGTTACACACTGGCCGGCTTCCTTTACCCCGAGGATGGCTCTAAGTTGATTTTCACTGTATTCAATCTAGGAAATTCAGTTTCAACTAAGAACCAAGAGGCGATGGACGAACTCGTGATGGGCTTCTATGGCTGCGGCAAGATTCTGGTGAATCAATAATGGCTCGCGCTCTGCTGGTAATTGATGTTCAAAATGACTTTTGCGAAGGCGGGGCTTTAGCCTGCGAGGGCGGATCAGCCGTAGCCGGGAAGATCAGCGAGTATTTGCAACAGCACAAAGCTGATTATGACTATGTCATTGCCTCAAGGGATTGGCACACCCCTGGAGATGCCAATGGCGGGCACTTCCCATCGGATGGTTCTGCACCCGATTATGTTTCAACCTGGCCGATTCACTGCATTGCAAATACTAAAGGCGCCGAATATCACCCGAATCTCGACCAGCAGCTAATTGATATTCACATCAAAAAAGGACAGGGAGCACCTGGCTATTCCATCTATGAGGGGGTAACCGAGAGTGGAGAAACCTTTGCAGAACTCTTGAAAAGGCTCCAAATCGTATCGGTTGATGTAGTTGGAATTGCTACTGACTACTGCGTAAGAGCATCGGCTCTTGATTCAGCAAAGCACAATTTGGATGTGAGGGTAATTAGCTCACTAACCGCTGGAGTAAGCCCAGCCTCGGTTGAAAAGTCGATTGATGAGCTGGTGGATGCTGGTGTTGCAGTGGTGGCTAAGCCCTAGCTGTCTCTTCTTGCTCCGTCGCTAGGAGTGACAGCGAATATATTTGGCTCGGCAAAGCCTCTCGCAATAAATTCTTTTTTGCATTCAATTGCAAGATTCTCAAGTTTGTTCTGATCAATGATGGCGATGGCTGCGCCGCCGAACCCACCGCCAGTCATTCTCGAGCCAATGGCACCAACTGCCATCGCAACATCAACTGCAGTGTCCAGCTCGTCAATTGAAATCTCAAAGTCGTCGCGCATAGAGGCGTGAGACTGCAGTAGTAGCTCACCGAGCTGATTCATTTCCCCTTCGCGCAGAGCTTTCACGGCTTCTAGAACTCTTTGGTTCTCAGTCACCACGTGACGACAACGTCGATAAACAACATCCTCCAGTTTCTGCTTTGCTTTTTCCAAATCAGCAACTGACAGCTCTCTAAGAGATTCGACTCCCATCATTTCTGCGCCTTTTTCGCAAGCCTCACGCCTGGAGCGATAGCCGCCGTCAGAATGCCGATGCGACACTCTCGTGTCGATAACAGCTACCACTAATCCACGATCTGAAAGTCCAAGCGGGACTAGGTCAGTTTCAAGTGTTTTGCAGTCAATCAGAACGGCAGCGTCAGACTTGGCCAACATAGAGGCCGTCTGATCCATGATTCCGGTCGGTGCCCCAACAACCTCGTTCTCGGCCTTTTGACCCAGGAGTGCGATCTCTTGCTTTGAGAATCCCGCTTCCCAAACTTCGTTCAGTGCTATTCCGATGGAGCATTCAATTGCAGCCGAGGACGACAGTCCTGCACCAACTGGCACATCCGACACAAAATAGGCATCGAAACCAAACTTTGCCTTTGCCTGCATAGTCCAGGCGACCCCTAGCGGATAAAGGGCCCAATCAAGCTGGGTCGGCTTGGTTTGAGAGAGTTCGTATTCGTAAATGTCTTCCGAAAGGCTTGACGCTACTCGGCACAACTTATCTTGGCGCGGGGAAAGCGCGACGTAGGTTCTGCGGTCTATGCCAAATGGGAATACAAAACCGTTGTTGTAGTCGGTGTGCTCGCCGATTAGGTTCGCTCGACCCGGAGCAGACCAAACGCCAGATGAATCGTAGCCAAAGGTTTTTTTGAAACCGCTCTGTGCTTCAGCAATCACTAAATCACCTCTCGCAGACGAGCAGCGGTCTCCTCCGGAGCTATGTCAGCAACAAAAGCGCCCATCGCACTCTCAGAACCGGCAAGGTATTTCAGCTTGTCGGCTGCGCGTCGAGGGGAGGTGATTTGAAGCATCAATCGCACTCTTTCGCGGTTTTCAATCATCGGGGCTTGGTGCCAAGCTGAGATGTAAGGAGTGGGAGTTTGGTAGTAGGCATCGAAAGCCTGAAGCAGCTTCTTGTAAACGTCAGCTAGCTCTTTTGCCTCATCATCTCGCAATTGAGAGAGATCGCTGATCTGACGCTTTGGTAGCAAATGAGCCTCAATTGGCCAGCGCGCAGCGAAGGGTACAAAAGCTAGGAAATTATCTGTCTCGATTATTTTGCGCGTTCCCGCTTGCTCGAACTTGATTAGTTCGGAAAAAAAATCGCCCTTGAACGAATCAATGCTCTGCAGCAGCTTCTCGGTTCGAGGGGTTACAAATGGATAAGCGTAGATTTGGCCGTGCGGATGGTGAAGGGTCACACCAATTTCTTGGCCTCTGTTTTCAAAGGGAAATACCTGAACGACACCCTTGATTTCCTGCAGTTCAGCCGTTCTGTTCATCCAAGCGCGGACAACAGTCTCAACACGTTCAACCGGCATTTCGCCCAAACTTCCGGTGTGAGCGGGGCTAAATACGACTACCTCACATCGACCGAATGAGGTTGTTGCAAAACCAAACCGCTGACCATTTGGAAGATCAATCAAATCTGCTTCGGGTCCAAAGGCAGGCCCTTTATTCTCGAAAACAGCAACATCAAACTGATCAGGAAGTTCACTTATGTTGTCTTTAGTGGTCGGGCAAAGCGGACAAGCGTGTGCTGGCGGTAGGAATGCACGTTGCTGGCGGTGAGCTGCAACGGTAATCCACTCGGAAGACAGTGCATCAAATCGCAACTGCGCAGTTTGCGGCCGCTCAGCGGCTTCCCTGGTGTCTGGCTTGCGTGTGGTGAGTAAAGCTGAAGACTCATCGTCAAAGTAGAAAATGTCTCTACCGTCGAAGAGCTTGCCGTCTATTCTGGCCTTCAAGCTGTCCACCTACTCGTCAATCAATAACATTAGGGAGTGCCAAATATGCACCCTGAACAGCAACTGAGTATCGCTCGGAAATCCGAGAGCGCTACCAGTATGGCAGTATTTTCGGCGGTTGGTGCAGCGCTGCAGAAGTTGAGCCTTTCTGACACCCCAATAATTGACATCGATCGGGTTCACGCCGCCAGCTCAATGTTTTTCGGGCCAGTCCTAGCTCCTTGGTCAAACAGGCTTGCTAATCACAGATACGAATTTGGTGGCCGGGTATTCTCTACACCGAACGTGGATAAAGACGGCAACTCAAATCACGGCCTAGTTTTCAATCGAGCATTTGAGGTGGTGAGCCAAACCAAGAGCAGCCTGCAGTTTTCCTATCAGTTTGGATCCGACGAGAGCTACCCATTTGATGTTGCTCTTGAAGTTAACTTCGAGATTTCTGATACAGAACTTCGGGTCAGCTCGGTAGCTCGGAATAGGGGTACTGCTGCACCTTTTGGATTAGGTTTTCACCCATATTTTCTCGTCGGTGACAACTTCAAGCTAACTGCCGATTTCAGCGAACAAATAATCGCAGATGAAAAACTGATTCCAATTGCTACTAAAGAAATTCCGGGACTTGTTTATGACGGGGGAGCAATGGATGACTGCTTCAGTGGAAGCAGCTCGGTCACGCTAGAAACAGAAAACTATTCTTTGTCTGTGAATCTAGAAAAAGGCTTTGACTACTTCATGCTCTATCGCCCAAGTCTTGACTGTGGCGAGAGCTTGCTTGCAATTGAGCCAATGAGCTGTGTTGCAAACGCCTTCAATTCGAATTCAGATGCTGTTACGTTGGGTGCTAATCAGGAAAAAGAGTTTGCCTTCTCAATCAAAATGAACTAGCTGGTAAATCTTTCTCATCTGTTTCGATTGCCTGAATTATGCGCGAAGCAACCTCTTGAGCCGTTTTTCCAGCGGGGAACTTCGGTGCTGTGCCAAAGATTGCTCGATCCGCTAGACCTGTTTCGGTGTGCCCAGGTCTTGCTGATATCACGTTGGTTCCAGCCCTGCGCCACTCTCTCGCTGTAGCCTGCAAGAAACCATTGATTGCAAACTTGGATGCGGAGTACGCGGCAATTGACGGAAGTGCTGTTTCCGCAACAACTCCAGTTAGGTTTACAACGACAGACTGTTCCTTCTTTGCTAGTAGCGGTGCAAGGGCACTGAGAAGTTGAATCGGCCCCGTGGCATTGATTGCAAATAACTGGCTAACTATTTCGGCTGGCGTTTCTGACGCCTCACCAAAGGCAACGACTCCACTGGCATTGATGATGCCGTCCAAATCCGCGGACGCGACTAGGTAGTCGGTGAGAGTCTTGATGCTTTCCGGCTTGGTGTAATCAAGTAGAAGTCTGACCTCAACCCCAGCTGGGATGCGAGCTGCCGAATCATTGTTGCTCGCTGTTCCCAGCACCTGGGCACCCTTTTCCCGCAGCTGCCTGACCAATTCCCCGCCAAGCGCGCCGGAAGCACCACAAACCAAAAAAGTCTTACCAGAAATGTCCATTGGGTTTATAACTGGCTGGGCAGCGGCCTTATTTCACAATCTGCGGTAATTCCTGAGAATGGGGATTTATTCGTTGGCTATCGGCAAGAAGTTACCCGTAGTAACCAAATCGAGACAATTTCGCGACCCTCGACAGCCAGCCGACGAGGGGGTAGGGGTTTAGGCTAAGGTTCTGCGGTGTTGCAGATAGAAATTAATTGGGTGTAATCAATGGCAGATACGCAAAATGGCCAAGTGTCGCTAGATGAGGGCACCAAGGCCCTTTCATCTGGTGTGTCAATTAGAGGCCTGACCAAGAACTTTGGATCCGTTGAGGCTGTCTCAGGCGTCAATCTGGACATTCCGCAAGGCGAGTTCTTTTCAATGCTTGGCCCTTCTGGTTCAGGAAAAACAACCGTTCTTCGAATGATTGCTGGCTTTGAAACAGCCAGTGCAGGAAGCATTCTCCTAGACGGTCAAGACGTCACGGATCAGGCTCCATTTGATCGTGAAGTAAACACGGTTTTCCAGGACTATGCCCTTTTCCCTCACATGACAATTCAAGAGAATGTTGAATTTGGTCTTCGTGCTAAGAAGCTGTCTAAGGAAGAGAGGGCAGCTAAGGCAACAGAGGCAATCAATCAAGTCAAGCTGGCACACCTGGCTGACCGTTTACCACACCAACTTTCAGGTGGGCAGCGTCAGAGAATCGCTCTTGCTCGCGCACTGGTTCTGCGACCAAAACTTCTGCTACTAGATGAGCCGCTGGGTGCTCTTGACAAGCAACTGCGCGAAGAAATGCAAGTTGAGCTGAAGAACATTCAAAGGGAATCCAAGATCACCTTTATTTTTGTTACCCACGACCAAGAAGAAGCCATGCGAATGAGCGATCGGATTGCCGTGTTCAACGCAGGAAAAATCGAGCAAATCGGCTCTCCACGTGAAGTTTACGAAAAGCCGGCCACTGCTTTTGTTGCCGGATTCCTGGGAAGTTCAAACCTCATTGAGCCAAAAGCTGCAGCAGCACTTACCGGCATAAACCAACTAATCAACATTCGACCCGAGCGAATCAAACTGGTTGCTGCTTCCGAAACTCCGGCAGCTGATGAGCAGGGCGTCCAGGCAACTATCACCGACACCGCATTCTTAGGAGCCAACAGCCTTTACATTCTTGATGCCAACGGCACAACGATGATTGCAACCCGAGTAAATGAAGAATTACCCGGCGAAACCAAGGGTTTTGTCGCAGGTGATCGAGTGCTGGCCAAGTGGAAGAAATCTCACGTAACTAGCATTCCCGAATAATGAGAGGAAACAAATTGAAGCGTAGAAAACTAGCATTTGGTGCTCTGCTTGCTTCATCTTCACTATTTCTTGCAAGCTGTGCAACTGACAGCGGAGAACTGACACTGACAGTGCCAGATGTTCCAATGCAACAGGAACTGGGTGAGTTTGAAGGCGAGCTAAACATCGTTAACTGGTCAGGCTTTGTTGAGCCTGCCTGGACTGACAAGTTCACCGCGGAAACTGGCTGCAAGGTAAATCCTCGCGTTGCCGGTACCAGCGATGAAATGGTCACCCTTATGCGCACCGGCGAATACGACATCGTATCCGCATCTGGTGACGCAGCACTTCGTCTAATCGTGGGTGGAGACGTTGCTCCTCTGAACCTAGATCTAATCCCTAACTTCTCTGACGACATTGCGCCAGGTATGAAGGGTCAGATTTATGACACAGTAAATGGCAAGGCATACGGTGTTCCAATCGGCCGTGGTGCAAACCTTCTTCAGTACAACGAAGACGTTACTGGTGGAGCGCCTGAAAGCTGGAACGTTGTTTGGGAAGCTGACAGCCCATACGCCGGCAAGATCACTGCATATGACGCACCAATCTACATCGCTGACGCTGCTGTCTACCTGATGTACCACAAGCCAGAGTTGGGTATCACTAACCCATACGCTCTAGATGAGACTCAGCTTGCTGCAGCAGTTGAATTGCTGAAGCAGCAGAACTCGATCATTGGCGAGTACTGGTCTGATCCTGTGGCACAGATCACTTCCTTCGTCGGTGGCAACGTTGTAGTTGGTACCTCGTGGGAGGTTCTGCGTAAGTTCGCAGGTCAGGAGAACATCAAGACCACCCTGCCAGTTGAGGGATCAACCGGTTGGTATGACGCTTGGCTACTGTCTTCGACCGCTAAGAACCCTAACTGTGCTTATGCATGGATGGACTACACCAGCACCGCAGAAGTTAACGGCGCAATTGCTATGAACTTCGGTATGGCTCCTGCCAACATCGCATTCTGCTCATCAAGTCCAGAAGCTCAGGCTCACTGTGACGAGTTCGCTGCAGAAGACGAAGAGTTCTTCTCCAGGGTATGGCCATGGACCACTCCAATCGAAGAGTGTGTTGACGGACGTAAGGACGTCAAGTGCACCAGCTTCCAGGATTGGACGAATGCCTGGCTCACGATAAAGGGCTAAAACTAGTTGCTGGGTGGGGGAAACCCCACCCAGCAAACCCATTCATTGAAAGGAGGAGAAATTGTCTTTGATAACTGAAAAAAAGTCCTCGATGCCAATCTCCTCTTATCTTCATCTGCACCCTAAAGTTCGACTTCGCGCTTTACTCGCTCTTCCAATGACCTGGCTGGTCGGGGTCTACATCATCTCTTTGTTTCTGCTTCTGATCACAGCCTTCTGGTTTATCGATCCCTTTACCTCTCGCGTGAGGCCAGGCTTTACGCTTGAGAACTTCATAAGCATTTTCACTGTTCCTGCTTATCTTTCAACTTCACTTCGCACGCTTTTTATTGCTTTGGCAGTAACTGCCGTATGTATAGTTTTGGCAATTCCACTAGGCATTTACATGGCCAAGATTGCCCGCCCCTGGGTGAGAAACCTTTTGGCTGTTCTAATCACTCTTCCGCTATGGGCTGGTTACCTCGTCAAGTTGCTGGCGATGAGACTCACCTTCACTGAAAACGGATTCATAAACTGGCTGCTGGATCCACTTGGAATCTCTGGTCCAGGATTTGGAATACCGGTGGTAATTCTTACGCTCACATATCTATGGTTTCCATACATGGCTCTACCGGTTTTCACTGCAATCAGGCAAATTCCTACCAATCTTTTTGATGCCGCAGCAGACCTAGGTCAAAAAGCCTGGCCGACAATTTTCCGAGTAGTTCTGCCGCTCATTACCCCAGCCATCATCGCTGGATCAGTCTTCACTTTCTCACTCAGCCTCGGTGACTATCTGGCAGCCCGATTCGTCGGCGGTTCAACCCAAATGATCGGAAGCATCATTGCAGCCAACATCAACCTGAACCCGCCAGTGGCTGCTGCATTTTCGATGGTCCCAATCGCCTTTGTAGTGATGTATTTGCTAGTCGCTAGACGCACCGGATCGCTGGAGAGGATGTAATGCTTAGATTCTCCAAGCTTTCAAAAGCAGGAATGCTGGCCATCATTGGCATCATCCTGGCGTTTATGTATATCCCACTATTTATCTTGATGCTAAACGCATTCAATGAAGCCCAGGTCTCTTCTTGGCCTATAGAAAACTACTCTCTGCGATGGTGGGAGAGGGCAGCTGAGCTGGAAGCAATCAGAAATGCCCTCCTAAATTCAGTGATAGTGGCATTTGGAGCGATGGTGATTGCTTCCATTCTTGGTACGCTAACTGCCTTCGCGCTTTCCAGATTCGAGTTTTTTGGAAAGACCACGGTCAACTTGTTGGTTGTGCTTCCTATTGCATTGCCTGGTGTTGTGACAGGTGTGGCATTTAGCAATACCTACAGCAACTTTCTTACTCCCGCCGGGTTTCAAATTGGCTATTTCGGCATGATTGTTGCTCACGCAACGTTCTGCATTGTGATGGTCTTCAACAACGTCTTCGCCAGACTCAAGCGCATGAATCCAAATCTTCAAGAAGCTTCGATGGATCTAGGCCAGGGAGTGCTCGGAACTTTCAGACTGGTGACCTTCCCACAGTTCAGGGCAGCATTTGGTGCCGGGGCCTTGCTTGCATTCGCTTTGAGCTTTGACGAGGTGGTTGTGACAATCTTCACTGCACCGCCCGGAGTGGACACCATCCCACTTTGGATCTTGAAGGAAATGGCAAGGCCTACGCAAGCGAGCGTTGTGAACGTCGTTGCGACGGTGATCATTATTCTTTCCCTGATTCCGGTCTATGTATCACAGCGTCTTTCTAGGGCTGCGGACGACGGGAAGTAGTCAGTTTCCAAACTTGGGGTGATTTCCAAGTCTTTGAGCAACTGAGTTATGTAGTGTTCTCTTGTGATTGAGTTTGCCGTTGATCTGATAAATCAGATTGGTCTTCTAGGCGCGGCATTTCTAATTGGAATCGAAGTTCTGATTCCACCGATTCCTAGTGAAGCAATCCTTCTGCTAACCGGATTCAACGTCTCTTTGGGACGCTTTGGATTCTTCGAGGCAATATTCGCAACTACTCTTGGCTCTTTGGCTGGTGCCACTATTTGGTACCTGCTCGCTTATTTCTTCACAGAAGAGCGCCTGGAGACCTTGGTTTCAAAATACGGAAAATATGTTGGGCTGCCGCTAAAGAACCTCAAGCGAACAATGGGGTGGTTCGAAAAGCACGGGGCGGCTTTGGTATTTTTTGGTCGAATGCTTCCAATCATTCGAAGCCTTGTTAGCATCCCAGCGGGCCTCGTGAAAATGGGTCTAGCTAAGTTTTACTTTTTCTCCACGGTTGGAATTTTGATTTGGAACACGCTTTGGATCTCTATTGGTCTAAATCTTGGTGAAAATTGGCAAGCAGCTGAGGAGTTTGCTTCGTTCCTAGATTGGGTTGTTTATGCTTTGCTGGTATTTGTTGCTGGCTACGTAATCATTAACTTCATAAGGCAGGTAAGCAAACGCTAACTCTAGATAAACAAATCAAGACGCGTTCGGAGTAGCTTTTCAAATGACTTGACGCTTCCGTCTACAGCCTGCAGCTCCATGAAGTCTAAAAACATCGAGAGGGTTCCGTCCTCGTGCTGAAGTAAGACACACGGCTCTCTTCCTGCCGAGGCTCTTTCCTCTTCCGCGGTTCGCTCGTTCATGTGAAGTAGGCGAAAACTAATTCCAAACTCCGCATCAATCCTCCGCTCAAGTTCCTTGAACTCTCGCTTTTTCATGATGGGGGAGTGGGTTATGTCGCAAAGGCTGCAGTGACGAACCCCGATCAGGTGACCAATGAAATAGCTCAGCTCACCCGCTAGGCCACCATCTGCCTTATAGATGCCAATGAGAGTCTTTTGTTTAAGCATGTGAAGTGAGAACCTCTTGAGCAGTAAATCTGTTCCCATGTTCTAGTCTGGACAAGCCAGGGAGGCTAAATGCGAATTATGAAGTTGCTAGCAAGGCTTTTACTGGGAAGTGCTTTGATACTCGCTGGAATTGGACATCTAACTTTTTCAAGAGTCGAGTTTCAGGCCCAAGTCCCAGTTTGGCTTCCGTTGGATCCTGATTTTGTTGTTTTGGCTTCGGGGGTAGTGGAAATCACCTTGGGAATCGCGCTTGCATCCTGGAGTCGCTTTGTTCCCGTCTTCGGCCTTCTCGCCGCCGGATTCTTCATCGCTATCTTCCCTGGAAATGTGAATCAATACCTCGAGGGCATTGATGCATTTGGTCTGAACACCGATCAGGCTCGTTTGACCCGGCTGTTTTTTCAACCCCTGCTTGTGATTTGGGCGCTTTGGTCCACCAACGCAATTAGCTTTTTGAAAACCCGGCAGCTTCCTCAGAAGTTTCAAACCCGCCAATGAACCTTACTTTTGGCCATTATCTGTAGGGAATAAAGCTTGCTCAACTTCAATTCGATTACCCTGAAACAAAACCTAGGAGAAATGATGTCTTTCCCTATCAATGAAAGCTCAGTGCTACTTGTGGTGGCTGCTGTGCCTACCACCGCCTTGATTGGAATGATGATCTACCTATCCCTCAGCAGCATTTTTGGCAAAGATCCTAAGACAAACACAACTGATCATTCATCCCAGTAGCTAGGGCTCGATGGTGAGCGCATAGTGCAAGACTTGAACTCGTTCACCTTTGAATTCCTCCCACCAACTCAGCTCCGGTTTTTCGCTAAAGCCGAGTGACTCAAGGAGCTTGATTGATGAGGTATTTCTGCTGTCAGGGGTAGCAATAAGTTCGCGAGTCCCAAACTCTCGCTCCAGGACATCTATGAGAGCAGCGACTGCCTCTCTTGCGAGGCCTCTTCGCTGAAACGGTCTGGAGACGGTAAAGCCGATTTCCATCTTCGCCTTTCCTAGGTTATGAATTGCCAGATCGCCGACTAACTTCTCATTTCCTTGAAGGCGTATTGCAAGCTGGAGCCATTGGTCATGATCCGGAAACACAACCCCAATTTGGCCCTCAATTAGTTCAACTGCTTGTTGGTTTGAATAGTCAGTGTCCCAACTTTGAAAGCGCGCTATCTCGGGATCCTTCCGATACTCGACGAAGGCTGCCAGGTCCCTTTGCTGCAGAGGCTCAATCGTTAGCAGTGGGGTGAGAATCGGGTAGGTCACGAAAACAGCCTAGCTAGGAAGTTGTAGGGGAAATTTGTAGGCCCCGTCGGGATCGAACCGACGACCCACGGATTAAAAGTCCGTTGCTCTACCGACTGAGCTAGAGGCCCCTGCAGCCTAGAAGTCTAACAGGCTAACTGAGAATGTCTTTTGTTGTGAAACGGCCGTAAGCAAGGGCTCCAAACACCGCGATCCAAGCCAGTTGCAGCACTGCATTTGAGGCAAGCGAGCTCCATTCGATCGGCACTCGCATCAGGTCCGCAAAATCAAGCCAGTAGTAGGTGAAGAGCCAAGGGTGCATCCATTCAAGTTGCGGAATGTTTCCAAGAATGTTGCTGACTCCTGACATCACGAGCGTTGCCGTCATAGCCCCAACCGGAACGGTTGTCAGGGTTGAAATGAATAGTCCAACCGCTGCCATTCCGGAAAGAGAGACGGTCGTGTAAAGCGCCACCAAGGCCATTCGACCAAATGCCTCAAATATCGAAATGGTGTCCCCAGACAATAGCGTTACCGGTCCAACCGGAAACAGAGCAGCTCCGATTGCAGCACCTGCAATCATCAACGTGAATGTTCCGGCAAGGATGAAAACCAGACTTGCCAGGTATTTGACAACCAGCAGTCGAGCTCTATTCACCGGTGCAATCAGTAGATAACGAATCGTTCCTAAACCTGCTTCGCCAGCAATGGTGTCGCCTGAAACCACTGCAACCGTTAGCGGAAGAAACAACGGCAGCGCTAAAAGCATGGCTGTAAAGCCGGTGAAGAAACCGTTTTGAGTAACCTGAGCCAAAAACGGTGGACCCTCGCCAGGGGATAGCCTCTCCGACGAGAGCGCAACTGCGATTGCCAGCAAGATTGGAATGAGGGCAATTGCGGCAAGCATGGCCCAGGTGCGGCGCCTAGTGAACATTACTTTTAGCTCGGATAGAAACAGCCGAAGCCCTAGGGATTTAGCGAACAACTTCAAACCCCTCTCCAGTGAGTTTCATGAACTTCTCCTCCAGTGAGGACTTCTCAAGTCTGATTTCCTCAATCGAAAGTCCAGCTGAGACCAAGGCTCTATTCATAGTTGCCACATCAAAATCAGCTGGCACCTCGCAGGTTATTTGCTTGCCTCGAATTCTGATTTTTCCAATTTCATTCTTTCTCAAAATCTCTGTTGCCTGGTCCAACTCTTCGGTCTGAATTATCAAGCGAGTAGGCTCCTCGTTTCGTAAGTCCTCGATAGCGCCTTGGGCAACTATCTTTCCGGCACTCATAACTGCCACGTGACTGCAGAGCATCTCAATTTCACTTAAGAGGTGTGAGGAGACAAAGACGGTTATGCCCTCCTCGGCCAGTGACCGAATTAGGTTTCTAACTTCTCT
>JACCDW011390930.1_pt1 | contig 12877 bp, 4 predicted proteins | sample 7449781 | NCBI WGS metagenome assembly JACCDW01 (sample SAMN15323449, study PRJNA562643) | freshwater metagenome | isolation source: river surface water | place: USA:Blue River Watershed | collected 2017-08-18 | reverse complement strand
TTGACAATAAATGTTTCTGTAGAAGAAACAAAGGTAAAGATAGAACCAGAACCAATTTCTGTTGTTGGAGTTGTTGATTCTGCTGCAGAACCAGAAATTCTGAAGAGTCCTTCTGTTGTAGGAACAAATGAATATGCTTCTGTGGTGCTGCTTAATCCAAATAGAGTTCCTGTTCCAAAATAAGATTCAGTATTTCTTTCAACTGCAGAACCAAATATACTAATTGTTCCAGAACCAATCTCTGGTGCTGGAGTTGCAGACTCATCACCACCAACAAATGAGAATAGAGAACCAGAACCAACATGCAAGAGGGATATCTTGATAATTGGATTGCTGGTAATATTGAATAGTCCAGTTCCAGTTTCTTCTGGTGTATATGCATACTCTGCATTTCCATCAATATTAATGGAACCAGAACCAAAGTAATTAAGTCTAATCTTAATAGAATCTAATGTTCCACTAATATTCAGTGATCCATATGGTATTCTAGTCTGATTATCAGTAATAAATCCATAATCAGAATTTTCTGGATATGGAACAAATGGATTCTCTGTAATGGAACCATAATCACCAAATAATGTTGGTGATTCGGTAATAAATCCATAATTAAGAGATTCAAATGTATATACTGAAGACTGATTATAACTGTATGTTACTCTTTCCTTATTGGTTGAGAACGAGAATAGAGATCCAGAACCAACATAATCTTCAGTATTAGAATCTGTTGCAGAACCATAGAATTTAAAGAGTCCTTTAGATTCTTGAGTATTTGATTCGGATTCTGTAGTGCTGCTGAATGCAAAAATGGAACCAGAACCAGTGTAAAGACCCTTTCCAAACTTTTCTGTGGCAGATCCACTGAATTGGAACAATTCTTTTGATGTCTCTGCAGTTGAAGACGATTCCGTGAATGATACAAACGTAAAGATAGAACCAGAACCAACATAATCTTCTGTATTCTTTTCTACTGCTTCTCCAGAGAATTGTGCATAACCGGAACCGGTATGCTTCGGTAATACAAATACGTTTGCAGTTCCAGATACAAATATGGAACCAGATCCAACATAATTTTCTGTGTTGGATTCTGTTGTGCCACTGATAAATGTAGTTTTTCCAAATGGCAGTATAGTCTGATTATCGGTAATAAATCCATAATCATCACGCTGCCATGGATAATATGGATTTCCTGTTATCTCATCGTAATCATCAAAGTACGTTGGAATTTCATTGATAAATCCATAATCAATGCTATCAATTCTGACTGCAGAAGATTCGTTATAACTATAGGTTACACGTTCTTGGTTTGTGAAGAATGTGAATAGAGAACCAGAACCAACATAAGATTCTGTATTTTTCTCTACTGCAGAACCAACGAATCTAAAGATCTCCTTAGAACTTTCTTGAGTTGATGTTGATTCTGTAGTGCTGCTGAATGCAAAGATAGAACCAGAACCAGTATAAAGTCCCTTTCCAAACTTCTCTGTGGCATATCCATTGAACTGGAATAGTTCTTTGGATGTCTCTGCATTTGTTTCTGATTCTGTTGCAGAAACAAACGTAAAGATAGAACCAGAACCAACATAATCTTCTGTATTCTTCTCGATTGCAGATCCAATAAAACGAGCAATACCAGAACCATTGTGTTTTGGTAATACAAATATTTTTGCGTTTGCTGTAATATAAACAGATCCAGAACCAACATAATTTTCTGTGTTGGATTCTGTTGTGCCACTGATAAATGTTGCTTTTCCGAATGGAAGATTTACCGTATTATCGGTAATAAATCCATAGTCATCTTCTTCCCATGGATAATACGCAAGATCAGTAATATTGCCATAATCACCAAATAATGTTGGGGATTCGACAATAAATCCATAATCAATCCCTTCAAGATTTACTACAGAAGACTCATTATAACTATATGTTCTACTATTGATTTCTAGATTGAGGAATCTTGCAAATCTATCAATTGGATTGAATATGACCTCACAAATTGCAACACCCTTAATAGCAATATCTTTATTGCTTTGTCCGTTGTAATTTCCTTTTGTATACCTTTCTACTGCCTCTCCAGTGAATCTTATTGTGCCTTCCTGCTCTGTTTCTACCTTTGTGGTTTCCGAACCACTTACAAAAGTAAATGCAGAACCAGATCCAAAATATCTTAATCTAAATCTATCAACAGAAGTTCCTGAGAATGATGCACGACCATCCCCTAACTGTCTTGGTGTAGGTCTACCTAAACCTTGACCATAAATCTTAGTACTTCCCGAACCAACATGTGGATTGGATATACTTTCTGTTGTATAACTAATGAATTCTGTTTTTCCGTATGGGAGTCTGGTTTCATTCTCTGTAATGAATCCAAAATCTTCACGTTCCCAGTTCGCAAAATCTTCATCTTCAGAAATTAATCCATAATTTTCATATAGAGATTCAACTTCTGAGATGAATCCGTAATCTGTGCTACTGAATGTGACAACTGATGTTTCATTATAATTATTTGTCTTAGAAACTTCAGTTGCACTATCAAAGTATAGTATTCTGCTTCTTTCGTTAAATATAACTTCTGTTTCTGCTTTTCCTTGGAATCTGAATAAAAGAGCAGACTCTGGAGGATTAAATCCAACAGAATCTGCTGCTCCAACAAACGAAGTAAATTGTCCCTTACCAACATAAGATTTGGTAAAGGGAACATCCGCAGAACCTTCGATCTCAAAGGCCCTATTAAGTGGATTGAATATTACTTCATAATTTGCTCTTCCATATAGTGCGAATCTTACTCCACCAACACTTACACGAGAGAGACTATCATCTGAGAACTCTTGGAAGATATGCAATCTTCCATAAGGAGTTTGAGTTCTATTGATTGTTATTGTGCCAAAATTTTCTATTTGGTCATATGTTATAATATCACCAGTAATATAACCATAATCTTCCGAATCTGTGATTGAGTCGGTTATACTACCATAGGTTATTTCTAAATAATCTACTCTAGAAAATTCATTGTATGAGAAAATTGCCCTCTCGGACAATAATCCAGCAGAGAAGGCGTTTCCATTTCCATTGTATTGGAAAACTGCCATTAATTTTTCTGCAATGAATACTTAAAAGGGATTGCAGTTTGCAATCCCTCAAAATCCATTATATAGTTGTTTAATTCAATTAAATATCAGTCTAGGCTGATATTGAGGGTTACCTTAATCTGGTCTCCGTTGTTTTGAATGTTGTAAGGACCGTTTGTAAATCTTTCTGCGAAGAAGATTGAACTATATACGGTTGCACTTCCTACTCCTGTCATTGCAGGAACAGTTGTGAGTGTATTTGCATCTCTTGATTCAAATACAGTATATGTCGATGAAGTTGTAGTTGTATTTCCTGTTCCTGCTGCAATATAAATGATATCTCCTGGAACCAATCCATGATTTGTAGCAGAAACTTGGCTATAGTTGAAGTTTACAGTATTACCTGTAGCAGACTGAATGTTGTTTACTAGTGAATTGCTAAGATAAACAATATTGTTCTGTTCATCAATACCAGTAATTAGGGTTCCTTCTGGAATTGCATTAACTTCACCTGGTAGATTTGAATGAGTGACTGCCATTCCAACGCAAATATCTTCAGTGACGTTTTCGTAGAATGTTGCTACACCACTAACAGATCCAGTATTTGCCTTATCTAGAATAATTGTTGTTGTATTCATAATACCAACAACTCTTGCTCCTTCAGCGATTCCTGTACCAATTACTCTTTGTGCAGTAGTAATTCCAGTTGCACTAGAAACAGAAACTGTAAATGCAGAAGTTACACCAGTTGCAGTAGGTGCATGTGCAAATGGATAGAGAGTGATTGAGGAGAAACCAACAGTTCCTACAGTTTGTGCCTTAGAAATTGTTGCTCCGACTGCAACGCTAATTGCATCCTGAACACCATGAATAGCAACTGGTAAGTTATTTGCTCTTACAAGGTAATAACCGTATGCATTATTTGCTGCTGAGGTAAAGGTAAATGTCTGCTCTGGATATGATGCAGTTGTTGTTCCTCTACCAAACTCCATTGGATCGTTTGTAAAGTTTCCAACGTTTGGTTGTGTTAAAACTACTGTATTTCCATCAATTGCAGCAACAACAGCATTTGAACCTACTTGACCACCTGAAACATAATGACCAACAGCAATATTTAAAGGAGATGATACTGTAATTGTATACTCACCAACACTACCACTTGCAGTTGGAGTTGCAATAGGATTGGTAATTGTTCTAACATTCCATCTTGTTCCATCAAGAAGAATACCATATTGTCTAGTATAATCTTGATCCCATCTATTATTGATTACCGAAGGATAACCAGTGCTTGGTGCTGTTCCATATCCAACAAGTCCAGTTGAATCATATGGTTCGTAATATGCACTCTGTGATGGAACATCAGATTCTGCAGGAGTAGTGTTGCTTGTAAAAAGCTTCAAAATCAAATTTCTTGGAATATTATGATTGCTGTTTACAAGATATCTTAATGACTGGAGTTCACCATTATCCGATACTAATAGAGCCATTTATTAAATCTCCGTTTTATCTTAAAAAGACTGTTTATATATTTATTTATAAATTTTAAATGACTAAGAAATTAGATTTTCAATTTCAATAATACGGAACATTTTTGTATTCCAGTACAACTTAGTACCTTAAAATTTAAAACATCACCAATATTTATCTGCTTATTCCAAGTTGTAAGATTATCATCTTTATTTTTTATCTGATTGCTCAATACTGGAAACTCACTGCCAACTATAGATGTAAAATTGCTCGGAAAATCATTATAGGTACATTTTTCTATATCTATTGCAATTGACCCGGAAACATCTGATAATAAAGTCCAAGATTCTATATCTCCAGAAACATCTAATGCCAAAAACCCTTTTGATCCAGGTAATATATCTTGTGATCCATTATCAATTAAAAAAGCAATGGTTCTGGTTAAATCTGCTGTAGTTTGAAGTGCAACACCAAAAAACTCATTACCAGATGCTGGGGGATTAGTGAAGTATATACTAGATCCGGAAATTTGATAATCTATTCCTGGACTAAGAACAACCTCATTGATTGAAATAATGAGTTGTTGCTCATTTACTGGAGTGTAGGGTTCTCCGTTTACAGTTATTGAAAATATTTGAGTTGTTCCATTAAATTGACTTGATATATCATCAATAATTAAATTTGTATACTGAACACTTTTTAATGGAGTTTCATAGTTAAGACCAATATTATATTGGTCCTCATTAGATAAATTTACATTATAATTTGGAGAAGATAATCTTACATCATAATTTGTCATATGCTGACCCCAGGAGTTACTAAAACACTTCCTTGAACAACTCTTGTTGTGTAATTATTTGGAGAAGTTATGACAACATCATATACATATCTTCCCCCCTCAAGATTTGCAGTTTCTGATTTTCCCATAGAAACTTTTATTTGACCATTTGTTCTATCTGGAAATGAGACAGTAAAAGGATACGTGGTAGAAGAATATGGACTTTTTTTAATATAACTAATAGCATTATATCCGAACAAATTCAATCGAGAATTATTTTCATTATAAATCGTAAAGGTACTTTGAAAATCAGCACCTTGCTCTAAAACTAAATTTATAATTTTTGCGGACATGTGCTTTTTTTAGTTATTTATCTTTTCTACTATAAGTTTCAGGCAGTCTTTTATCTCTTTAATTTCATTTTTCAATTCAGTTATTTCCATTTGCTGAGTCATTCTTTGATTTTTTATTTTCACATATTGATCATACTCATTGTCATTGCAATTTAATACTGCATTGGTTTTTTCATCTCTGTATAAACCACGATGATCTTTTACTGGTATCATTAGAATACTGCGATTGCTCTTAGGTCTTTTATTCTTGGAACAATTGCTTGATTTGTTCCTGTCATGATAATTTTTATTTGGAATCCATTAAATAGTGGTAAATATTTTGCAGTATATTCATAACTTCTCATATCAGAAGGTGATGATGAAGGAGATACAAATGTGTCTGGAAGACCACTATTATTTCTTGGATCTATTATTTCCAAATTAGAATCTAAATTATCATATCCTGGGAATAACTCAAATAACTGTTGATTATCTGGGACATCCGAACGAAGTAGACGATACAATACAATAATTTCATTAGATGAGTCTCTATAGGCATCAAAGTATACTTTTAATGAATCTGCATTCTTCTGCAGTCTAATTATTTTTGATACATAAATTGCAGCATTTGGGTCATCATATAGAGTATTGACTCTACCATCAGTAATATAATTTGTTATTGGTTTGTTTATTCTATTCATTGAAGTAATAATATTAACTCTATCCAAATCAATTAATGGAGATACCTTTGTATCTTTTGTGGATAAAGTTAATTCCATAACAAATGATTTATTGCCAAGTGTTGTTGAAACATTATTCAATTCATTAATTTTTGATGCAATCATTCTTTCTGTTGAGAAAGTATTATTGGAATTTAATGATATTGGTGTATATTCTGATGTTCTAAATGACAATTCATTTCCACTTGCACTAGTAGAACTTAATGTTCTTACCTTTGCATCAATGTTAGTTGTTTCTGGAAGAAGCATTTGAACATTTGGACGTAAAATATCAAATGCAATATTCTGAGTTGCTTTTGGACCAGATAATGAGTTTGTTCCAGCAGAAGCAAAGTTTATATCATATGTGCCACCAGTTTTAGACTCATTGAAAAATAGCTTTGGTGAACCAAACTTTCTATCTCTGCCTCTTTCTTCTGTTAATATTTTAACGTGATAACTATCAATTCCTATTGGATACTTATTAATATCAACATCACTGAATGAATGAGATCTATTAATTCTTCTCAAAGATATTCCATTAAATTCATATTTAAATACTGGAGAACCTGCTGGATGATAATTGATTGAATATATTGATTCAATATTTAAACCAACTCCTGGTGTATCAATTCCTCTAGTAATTCCGGATAATGAATTTGTTGATGTATTAATACCAGTATATCTGATTATTTCATTATTGATTTTTATATATCCTGGATTATCTGAAGAAATACCAAGATTTTCAAAACTAGTGAATATACCAACTGAGGAGACTTGAATATCTGAAGTTGACGACTGATTATAATCAACTAAAGTTTTTTCTGGTGGAATATCTGATTCAATATTATACAGAACCACTTTATTCATGGTTGAATACATTGAATGACTATTATGGAGAACTTTCATGTGAAGTCCATCACTAACAGTTTCTACATAATTTACCAATCCATTAGTAATTGTAGATATTCCTCCAATTGAGTTTACATAGGATAGTTCATTATTAACTCCAGAAATATCAATATCGTCTTGTACTTTATCTATAACTAATGAATTATATGCAGATATTACTCCAATATTATTTGGAATAGAAATTATGAGATTCTTTCCAAAACCACCTGTGATTGTATTTGATATTGTTAAAGTATCTCCTATAGCATATCCAGTTCCTCCAACTGAAACTGTTGCCGCAACTGCGACACCATTTTCTATGGTTAGATTAACTTTTGCACCACTTCCCCTTCCACTGAGTGCAGTAAGAGGTGCATCGGTATAAGTGAAATTAGAAGTATAACCAAAACCAGAATTTGTTATTTGCAATGTTGATCCAATTCCCACTGCTCCAACCAAACTTTCTAATTTTCCTGAGAAATTTGGATAATTTGTTTGATATATTGAAGTTCCAGGAATTAAATTAGATATATCAGAACTTGTGAGTGTTCCTGCTAAACCTACTAATATTTTTTTAGAGTAGCAAACTATTGGATTTGGTCTTAATGAAACAATTTGTCTATTTCCTATTCCAAGATCTGGATTATAGAATTTAACCGAACCAACATCAGAATCAAATTCGGCTCTATAAAGAGTAAATTTTAAGTCTTCGAGTTGTGATGCATCCCAAGTAGCACCATTCTGTGATTTAAATAGAGAACCAAGTGTTGGTTGCTGAGAGACAATAATTTTTTCTGCTTCTGGATTATTCTGAGTTGATACATCAACTTCGGTCATTCTGGATATCCAAACATTATATTCATTAGAGTTTGATATCAGAACAATTGCATATGCATTTCCAGATTCCAAAAATACTGGTGCTGGGAAAGTAAATGTTGTTGGAACAGAAGCATCATCTGATAGATTTATTTGATCTGGTTCTAATGATACCTCACCAAAAGGTAAAACTTCTTGAGTTGGAACACCCAATGAAGATGTTCTCATTTGTAAAGTAATTGGAATCTGTCCAGGATCCTTCGTTCTGAAGAATATATCACATTTTGTTATAAAGACACCATTACTTTCATTGACTTCGAATGTTTGTGCTAGTGGGTCAACCCATCTCTGTATTCTTGTTTGTACTATTCTATCTCTAGTAGATGTTGCTGCTACTAGTCTAGTCTCTGTTTCAGTTAAAGTTCTATTATCAGTTCTTATATTTCTTTCAATCTCTGCATTTCTAATTCTCAATGTGACATTTTCTACATTATCTAATGTTCCACTTGATGTAAAATTAGATTCTGCCGAGCTATCTGTTGTCCCTGCAATCTGAGAATTTGTTGGACTAGTTGTTAATGATAATGTTTTTGTTCCTGATTCAAATGATGGAGTTGATGGTATTGTTGGGTCTGGAATAAACAATGAACCAATAAGAGTTCCTGCTGAGTCACTAATTAGTCTAATTTCAGATACAATTGCTACTGCATTACTAGTTTCTCCAATTAGTTGCATTGATGGAGCAACGCAACCAAAATATCTAGAGTCTGCTTGTACTTCTAAGCTAGCAGTATCAATATTTAAGATACTTGTTGTTGATGAATATGAACTTGGAAGAATTGAAGAAGTATTATATGGATTATTTTTGAAAACTTCTGTTGGATTATTATATGGACCATATCTATGATTTTGTGTTGCCAATCTAAATCTAATTGATTTTGATATTCCAGTAACAGGCATAATACCAGTCACATTTTCACCCTCAACAAATGTTCCACTTACCATTTTAATTTCTAGTAATTTTGGAACAAAATAGTCAGTCATTGCAACATTATCAAAGAATGCATAGAAACGAGTAGAAGGTTTTAATCTTCTTGCAATTACTTCAATATTTCTTGATCTCATTAATGTTATGATCGATCTAGATACAACTCTATCTCCAAGATTAGTTGTATCAAATCTTTCACTTACACCAAACTGAATACCTTGTCTTGTTTGTTCTGTTGTTGTTGTAAATGTATCATTTCTAAAGTCAGTAAATGTATCTCTAAAGACTTGTGTTCTTGTATCCCAAGTACTAGTATCCGAAACTAAAGTGCTTGGACCTTGGAATTGAATTATTGTTGGACCTTGAACACTAGATGTACCAACCCAATTTGTTTCCCAAGCATTCCAATCAATCGGAGAGAGTCCAGTATTTGTGTCAACACCCAATTGCTGTATTGTTGAATTATAATTTCCTTCAACGTCTTGTGTTCTCTCTGTTCTTCTAGTTTCGATCCATGTATCTGTTGCTGGGTTTAATTCTATAGATCCAATCCAAGTAGGAGTATTGAATGGGTTTACATTTTCAGTTCTTGTTGCAAATTTATTTTCAGTATAAACTATGTCATTGTAATTTAACATAATTAAATCATTGATTCTTTTTACATTGGAAGAACCAAGATCAGTAACATATCTTAAGTCTGCATTTGGATTTGAAGTAGTACCAATTCCAATAATACCATCTGAACCAAGTAAAAGATCTATAGATGTTGAATATGATTGTGGTCTTAAATTTCCAACAGAAGTATCTACACTTGCTCTATAAAGTGGGTTTGATATATCACCACCCATAGAAGATTTGAAATTATCTACAAAAAATCCACATTTAAATTTATCTAATCCAGTTTGTGGATCTCTTATTGAAAGATTTTTTGTATCAGTTTCTAATAGTGAAAGTGAACTATAATATTCAACGTTTGATAGACGATCTTCTAATCTAGAGATATCTTTCATTGTATATCTCTTATGTGTCGCAAGAGATATTCTAATATCTTTTATTGAATAGAGATATGGTGGATAATATATTGTTCCTATTTCTAGTGCAGAATCAATATTATTTGGAACTTTTGGAGTAGATGATGGTATACCATTACTCAATATAAATGAACCTTCTTTAGTTAAGAATAATTTATCTATTCTTGGTAAGTAATAATTGTAGGATAGAGTTAATGTTTTATCCTTAGCAAAAATATAATTAGATGAGTTAGAAGAACCAGAAAATACTCTAGATTCAAACTCAAATGGAGATTTTGCTCCAATAAAATATGAATAGTTAGAAACTCTAGGTCTTAAGTCAATAATATCTGTATTTCTAGTTCCATCAATTGATGGAATATTGTTTGAATATCTCTCAGGATCATATGAATCGACTGAGACGAAATCCCCATCATCAGAGGTGGATATTACATAATGATTGTAGATGACTCTTATTTTTCTAGTTGGTTCTGAAAACTCTGATTTTCTAATTATTCTTGAATAATCATAAAATTCTGGTCTTTGTCCATTATCTAATATGTAATTTTCTTTAATATTTTTGTCCCCTATAGTCAAAGAACTTACTGTTCCATTGATATTAGTCTCCTGAGAAATTAAGACTTCATTGAGAGAAAATCTATTTTCATTTAAGTATACAACTTCAATGCTATTAATTCCATCAGAAGATACAAATACTGCAACAGCTCCGCTGTTTTGACCTATTATTTTTTCTCCTTTGATAAAATTATCAATATTCGAATTTAATGATGAAAAATAAACTCTTGGTAATACTGGATCTGTTGTATCTGCAGATTCATATATTCCCAGAATACTTTCTACATCACAAGTATTAATGGATATAACTTTATCTTGAACTCTCAATCCATATACAGGATTGTATTCTAATCCATCATTTAATGTTGTTCTTCCAATTCCAGATGATACAGAAGTTGATTTATTTACAACTAAACTTGAACATCTATTGTATTGCTTGGTCTTTACCTTTGCATTAGCTTTTTTATAAGTTACAGTTAATATTGCAGGTCCATTTTCAGATAAATTATCAAGAGAAATGGTTCTTCCGGAAACTAAAAGCTTTTGATTATCTAATGATTCTATAGTTCCAGTATTAATATATGTTAGATTATAATCTTCTTCATCAAAAGGCTCTAAAGTTAGATTCAGATCAGTTTCTAAAGTTCCAGCAAGAGATCCAGAAGAAACTGTGACTGCATATGATTTTCTTATAGTCAACGAAGAATTCGTTAGATTTAGACTAGCAACATTGTTCCTATTTAATCTAGAGTAAAGGAATGCATCAGAAGTTTTTAATATATCTAGAGTAATTTTTCTAAGATCAGTAGTCGTAATTTCACTAGCAGGTAAACCACCAGAACATATTCCTGAGACCGAAGTAGTTGATTCAACAACTAATTTTCTGTTAGTTGTATCAATTGATACAACCTTATTATAATTTGGTACAGATGAACCTTGAACTGAATATGAAAGAATATCTCCAGTCTTTATTCCAACGTAAAAATTTAAATTTGAAGAAGATACGGTGCTAATTCCGGCAGATTCAGGAGTTATTGTAAAAAGTGTTCCATTATCTGCTAAAAGTAGTTTATTCGATAAAACGGGGTCCGCAGTAAAAGTACCAAATCCAGAAGAAACATTCAGTATTCCAATTTGATGAACATCTGAAAGATTATAATCCCTTAAAGAAGTTATAATTCTTCCATTAGATAATCCATTGATTCTTATTTGTTCATTTGGTTTAAATGAACCAGAAACTTGATATAAATTTAAAATGTTTGAGTTTGTTACACTTTCTACCAAATATCCACTTGCAGAGCTATCTACTCCTTCAATATATGTTGGTGCTGCTAAAGTTAAACTTGCGTTTAAAACTAAAGTTGTGTATGTTTGAATATCATATAAAGAACATTCAAATTTTGTTGTCTGATCTGCATACTCTGCATTTTTTAATTTTAAATCATACAATCTTGCTGATCCAATTTTAGAACCAGATAGTTGTCCTGGGGTCTGAGTCCTTTGATCATATAAAAATACCCTAGAAGTTGTGCCAAAACCTACAGGTAATGAACCATAAGTATTGTCAATTAGTATTTGTCTACCAACTGTGAATGGTACAGAATAATTAGATACTAATTCAGTTTCCCTTGGTTTATTAAAATCTACTGTAGTAGTGTCAATTGTCTCTACGTCATAACCACGTATAATTGCTTTTCCTGGATTTACTACTAGACAACCAAGGTCATCAGAAGGAAAATTTCCCTGCTTTGTTAATTGGTTCTCGAAATAAACTCCATTATTTCCCAAACGATCATTTAACGATTCTTTTGCTGATATATTAAATGGTCTTACATAATAATTTCCCGATTCATCATAGGTTCTTCTTGCTAATTCATCTTTTATTAGATTGTAATTAGTTGTATTTACAAATTTTTGTAATCTTCCTTCTTCTACTCTTAAAAGTTCTACAAAATCTTCATCATTAAAATCAGTAATTTCTTTTTTTATAAGTGTGACATCAATTTCCAATCTATCTGCGCCTGGTGCAGCAAAGTTAGAAAAACCCTGTGCATTATCAAACAAATCTGGATAATTATTTGATGCTACAGCAAGTTGCTCATTTATGAGTAATCCAACTCTATACGTTGGTCTATTATTATACTGATCTAAAATAACTGTTTGTGCTGGAACATTAACGAAAAATCCACGTAAGAAATATATTCCCTCACCAATTTTAGCTGCAGATCCGGTAGC